>Ga0247727_10013235_pt1 | contig 13961 bp, 17 predicted proteins | sample WisWelCaveWW1625_FD_202498 | JGI IMG/M metagenome (GOLD analysis project Ga0247727, IMG submission 202498) | Biofilm microbial communities from Wishing Well Cave, Virginia, United States - WW16-25 | ecosystem: Environmental > Aquatic > Deep subsurface > Groundwater > Cave microbial mat | place... | reverse complement strand
CCGGGTTTGGCGATCGGTGGACGGGCCGTGATGAACTGGCACGATCTGGCCACGGCAACCCAGAAAGAACGGCACTTCGTAATCAAGCCATCGGGATTTTCCGAACTCGCCTGGGGCAGCCGAGGCGTATCGGTCGGACACGATATGCCGCAGAGCGAATGGGCTGGTGCCATCGACAAGGCCCTGGCCGCCTTTCCTCGAACCCCTTATATCCTGCAGGAGTTTCACAAAGGCCGTCTGAATGAACTCGACTACTTCGATCCAGTGACCGGTGAGATGAACCGAATGTCCGGTCGCGCCAGGCTCTCGCCCTATTATTTCGTGAGTGGAGAAAAGACCGAGCTGGCTGGTATCCTGGCTACCATCTGCCCGGCAGATAAGAAAGTGATCCACGGGATGAAAGACGCCGTCATGGTGCCGTGCGCGCTGGCGCAGGGACAGTCCGAAAGTCATAAAGTCTGAATGTCATAAAGCCCATATCTATTTCTTAATGATGACTTTAAGACTTGACGACTTTCGACTTGACGACTGAACGTTTATGGCACTCACTCTCTATCACGTCGCGTGGTGCCCCGACTGTGAGGAAGTGCGCCAGAAACTGGCGGACCTCCACGTCGAATACGAGCACGTCGTCGTGCCCGACATTCGCCCGATGCGCAAAGTGGTCCAAGAAGTCTCAGGCCAGTACTATGTTCCTGTCCTCAAGGATGGGGATATGGTGTTGACGGAAACCGATGAGATCCTCGATCATCTGGACAAGACGTACGGTCAGGAACGGATCGCGGACGGCTAACAGGCTGCGGGAAAACTACTTCGGCACAGCAGAATTTCAATAGCCTGCAAGTCTGGGACAAGCCTAGTCTGTTTGGTTATCTGGTCTATCTGGTTCATCTGGTTAGTCTAATACAACCAAACAAACCAGACAGACCGAACAGACCAGATGAACAAGAGTAGGCCTGCTGATCCACTCGACTGCAAAGGAGACCGGCATGGAAGCATGGAGACGCATACTCGCTGACAGCATTGTGAAACCAAAAGACTTGGCGGATCGGCTCGGTGTCGATGCGAAAGAAATCGAAGCCATCGTGGGCGACTATCCGATGCGCATTACCCCCACGGTGCTGGCGACGATGAAAGAAAAGGGCGACGCCATTTGGAAACAGGTGGTCCCGGACATCGCCGAGTTGGACGATTTCGAAGCGGAAGATGATCCGCTCGAGGAAGACCTCATGAGTCCGGTCCCACATCTTGTCCATCGCTATCCGGATCGCGTCCTGTTGATGGTGACGAACCAGTGCCCGATTTATTGCCGGTTCTGCACGAGAAAACGGCTGGTCGGGAAACCAGGATTCCTTAAGAAAGGCGAACTCGACCAGGCCATCGCCTACTTGCGCGAGCATACCGAAGTGCGCGATGTCATTCTCTCCGGCGGCGACCCCTTGCTCCTGCCGGATCATGTATTAGAACGGATACTCAAGGCCCTGCGTACTATCCCACATCTGGAACTGATTCGCCTTGGCTCCCGGGTGCCCGGCACGTTGCCGGAACGGATCACCCCGGAACTCTGCGCGATCGTGAAGAAGTACCACCCTGTGTATATGAACCTGCATTTCAATCACCCGGACGAGCTGACGCCTGAAGTCAAAATGGCCTGCGGGATGTTGGCCGATGCCGGCGTGCCGCTCGGCGCGCAAACCGTGCTGCTCAAAGGCGTCAACGACGATCCGGACATCATGAAACGGTTGATGCATCAGCTCCTGCTCGCTCGCATCAAACCCTATTATCTCTACCAAGCGGACCTGACCAAGGGTACGAATCACTTCCGCACCACGGTCGAGACGGGGCTGAGTATCATTAAGTCGTTGCAGGGCCACACCAGCGGGATGGCGGTCCCGCACTTCGTGATCGATGCGCCGGGCGGCGGCGGCAAGATCCCCTTGCTTCCAGTCGACTACTTGGTGCATATGGATGAAGACGGAGCGGTCCTTCGGAATTACGAGAACAAGACCTTCCATTACCCACAGCCAAAAGCTGGAAGCGGGCGCGAACTCCCAATGGTCGGCACACGATCATCGAACGAGGGCTCAGCTGAAGCGTTTGCGTCCTGTGGTGACAGCTACCCCGACCGAGACGGTTATGCCGCATGGGGAAACAGCTGCGGGGGAGATGATGTGGGCGACCTGTGACAACTAATATCCGGCAGTCAGGAATTCTTTCCTACCAACAGATCAAAGAGCTCATTGCGCTAGGCGTTGTTCAGGCCGATTCTCCTATTGAAGACCGCCAAATTCAACCAGCTAGCTTGGATCTTAGGCTTGGAGTTAAAGCCTACCGCCTTTTAAGCAGCTTTCTCCCTGAGCGTTCTGAGGTGGGGCATAGGCTCGGCGTGATGGATGCTTTTCAAGAGGATCTAGTAATGTATGAAATAGATCTCCGAGAAGGCGCAATTTTAGAAAAAGGACATGTGTATCTGGTGCCACTCTTGGAGAGTCTCACCCTAAGCAAGGACCTCCGTGCCAGAGCAAATCCAAAGAGTACAACAGGTCGTCTGGATATTTTCACCAGAGTGATCACTGACCTTTGCGCTAGTTTTGATGATATCGAAGCGGGCTACAAAGGCCCACTCTACTTGGAAATTGTTCCACGCTCGTTTGCGATAAAGTTAAAAACGGGAATGTGTCTTAACCAAGTTAGATTTATAGCTGGACAGACAACTGTTAGTGACTCAGCAGTCAAGAAACTGCATGCTGATGACATCCTATTATTCCGTAACACTTCGACTGATGAGCCGGTTCTGACACGAGATGTAAGAATTGATAAGGGGTTGTTTCTTAGAATTGATTTACAGGGCTCAGAGTCGGATCGAAATATAGTTGGATACAGGGCAAAGAAGAACAGCCACATTATTGATCTTTCAAAAATCGGCTACTACTCGGCGCTGGATTTCTGGGAGCCTATACACAGGCGAAAAGATGACAGCCTTTTGCTTGAGCCAGAGGAGTTCTATATCCTTGCATCAAAGGAACGAATACGCGTTCCTCCAGGTTACGCAGCTGAAATGGTTGCTTACGAGGCGGCCTGTGGAGAAGTAAGAACACATTACGCAGGGTTCTTCGATCCAGGCTTTGGTTATGGCGCAAGAGGGGAAATAAAGGGAACCCAGGTCGTATTGGAAGTGCGGCCACACGACGTGCCTTTCCTGATTCACGACGGGCAAACATTTTTTAAGGTTGTATATGACAAGATGACGGAGATGCCGATCCAACTCTACGGATCAGTTCTGGGTTCATCGTATCAGCGACAGGCCTTGACGCTGAGCAAACACTTTAAGGTCTAGCAGTATGCTGAAACAGTCCGCCAACGTTATCGGAAAGTTACGGTTAAGGCTGAGATGAAGCAGGTCGAATTCTCGCTCAATCTCGACCTCAGCCAACCTCTCTTACTGCGGCCTCGCGTGGGCCAAGGCGCGTCCCAAGGAGAAGAGTCTTTCTTGACAGGCTCAGGGCGGGAGGGTGAAAAAACCGCCAGGGTCGGGCGAGGAAGACTGGCCGTCCTGTGTGAGCATCCAGAGTAACGTGCATCCACACACATCGTGCGCCAACGCGTAAACACCTTTAGCAACCAGCTGACCATGCCGCCAGAACCGACCAACGAGCCGGAGCGCCGCGAGCCAGATGACGACTCCGGAGGCGACTCCGGGGGCGACAACCAGCTGCGTGTTGCCGGGATGATCGTGGGCACCGCCCTCATTTTCATCGGCTTCCTCGACATATTTCTCTCGATCAGCGGGGGATTCGAGATCGATGTCATTCCCCTCTTGATCTATTTCGCAGGGGTCGCCGTGTGGGCGAATGCGGTCGTCGAAAACACAACCCTCCGCTACAGCCTCATCGGCGGCGCCATCCTGCTCGCAGCCGTCTTCTTCCACTATGGGGAAGTCCTCTTCTGGCACAAGCAAGTCATATTTTGGGGTACAGTGGTTGTCGTCATGTATTTCATGTTCAACGAACCGAAAAAACGCGGCTGACAGGAGCCTGGTCTCTCTGGTTATCTAGTCTATCTTGTCCATCTGGTGAGTCTCATGCAACCAAACAAACCAGATAGACCGAACAGACCAAATGAACAAGTCGACTGATGTGTCATGGCGATGCCGATTTCGGTCATCATCCCCACACTGAACGAAGAACGGACAATCATGGCCACACTCGCTCACACCGCCGCGCTCGGCTTCGATGAACTCATCGTGGTGGATGGAGGAAGCACTGATGCAACTCCCGCACTCGTCGAATCCTACCTGCTCAGCACTCAGTCCTCAGCACTCAGTCCTGTACAATGGGTGACCGCTCCCTGCGGACGCGCCCGGCAGATGAACGAAGGCGCAAAGGCCAGCGGCGGAGAGATCCTACTCTTTCTCCATGCCGACACGCAGCTTCCAGGCGAGGCCAAAACGATGATCGACACGACACTGGCCGATCAACGGATGGTGGGCGGACGGTTCGATGTCCGATTCGATCGTCCATCGATGTGGGGAACCACCATCAGCAGGATGATGAACTGGCGATCGAGACTGAGCGGCATCACCACCGGCGATCAGGCCCTGTTCGTGCGTCGTCCTATCTTCGAACAGATGGGAGGCTTCGCCGACATGCCGTTGATGGAGGATATCGAATTCTCCCGCAGACTCAAACGAAAGGGAGCGACCGCGGCCCTCACCGCGACCGTGACCACTTCCTTTCGTCGCTGGGAGCAACATGGACCGTTGCGGATGATCTTCTTGATGTGGGCACTGCGATTCCTGTATTGGATCGGTATCAATCCATCGCATTTGGTTAAATGGTATAAAACCGTTCGGTAAACCGTAAGGGGTAAGGCGTAAGGGGTGACGGGTGAAGGAAGCGAACTTGAAAAGTAGACTGGCACCCTCTCCATCGCCTCACCCCTCACCCCTCACCCCTCACCCAGCCGCACTGGTGATTTTCGCCAAGGCTCCGATCCCTGGCGAGGTGAATACGCGGCTCTGCCCGCCACTGACACCTGACGAGGCAGCCACCCTGCACGGCAGCTTCGTCCTCGACATGCTGGAACGGACCAAACTCGCTGTCGCATCACTTCAACTCCCGTTTCATCGGTATATGGCCTGTGCTCCTTCCTCTGAGCTGGTGTTCTTCAAAATTATGGAAGAACGACAGTGCGTCCGCCTGTTGGATCAAGTAGGAGAGGACCTGGGCCAGCGGTTGCACCGCACTTCTGTCGACTTATTCGCCAAAGGCTACAAGCAGGTGATCATCGTGGGGACCGATGTCCCGACCTTGCCTCTGTCGGTGTATCAAGAGACGCTCGCGATGCTTGGCCGCTCGGACGTGGTCTTGGGGCCAGCCCTGGATGGCGGGTACTACCTCATCGGCCTCAGGCAGCCGACGGAAAAACTCTTTACCGAGGTGCCCTGGTCCACCGATCAAGTCCTCGCCGTCACACAACAGCGTGCCAAGACGCTGGGTTTATCCGTCGGGCTCACCACCGCATGGCACGACGTGGATACGATCGCAGACTTGCAGGCTCTCATCACAGAGTGCCGAGAGGACAATAAGAAGCCCAAACAAGATCGGACCTTCTCCATGCGAACAGCCGGCACATTGCAGCTGCTCGCGACCAGACTCAAGACTCGATAAGTTACAGGATCGGCCACACCGACCACGGAAGGGATCATCTATGGCAGAGCGAGTGGCACTTATCACAGGCGGGGCTAAAGGCATCGGACGGGGGATCGCGCTCGACCTGGCGGCGCAACAGTGGTCGGTCGCCATCTGTTATCGTACGAGCGAAGCAGAGGCAAGAGCCACAGCCGACGCGATCACCAGTCGTGGAGGCCGTGCGCTCTCAATTCGCTGCGACGTATCGGATCCCCAAGCGGCCAGGGGGCTCGCGGCCCAAGTCGAGCAACAATGGGGACGTATCGACGCGCTCATCAACGGTGCAGGGCCCTACCATCGTGTGAACCTGTTCGACGAGACGGTCAAGGGTTGGAACGAGATGTTCGACGGCAACCTCCACCCCATTTTCTATCTCGCCAAAGCAGTATCGACTGGAATGAAAGCTCGCAGATCAGGTCGAATCATCAGCTTCAGTATGGCCAACGCCGATCAGATGATTTCTCAACCGGACGTCACAGCCCATTACATCGCCAAGGCCGGCGTCTTAATTCTGACTCGCACGCTGGCCAAACTCCTGGCGCCCCATGGCATTACCGTCAATGCGATCTCGCCCGGCTTCATCGACTCAGGCAGTGCGCCGCCGGAAGAACTCGCCGGCATGACAAAACGCATCCCCGCCGGATACATTGGGACAGTAGACGACACCGTAGCTGCAGTGCGCTACCTCCTCAGCGACGAAGCGCGGTACGTGAATGGAGCCAACATTCAAATTAGTGGTGCTTGGGGGATTTAGAAAAAGGAGGAATGATGCTATCAGATCAAGGACGCGAGACTCACCGCCGATTTGTCCAGGCCTTACAGCACGAACATCTCACCTGTCCCAAGCCAGGATGCGGCGGAGCGATGAATATTACCGATCACACCCCTCATCTCGCCCATATCAAGACGTACGAAGCCGAATGCAAACAATGCCATACCAAGGAACAGATTACCGGCAAAGAACAGCCGATGCCACCGTGGGACGGCGCCTCGATCACCATGATGGCTGAGGTGCATCTCCTACACGATCAACCCAGCTGCCCATTCGACGACACCCCCATCACCTTCACCTCCATGCCGAATCCCAGACGCAAAGCCCGCTACCGCCTCTCCTGCTACTACTGCGGCCGACACGCTGAACTGAACTGGCCGCCGCCGGAAGCAAAAAGATGAGGGGGAGGCGGGATAAGGACGCCGACCTCAGTTGCTCGCGCAACGCGCGGCCTCCGAAGGCCCTCGTTGGACGTGCGCAGGTGAGGTTCAGCGTTCTCACCCCGCACAGAGAAGGAGAAATAAGCGAGCTTGGAAGGAGCATCCTATAAGAATGGGTGGTGGTCATTCGACCCGCGCGGTTCAGGACTATAGGAAGCCACCCTTGGAGAGGACACGCATTACTTAATGCCCGGTGACCGTTTAGCTTGACGTTTTGCCTGTTGCCGCTGCCGTTGATAAAACGCCGCGACTTTCGTTCGATTGCCGCACGCCTTCATACTGCACCAACGCCTGCTGTGGTTTTTTGTACCGTCGTAGAAGTAGAGCACGCAGGCCGGGTTTTCGCATTTCTTGACGTAGGCCGGATTACCGTAGCACAACAGATCGGCCGCCGCTTCGGCCACGGGCGCGAGCAAGTGGCTAGGCGCACGAATATCCAGGGAAAATCGTTTGGTAAATCCCTCGTCCGAGGGTAGGACTTCCGCATACCCATTCAATTTCCGTAATTGCGTATTGATCGCGTGAAGGGTCGTGGTCGTCACCGATTCGCTGCGCGCAATTGCCTCGACCAGCGCGTGCAACACTTTTCTAAAGCGTACCACCTCTTCGAATTCATCACGGCTCTCGGCTTCCTGCCAGAGCTTCGCCAGCTTCTTCGCCTTCGGCAAGTCCAACAGCTTCACGGCAACCGCCCAGGCCGCCACATCCGTCAGCCCCTCCAACAGGTCTTTCGGCACACCATTCTCCACGATCTTCGTGTTGACAAAATCCAGACTCAGATGGTTGCCGACGAGCGGAAACTTTGTCCAGTTCAGTGTTGTCATCACAGCCTCGCTCTGTCTATGCCTATGACTCTAACCGTTAAAAGATATCTTGACAAGTTACTGAGGCATGATGTAACCTTCTATATATAGTATTGATGGTTACGCCAATCCACGTTGTAACAGAAGGAATGTCATGGATAAAGCAGCCATAGTGGTCTTAGCCGATCCGAAATCCGGATCGGAAGAAGCGTTGGGCCGGTTATTCAATGCGTTGGCGGCAGCGTACGACTTCAAACAGCAGAATATGCCCGTGACGCTGCTCTTTCAGGGCGCAGGCACCCGTTGGGCAGGCGAGCTGGCCAATCGGGAACATCCGGCTTACCAATTATTTGCGGCAGTGAAAGACACCGTCGCGGGCGTGTCGTGCGGCTGCGCAGATGTATTCGGCGCACGCGACGGCGCGGTGGCATGCGGGCTTGATCTGATTACGGAGAACGCCGTGCCTGGTACGAGCGGGTTGCCGAGTCTGGCTCGCTTGGTGAGCCAAGGGTATACCGTGCTGACATTCTAATCGCTCAATTGGTCAGGGGCCATGGTCCCTGACGATGCTGTGCGGGAGGTCACGATGGCCAAGAATTTTGCAGCGATCGCGTTTACGGAGAGTGTGAAGGCGCAGCAGGAACAGTACGGATCTCGGCAACAGTATGCGCAGATGGACCGGCTGGCACGCGGCACGACATTGACCATTGCCGAAACTGAATTCATTGCCGCGCGGGATAGCTTTTATCTGGCGACGGTAGGCGCAAATGGGTATCCGTACGTGCAGTTTCGTGGCGGACCACCGGGGTTCTTACGCGTCATGGATGCGCAGACGCTGGGCTTCGCTGACTTTCGAGGTAATCGACAATACATCACCGTCGGCAATCTGCATCAGAACGACCGTGCGGCACTGATCTTGATGGACTATGCGAATCGGTCGCGGCTGAAGATTTACGCGCGCATTGAGGTCATTAAAGCGAACGATCGGCCGGAATTGATGGAGAGATTGCGCGTCCCAGGGTATGACGCAAAGCTTGAACGTGCCATGCTGTTGCACATCGATGCATTCGATTGGAATTGTCCGCAACACATTACGCCACGGTTTACCATGGAAGAGATACAAGCAATGAACGCGCCGATATACGAACACATCGCCAAGCTAGAAGCGGAGTTGACGCGACTGCGACAAGAGCAGACGAATTAACCCTCTCAACCTGAGAAGGTCTGGCTTGGTCCTCCTTGCGTACGACCTTCTCACTCGCTCAACCCCGGTCGCGTTGGAGCGCGACCTTTTCCAAAGCGACCACCGCTTCATCGTGGGGGTTCCGTGAGCAAGGAGGACCAAGCCAGGCCGGTCTTCTCTTTTCTTCCTCTCCTAAGCCGCTGAGTGACAAAAAGTTAGGAAGGGCGTCTGGGGAACTCTCGATTGCGCGCGTCGAACGCGCACTTTCTGATCGTGCGCGTTCCGCGAGGAGATTGTCTTCCCTACTTCCTTCTCCCTCACCGTTGCTGAAACCGCAAGAGTAGGCTGACGGGCGGAAACGTAGATCGCCATCACCGGAGAGGGCGGGACACAACTTGCCGCGCTCGCGCCCGTTGCTCTTCGTGAGCAACGGCGAAGCGCGTACTGTTCGAGTCGTTTTGGACGAGTTTACGGGCTTCGAGTGAGCAAGGGCTAGTTGGGTGCCCTCGAAGGTGCAGGCGGCGGAGTTTCCGCCCGTCGGCCTACTTTCCGAATGCTTTTTTCAGCAGCGGCTCTATCTCGCCTTTGGCGGCCATCGGATCGAGGATGTCGGTGTCGCCATAAAACTGCCCGTCGATGAACACCTTGGGGAGGGTCGGCCAGTTGGTCATTTTTACAAGCGCCTCTCGCTTGGTGGGTTGAGACAGGACGTCGATGAGTTCATACGGATACCCGTACTTGTCGAAAAACTGCATCGTCTCTTTCGTGAACCCGCACATCGGCATCTGTTTGGTGCCCTTGCCGTAGATCAAAATCTTGTGCGTGGCGACTTCCTTGTTAATTTCTTCTTGAATGGGATCTGCCATGGGTCGGCCTCCTAGCAAGTTGTGGGAAATATACGTTGGCGCGCGAGAATTTCGATGGTCTGCACGTGTGGCACAATAGAAGGACGCTCCAGCAGGATAGCCGCGCGAGACTGGCGGGACGGGCGAGACGAGGCAGAAATCCAATCTGTCCACGTCGCGCCTTCCGCGCATGTCTCGCGTTTCACGCGCCACGCTCTGTGGCTGCTGGCGGACTTTTTCAGCATCCTGCTAGGCTTCTTCTGACGTGCGGGCTGTGAGTTCGAGAGCATGAATCCGCCCATCTTTCAATGGGCCATCCAATGCCTGATAGATCAGACGATGCCGATCCAGCAGATTCTTTCCTGCGAAGGCTGCCGAGGTCACCACCACTTTGAGATGATCCATCGTCCCGGTCCGATCCGAGACCGTGACCGCGGCATCCGGCATCATCCGGCGCAGGTATTCCGTCAGAACATCCGGCGTAATCATACCCTCTCTGATCTCCTGTTTTTAACCATACCTCAGCGCCAGACCCAAAGGCAATTCGCGGTTTGTCCGGTCTATCTGGTCTGTCTGGTCTGTTTGGTCTTTCTGGTCGATTTGGTCGATCTGGTTGGACAAGACTAACCAGATGAACCAGACAGACGAGATAGACCAGATAGACCGCCGGTTCTGCGCATCACCCACGCGGCCTCTGTCACTGGTGGTGGACTTCAGCACATGATGGTGGATATCAACCACGTATGAATGCGCTACCTTAACTCAAGACTCCTCTTTGCAAGGAAATCCGCACCGTTTCCGTATGGTCATGCTGGCACGCACATTGCGCTTACATCTGACAAGAACATGTGAGCCGACCATGATGCAACCGCATCTACTTATCAACCAAGGAGGGTGCCATGGATGAGTTCAAGTCTGGGTTTTTCATCGGTGGAGAGGCCTGCGAGGGACGGGTACTCGTGGTAGACGATGAGCCCGATATTCGCAAAGTCGTGAAAATGACTCTGCAGAAGGCCGGCTATGAAGTCCTTGAAGCAGAAAACGGCGAGAAGGCTATTGAGGTCATCAATTATGGCGAAAACCGTCTCCTCCTCGACGTCGTCATCTGCGACATTCGCATGCCAAAAATCAATGGAGCCGAAGCCGTCGCCTACTTCCGGAGCAACTACCCTCGCGTCCCGCTCATCGTGCTGACCGGTTTCCCGGATGCCGATATGGCGACATCCTTTCTCCGGCAGGGCGTCGTGGATTATCTCGTCAAGCCGGTCGAAGGAGAGAAGCTGAGATCAGCCGTTGCGCGAGCCATTGAACAGCGGGAACTTGCACGGCTGTGACAATGAGCCTCCCTCTTCTCTGTGCCGAGGAGCGGTATGCCCCTCCTTGGCAACAAAGCCACAGCCATGCCACAGGGAGACCGCATGAATGGAAAGCTCTGACCATACCAGGGTCGCCATTCTGGGAGCAGGTCGCGGCGGCCGCGCGCTGTTAGATCTGCTGCACCAAATCCCGTCGATTGAGATCGTCGGCATTGCAGACCGTGATCCTGCTGCGCCAGGGCTGCAGCGCGCGCGCGACCTTCGGATTCCTGTCACCACCAATGTGCCAGAGCTGATCAGCAACCATGGCGTGAGCCTGATTATGGATGTCACGGGCGATCCAGAGATGGAGACGTATCTGCATGCCCACAAACCTCCTGCCGCAGACATCCTCAGTGGATCAGCGTCCCGGCTGCTATGGGAGCTGGCCCAGCATGAATCCAAGCTCGCAGCCGAACTCCTCCAGTCAGAAAAGCTTGCGGGAATCGGCTCATTTGCTGCGGGAGTCGCGCATGACATCAACAACCCCCTGCAACTCATTTTGGGCCTGGCGGAAAACCTCGCAGAGGAACGCGACCTGACCGCCGTCCACGAACAAGCTCGGGACATTATTGAAGCTGCTAAACAAACAAGCGCCATCTGTCGGGACCTCACCCGCTACTCACGGCGCGCATCCCCCCACGAGGATGTGCCGGTGTCTGTAAACGGAAAGCTGGACGAGGCGCTGAAAATCGCACGCTACGCATCAAGTTTTCACGATATTGAGAAGATCAAACGCTACCATCCCGGCGCCGCCGTAAAAGGCAACCCGGATGAGTTACTGCACGTCCTCGTCAACCTCATCACCAATGCGGTCCATGCCATGGAGGACGGCGGCGGCACATTGACGCTCGAGACCAGACTCCTTGACGGACAGGTCGACGTCCGAATCTCCGATACGGGATGCGGCATCGCCCCGGACAAAATCCCCGAGATTTTCGAGCCGTTTTTCACGACGAAGGCCCCCGGCAAAGGCACGGGGCTGGGACTCTATAACGTCAAAACCATCGTCAACAAAATGCGTGGCACGATTGCTGTCGACAGTCAGATCGATAAGGGAACGACCTTTACCTTGACCTTCCCCAGCACCGAGCCGGCCGGACAAGGAAGTCTGTCATGAATCCCGCACGTCCCGCGTCTCGCTCTGAAACGAGGTGGGGGCTCCAACTCAAAGTGATTCTGGCCATGCTGCTCGTGGGGGTGGTTCCCCTCTTGGTGGGTCTCGGTCTCGCCTTTTGGCAAGGCTCTCGGGAGATCCAGGTCGTCAGCGGCGAAAGCTTCAAGGCGCTTGCCGAGGAGACGGCACGAAAAGTTGATCTCTTGATGTCAGATGAAGTCGGCCGGACATCACGGATTGCGGCAGACCCTTCGATTATCCTCGAACTTGAGCAACGGCGCGATGCCCTGCTGGACATGACGGAAGATGAGCGTCGCCGATCGGTGGCCCGGCTCAAAGAAGGCTGGGAGGCCAAAGACCCAGCGGCAGTCCAGGCCATCACGGGAAGCAAAATGGCCGGCCTCATTCAGGAACATCTCTCGGGAGCCAAGAGCGAAGCCGATCAACTGATACCGCAAGTGGTCCGGGCTGCCACCAAGATGCTGTACATCACCGACATTGAGGGCAACCTGGTAGCCGCGTTGACCACGCTGCCTCCCTTTGCCAATAAAGAAACGGCCTGGTGGAAAGGCGCCTCCCATCGCGGGGTCGGCCAGCTCTTCATCGAAGAGGTGCATTTCGACGAACGCGCCCAGCGCTATGTCATCAGTATCTCGCTTCCCATTATGGATCGCATCCGATATGGAGCAGTCGGCGTGCTCCATCGCGTGATCGACGCCAAAGAGTTGATCTCGCCCTCGATCTCTCCCATTCGCTTCGGCAAGACCGGACATGTGATGCTGATCGACCATCGCGGCATCGTCATGAGCTGTCCCATTCTGCCGACCGGCGTCCGACTCTCAGATGCACAGCTCATTCCCCTCGTCACGCCTCATCAGCCAGGCTGGGTCAGTGCGCCGAGCGATGGCCACGGCGGACAATCGACCTCGCTTATCGGATTCGCCCCGGTGCCGGAAACCAGCCGTGCCACCAATAGCGATCTAGACAAAGGCTCCTGGCACACCTTCGTGTGGCAAGCCTCCGACGAACTCTTTGCTCCGATTCGTCACTTCCTCACCTGGATGGCCGTATTCAGTCTCATCGCGGTCGGATTGATGACGTCCCTCGGCTACCTTGCGGCCAATCGTATTGTCAAGCCGGTGCGCCGATTGCAGGCAGCGGCACAATTGATCGGGCGCGGTGAACTTCGACAGCCCATCGACATTCAGACCGGCGATGAGCTCCAGGATCTGGCCGACGAATTCAATCGAATGAATCGCCAATTGGAAGCCGCCTTTGCAGGCCTGAACAATCAAGTGACCATCAAAACGCAACAAGTGGAGTCCCTGATTCACTCGACGGACCAGATCCTGGATGCAGTCCCAACCCCGATCATCATGGTCGATCAAGACGAACAGGTACAGTACATCAACCGGGTCGGACGCGACTCTTTTCAGGTCGAACTTGATTCGGCCACATCAATCCCGTTGTTCGATATACTCCCCGTCGATGCCGCGGCACGAGCGCACCTGCGAAAAGAGTTCAGACGTGCGCGGAGCGGAGACAATGTCGCGACAGCATCTGAGGCAGAGGAGGCTGTCGTCAACCGCGCCCGTGACCCGTTGGCCCCCGTGATCGGAACGGCGGAACCAAGCAACCGACAGGAGATTCAGATTGGTCCCCGACGCTATCACTATCAGTGGTTCCACATGGCCGGGAGAAACCAGGGAGAGGATCGGATCGGCCTTGTCTTCAGGGACACGACTGACGACAGCCT
>Ga0247727_10013234_pt1 | contig 13962 bp, 10 predicted proteins | sample WisWelCaveWW1625_FD_202498 | JGI IMG/M metagenome (GOLD analysis project Ga0247727, IMG submission 202498) | Biofilm microbial communities from Wishing Well Cave, Virginia, United States - WW16-25 | ecosystem: Environmental > Aquatic > Deep subsurface > Groundwater > Cave microbial mat | place... | reverse complement strand
ACCCTTGAGTCATGTTCGAAAGAACGGAACGCTCTGTCGTGGGGATGTCCGCCGTCCGTTCGCCAATCATGTCCGTCTGTTGCTTGAATTGGGCCGCCGCAATCGAAGAACAACACGCCATTACGGCCACAAACGATATACATCGTTGACATCTCATCTGAGATCTTCCTTCAAGGTGCGGGTGATCAGCAATCCATCTGAGAATACGAAGTTTTCTCATTGAATTCAAGCAAAAAAGTTTGATGTGCGACCGGGGAAACCCTTGTTGGTATATCATCCACTGAGGAAAGTGGACATCCACATTTGCTTCTTACCTGATGAGGAGCATTTTCTTCACTCCCGTGAATGGCCCGCGGGATCCCGAAGTCCCTCGAGCTTCTATCCGATACATATAGAAACCGCTTGCCGCGTCAGCGGCATTCCATTGCACGGACTTATACCCTGCATCTTGGATCTCATCCACCAACGTCTTCACCACCTGGCCGAGCAAATTGAATACTCGTAGATTCACTCTGCTTTCTGCCGGAAGTTGATATTTGATTATCGTCGTTGGGTTAAACGGGTTCGGATAGTTCTGCTCCAAAGCAAAGCGCGCTGGGAGTTCCGCCTGCCGGTCACGGGTTTCTTCGACCGATGTGATGGGGCCAGTGTAATACGCTCCAAACAGAATTTGCATTTCGTCGGAACTGAGCAAGCCAAAACGAATTGTTTGATTCGTCCAATTGTTGTACGTCGTAATCAACTTAAGCCCCTCCCCATTGTTTATCGTCAGCGGGGGATCGAGATAGAGAATGGGAGGATGCTCCCAGTCGTTGGAAAAATACACCAACTCACCGTCTCGTGGCCCTCCAACGCGCTCAACCCTGAAATCGATCATGTGTTCGTGAGCGTGGGACCACATGTAAATGATGTGAGTCGTGGTTGGGAAAGGAGCAAACGTGCTCGTCACAGTCGTCACTTGGTTTGGAGGGAGGACAATGTTTGTGTTGTTCAGGAAGAGGATCTCGGCAACGCGTTCAACTTGGGCTGGATCCATCGTATGCAGGTTGGCATACACTTCACCTGTGGTCGCTCCGCTGGAGCGGTTGACGTAATGTGAGTTGAGATCCAACCCGGTCCGAGCAGGTAAGCGGATGGCAACACCCCGCGGAAAGTGGTAGTTCGTATAGGGTGTCTGAGTTCCAAAGAAAAAAATGTGATATTGCATTTGTGCCACAACATTCAAGTTCAAGTTGCCCAGCGAGTCTCGGATGTCCCGATCAACGCGAGGGCTGGGCAGAAGGAAAGTCGGTGTTTGAGGATCGAACGTATACAAAAGAAAATGGTGGCTGCCGGGGCGCATGGATATTTCGACGTGATTTACGAAGATATCGTTCGTATGTGTTAGCGGCTCAAAGTAAAAGAACTCCCGGTCGTAGATCTGATTCGGCGCGACAGTAAAGGGACCAAGATGAAACTGGATTCCCCTTGCTGGCGGGACGAGAGCCACAAACGCGGGCGGAACGTAGCGTATGGTGTCGTTGAGCAGTGTCGTGTCAGCAACCGTGCCGATCTGCGGCGCGCCTCCGAGGATCCAGGCCCTTATGAATGCCAGCTCGCCATTGGTCAGGTACGGACGACCCAGTGGCATAAGCGAGCCGTAATACGGGTGGTCGGTATAGAAATGATCTTGGTTAGGGGCGTCTATCTTCTCCCATAGAAAGCTTTTCGCGAGCCCAATGAGTCCACCCCGTGAACTTACGCGAACGAGACTGTCCGCTCCCGCTGCTGCGTTTCGTGGGCGAACGTCGACAAGGTTCCCGTACGACGAGTCTGCAGTTAAGACAAGACCGGATTGATTGGCAAAGGAGGATCCCCTGACATGGCATTCGATACAGTTTTGATTAAGAATACGTTCCTGTATCTTCCCCCATGTGGATGGATCTTGCGCCTGGACAGACGGCGGAAGAACTCCGAAGATTGCCAGGACAAGAAAAGACGTATGTTTCATCGCGCCTGTACCTCCCCCCAATGTGTGGTCTCTCTACTAGAGAATACGAAAAGGAAATCTCTCTATCAAGCACGGGCTCTGATGAAATGTGGGAATTACGAATGAATGCCGTGGTCTTATCACACATAATGCCCCACGGGAATTTACAGCCGAATCACCTAAGGAGCAACGCCCGTTTCGTTTCTGTAAATGCTCCAGAAGTCAGGCGGTAGTCCCGACAAACAGCGTCGGGATTAGCGCAGAAGCAGTAGCTTCTTGGTATCGACAAAGTTGTTTGTTTGCAAGCGATAAAAATACACACCGCTCACAAAATCCTTTGCATCAAAAGTAACCTCGTAGCTCCCCGGTCGCAATTCCTCGTTCACTAGCGTTGCCACTTGTCTGCCCAGAACATCGTACACCCGTAGGGACACGGGTAGCCCGCCCGAACCGCCTTGGCGGGCGGGCCGTGTCCCTACATAAGGGAGGGCGAACCTGATCGTTGTTGTGGGATTGAATGGGTTAGGGTAATTCTGTTCTAAAACGAATCGATTTGGGATTACGGATTTCGGATTACGGTCCTCTTCAACAGAAGTGAGAGGTTCCCGCAAAAACCAGCCGACGGTCGTTGAATCAGTTTTGAAAAACCTTAGCAGCATCTGTGCTACTTTCATCCGCCCCGTTGTCGAAGGATGTGTACCGTCCGATCCGAAGTCGGTGCAGAGCCAGATGAGGCTGTCGCTCCTTGGGTTTAACCCATCGGCCCACAGATACGGGCCCCACGCCATCCATGGAGCCTTTGGGCTTGCTCCAGAGTATGATAGTGCTGTATCGCCGTTGATCTGTTTTTCAATCAACCACTTCACTGCGAAGGCCGATTCGTATGCGAAAGGTTCGGGGTTGAGCGAGGTGTTTGCATAGCCGCCGTATGTTCTACTCGACCAGAATGACAGCCTGATGTTTTGGTATCGAGATCTGAGGATTCTCGCAATTGATTCAAATTCGTTCCTTAGTGTCAGCGAATGCGAAGGAAATGGCTGTGAAGGACTCGCGTCCGCTTCCTTCGTCCAGGCAGCCTGCACCTGTTGACGGGTGACTCCAGCTGCTGCCAATCTCTGATCAATGACCGTCCAGAAATTTGCAGCTGAATCTGCAATGATTGCCGCTGTCTGTCCGCCCTGCGCACCGTCGACGATTATGAGTTTTGGATTTCTTTCGGTGTCGGCATCAGCTATACTCTTGAACGCAGAAAACTCCTGCGTTGCATTCGACATTCCAATCGAAAGCAAGACGATCTTCCCATTCAAGAGATCGATAGCGCCTGCAGAGTTGCGTGGCTGGATTTGAGCGGCGAGGGGTCGTCCTTCAGAATCGTGAAACACGGGACGAGTGTTCATGCCGCCGGGATAGAGCCCACCCTGATATCCCTGGTACAATCCTGTACCGAGATCGTTGATCGGAATGCGGCCAACGGATATTGTAGAACAGGACAGGCTGGCCGTATGAGTGAGCTGTGCACGTGATTGGGAAAAGAAAAATGCAAAGGGGAGGAGAACGCCGGATGCAACAACGATAGAGCTTCGCAGGAGACCTGTCATCATCCCACTGTCTGGTTACCTTGTAAAGTAACTTTCCCTCGCTCATTAGTCTCCTTGATGCACTCTTGGGTGCAAACATTGGAGCTCACATACAATACTAAAGTTGAGTGTTTGATGCAAGAGGAAAATGGACTCCGGGTCTTGACTTTATTCAAACGCTTTTCTACTCTACAGTGTGATTTCTTGAACACACCTCAATCCTAACCTGAGAATCGGCGGCTTTTTCTTGTTTCTCCTACCCTCGATGGACTCGGTAGCGGGCGATAGGATTCCACCTTCCCTCATGCTGAAAGGCTGTTATCATGATTATTGTTATGGAACCTTCGGCAACGGATGCCGATGTTGAGCACGTCATTACGCGCATCAAGGAACTCGGACTTCGTCCCCATCTATCAAAAGGTGTCGAACGTACGATTATCGGCGTTATCGGCGACGAACGTCTCATCAAGAGAGAGCAATTCTCCCTTCTTCCCCATGTCGAGAATGTTATTCCTATTCTCAAACCATACAAGCTTTCAAGCCGCGATTTCAAACCAACCGACAGCATTATTGACGTTGCCGGTGTGAAAGTTGGTGGTAAGAATGTTGTGATTATGGCAGGACCCTGCGCAGTGGAAACTGAAGAGCAATTGATGACAACTGCAGAGGCCGTTAAAGCCTCGGGTGCCTCGCTGTTGCGAGGGGGGGCATACAAGCCGAGAACGAGTCCGTATGCGTTCCAGGGTTTGGGAGAAGACGGCTTGAAGCTGCTGGCGCAGGCACGTGAAAAGACCGGTCTCGCAATTGTCACCGAGGTGATGGAATCCGCAGAAGTAGAACTTGTCGCCGAATATGCCGATCTCGTTCAAGTTGGCGCGCGCAATATGCAGAATACACATTTACTTCGCTCGCTGTGCAAGATTCATAAACCCGTGTTGCTCAAGCGGAATTTTTCTGCCACGCTGAGCGAATTCCTGATGAGCGCTGAATATCTTCTCTCCGGTGGGAATGATCAGGTGATTCTCTGCGAGCGGGGAATACGGACATTCGTCGAATACACGCGCAATACGCTGGATCTCAACGTTGTGCCGGCAGTGAAGCAGCTCTCACATCTTCCAATCATCGTTGACCCAAGCCATGGCACGGGGAGACACGACCTTATCCTTCCAATGAGCCGTGCAGCAATTGCTGCCGGTGCTGATGGATTGATCATTGAAGTGCATCCAAATCCCGCAGAAGCGTTTTCCGATGGGGACCAATCACTCACGCCTGCTGCATTTCAGCAATTGATGAAAGAGGTAAGAGCAATCGCCGCTGCGGTGGGCAGGAGTCTGAATTAATGGAATCATGTTGGTTCCGTCCGTGAGAGAAAACGTGCCTATGAACAAGATCTGATTCAGTCTCTTTTCCACCCAACACCTCACCCGGTATCGACCGATCGGATGGTACCTCGAAACTTTGTACAATAAGGGGAAATTTCCTATATTTGTTCCGTCCAATCACTCACCCCTTGTTGCATGACCCATTCAGAGCTTGTTCTCATCCTTGACTACGGATCACAGTATTCGCAATTGATCGCTCGCCGTGTGCGCGAGCTTGGCGTCTATTCCGAGCTTCACCCCTTCAATATCCCGCTTGACAAGATCAAAACCCTTCGACCGAAGGGAATCATTCTTTCCGGCAGCCCCCACAGCACCTATGAGCAGAACGCGCCCCTGTCGTCACCGGAAATCTTCAGCCTTGGTATCCCTGTCTTTGGGATCTGCTATGGATTGCAGTTAATGGCCCACCAGCTCGGCGGAGAGGTGGATCAAGCTGCCCGGCGGGAGTATGGTCACGCAGAATTGATCGTTGATGACCAGTCGGACCTCTTTGCGGGGATCGGCGCAAATGGTCGGCGACTCCCCACGGGTCTATCGACCCGTCGGGTCGTAGACGACTCGTCCCGATCTCATCGTGACTCGTCGAGATCTGCGCACACCACGGTGTGGATGAGCCATGGAGACCACCTCACGAAGATACCTCCGGGGTTTGAGCCTATCGGCCATACGGACAATGCACCAATCTGCGCGATCAGGCATACACAAAAGAAGATATACGGAGTACAGTTCCATCCCGAGGTCGTTCACACGCCGAAAGGGAGAGAGATTCTTCACAATTTCCTGTACAAGATTTGTGAATGCAAAGGAGGATGGAGTCCGTCCTCGTTCATCCAGAGTGCGATCACCGATATTAAGAGGACCGTTGGCAGCAGAAAGGTGATCTGTGCATTGAGCGGTGGCGTCGACTCGTCCGTTGCGGCTGCTCTGCTCCACGAAGCCATCGGCGGTCAACTTTCCTGTATTCACATCAACAACGGTCTGATGCGCAAGGGGGAGCCAGAGGAGGTCCTGAAGACGTTTCGTGAGAATTTCAAGATCAATCTTCTTTATGTTGATGCGACGGATCTGTTCCTCGATCAGCTCAAAGATGCCATCGATCCCGAGAGGAAAAGAAGGATCATCGGGAAGCTCTTCATCGATATGTTCGAGGCCGAAGCGAAGAAAATCGGCCAGGTGAGTTTTCTGGCACAAGGCACACTGTATCCGGACGTCATCGAATCACAGTCTTTCAAGGGGCCATCGGTGACGATCAAGACGCACCACAATGTGGGAGGGTTGCCGGAGAAGATGAACCTGAGGCTGATCGAACCATTCCGTGAATTGTTCAAAGATGAGGTCAGAGAAGTGGGGGCGGAGCTTGGTCTTCCTGATGACCTGATCTGGCGGCATCCGTTCCCGGGGCCTGGTCTCGCTGTCCGTGTTATTGGCGAAATCACCGGGGAGCGGCTGAACATGATTCGCGACGCCGACGCGATATATATTGAGGAAGTGAAAAAGGCGGGGCTGTATCGGAACATCTGGCAGGCGTTCGCCGTCCTCTTGCCGGTGAAATCTGTCGGGGTGATGGGAGACGAAAGGACGTATGAAAACACGGTCGCACTGCGCGCAGTGTCTAGTGTCGACGGGATGACCGCCGACTGGTTCCGTCTGCCTCACGAGGTCCTGGCCACGGTCTCTTCACGCATCACGAATGAAGTCCGGGGGATCAACAGGGTTGTGTATGACATCAGCTCGAAGCCGCCGGCAACTATCGAGTGGGAGTGAAGGCATTGAAGATTGCAGATTGCAGATTGAAAATTGTGGATGGCAGATTGCGGATTGAGCGGAAGAGGAGTAGTGGAGTGTTGTCCGAAGGACTCCTTCGGAGGAGTACTGGAGTCATTCCATTAGTCCAGTGATCCATTAATCCATCAATCCAAACCGGTATTTCCATGAAGAAATTCTTCTCCTTCGTCAAGATCGAGCATACATTGTTCTCTCTCCCCCTCATTTACAGCGGAGTATTCCTTGCTTCACAAGACGTTGTGCCTTCCCTGAGGGTCCTGATGCTGGTATTCACGGCGGCAGCGGGTGCGCGGACCGCCGCGTTCGCACTGAACCGGATCATCGATAGAAAAATTGATGGGCGGAACCCGCGCACTGCAACGCGAGAACTGCCGAGCGGACGAATGACGTTATGGGAGGCTTTGTGGGTATTGTTCGCAGGGCTCGCTCTGTACTTCGGATCTGCTTATTTCATTTCTGATTTTTGTTTTTTCCTTTCTCCAATTCCGCTTGCCATTTTCGTTGTCTATCCCACCATGAAATGGTACACGCCTCTTGCGCACTTTGGCGTTGGGCTTGGTTTGGCCATGGGACCACTCGGGGGCTGGTTCGCGGTTTCAGGCTCGTTTGAGAACCTCCTGGCCCCGGCCTTGTTGTCGTTGTTCACCTTGTTCTGGGTGGCAGGCTTTGATATTATTTATTCGACCTTGGATGAAGAATTTGATAAGAAGGAGTCACTCTACTCGTTTCCTGCACGCTTTGGAAAGGAGAGGGCGCTCCGGTATTCGGGGTATTTCCACATGGTGGCATTTCTCTTGCTTGCAGCATTATTCTTTTATTCCTTTAAGTCTCTGTTAGCCCTCCCGCTTCTGCTCCTTACAGGATACTTGTTGTACCTTGAACAGAAAAAGGCAGAAGATGTTGAACTGGCGTTCTTCAAAATCAATGCTGTTGCGGGAGTCTGCGTCTTGGTGATGGTGCTGGTTGGAGTCTGGGTATGAAGATTGTCGTCGGGATTACTGGGTCATCGGGTGCTGTCTACGCACTGGATTTCCTCAAGAAATGTAGTGCAAAGAAGTACCTGATCGTCAGTACATGGGGAAAAGTATTGCTGCGAGATGAATTGAATCTCAGCGAAAAAGATCTGAAGCCATATGTGGAGCGTACATTCTCTGATGATGATCTCACGGCTCCCATGGCATCGGGATCAAACTACTTTGATGCCTGTGTGATTATTCCGGCCTCAACATCAACGATCGGAAAGATTGCGTCCGGAATTGGCGATACGTTGATCACCAGAGCAGCACAGGTAGCATTGAAGGAACGGTACAAGCTCATCATTTGCGCCCGCGAAACTCCATTGTCAACGATTTCCCTGGAGCAATGTGCGAAGCTGTCACGGGATGGAGCGGTGATTATGCCTATCTCGCCGCCGCTGTACTTCGTCCCAAAGAGCGTAGATGAGTATGTCGGGGCCTTCACGGACAAAGTCCTCGGGCAAATTGGGATATGGACCGCACGTGGTTGGAGAGCAGAGGAGTTTGAATAATGATTGGATTCTTAATTGATAATTGTGAATTGCCCGTCCTCTGGAAGAGGCCTCGTCCCGCAGAGCGGGACGGGAGAATTGTCAATTGTGAACTCGTCAGTCTTCACTAATCCCCGCTGGAAGCGGATGCGCCTTTGGCGCACATCACTCCATTACTCCATCACTCCATCACTCCATCACTCCATACTCCATTACTCCTTCGTTTCCACCTTCGCACCCTTCTGTGTCATCCATCCGGCAGGAATTCGATATCCAATTTTCTGTTGAGCGAGCTGGACGATTAACGAATCCTCTGTCACTTGTTCAACAGTTGCGTTGTCGAGGTCCGACTGGTGGAGCGGAATGTCTGAGAAAATTGTCATGTTCACTCCATCCTTTGTACGCTCGAAGAGGGTTGTCACGGTGTTCGCGCTCGACAGTTTCTGCTGCTTTTGCTTGGTAGCGGGAAGTGAGCTTTGTGGACGTTGGCTAACCTGTGGCGCCTGTCCACCTGCTATGTGACTTTTCGATACAAGTGCTTTCTTGTTAAAAACGGACTCATCTTTCGCTCTCCCCAATTCATTTTGGTCCCTTTTACCTGTCTCCTTCGGTTGATCTTCCATGAAGTAATCTCCACTTTCTGCCAGGAGGGTTCCTTCAACCCATATTCCTTCCGACGCGTCCGCACGGAGTGCCGGGCTTGCTGCGAATTCCCTCTCGCGATACGCATCCCGTTGCGGCTCTGCGGCTCCACGGAGGACCACAGCTTCTTTGTCTCCACTAGCACGGGACGCTGCTTCTGATTTCTCGGTGCTCGACTTTGCGATTTCCTCCACCCCGGCTCGCACTTCACCGGTTCGACGATTCTTCAAGGATTGAGGAGAAGATTCCGGAGTTAATTCTGCGGAAGGTGCTTCCTTTCCTGCTTCGAGCTTTCTCTTGAATCTCACATCGTCACCCTCAGTTCTGTCGAGCTCCTGTGTTACCACGGGCTGCTCCTCTTGCCTTATAGCCAAATTATCGTCGGCCGACATCTGCTGCAGCTCCTGAGACTCAAACCAATGGTTGTATACTCCCACGACGACGATAACGGCAATCACTGCTGCCGCGCTCATGATCCGGGGCCACGGGATGTGCTTGGCAGGCTCCTCCAGTCGGTGCTTGAGTCGTGTCTTCAGTTGATCGCGCCCCAGCATTCTCACGCCCGCCGCAAGTGTGCGCTCAGCCTCAACAGCATTACGGCATTGTTCACACGAGCGCAGGTGGAGTTCCAAGCCCGCGCGCGCGGATGCCTCTGTGCGGTTGAGTGCAAATTGCTCCAGAAGCTCCGGATCGTCCGTCCAATGTATGTTATCTGTCTTGTTCACGGCGTTAGCGGTATTGATATATTAACTTTTCCAGGGCTTTCTTGCATTGATATTTTTTCGATTTTACAGTGTCGGCATTTGCAAAGCCCATGACACGCGCAATCTCATTCATCGACCGTTCTTCCCAGTAGAACAACAGGAGCAGCTGACGGCACGGTTCCCCCAGTTTTTCCAGCGCATCGCGCACGAGCATCGTTCGCTCGCTTTCGATCAATGAGTCCAGCGGTGATGGGTCACCATTTGCCGAGGCATCCTCATCGATATCCATCGGTGTCTCCTTTCGATGGTGCGCGAGTCTCCGCAACCACATGTTTTTGACCGTCGCGAATATGAACGTGCTCAGCTGCGCGGAGTACGTAAACCGCCCCGATCGAACCCGTTCCCATAACGTCACCAATGCCTCCTGCAGCATATCCTCAGCATCGTCCTGTGTGCCGCTGTTTCTCGAAACATACGCACTGACGGCTCTTTTGTTTGCATGGTAGAGCGTCACCAAGGCCTCTTCGTCCCCCCGCCGTATCAGATCCAGAATGCGGGCGTCGTCATGCAAAAAAAAGAGGGCCGGTCTCATTTACCTTTCAATAGTTAATGACATTAACGGTCAAGAGGTGAATGATACAAGATAATGATATATGCACACAGAGTAAAAAGGGGGATATTTAGATGAAATGGGCAATCGCATTTTTCGCTGGGCTACTGGTTTTGCTCTGCACTCCGGCAATCGTTCATGGACAGTCAAAGGAAGTTTCCAGTGCGGGAGAACGGGCATCAGTCGATCTCACGATCTATAACCAGAACCTCGCGCTCATTCGTGAGGAACGATTGATCAATTTGGCAAAAGGGCTGAGCAGCGTCATTATTCCTGATATCCCAGCAACAATTGACGGCACGTCGCTTCATTTTTTGAGCTTGACACACCCATCGGCGGTCCGAGTACTTGAGCAGAACTACCAGTATGACCTTGTCCATCAGGCGAAGCTGCTCGAAAAATACCTCGGGAAAAAAGTCGAATTTGTCCGCTATGACCAGGAGACAAAGAAGGAGTATTCAGTCTTCGGGAAGCTCCTATCGACCGGATACATGCAGCAACCTCAATACGGCTCGTCGATTCCCAGTTATGATTACATCGGCGGGATGATTGCAGAAATTGAAGGCAAGATTGAGCTGAACCCTGCCGGACGTCTTGTGCTGCCGAATCTGCCCGCCCGCCAAAGCGGTTCGGGCGGGCCCGAAGGGCTTATTCTCAAACCGCAGCTGGAGTGGCTTATCACCAATACGCGGGAGGGCGCTCACAAGACAGAGATCAGTTACTTGGCGGGGCAGCTCTCGTGGGTTTGCAATTACGTCGCCTTGCTGAACAAAGACGACTCGAGACTGGATCTCACGGGCTGGGTAACGTTGACAAACAACTCAGGAACGACGTTCAGAAACGCCGGGCTGAAACTCGTTGCGGGTGATGTGAATCTCGTGGCGGAGAGGTTTCGGGAAATGCAAGTATTCGGTGCGAAGGAGATTTCTGATGAGGTTCGACCTCAATTCACGCAGAAGGAACTATTCGAATATAAGTTGTATACGCTTCAGCGCCGAACAGATGTCAATAATAACGAGACCAAACAGATTGAGCTGACTTCCGGCAACAACGTTCCATCGAAAAAAGTCTTCATCTACGATGGCCTCGCCGACCAGTGGCGTTCGTGGTACAACAATTACTCGTACCGGACGCAGCAAAGTTTTGGCCAGCAGTCCAATCCCAAAGTCGGTGTATTTGTCACGTTCAACAACGAACAGACGTCGGGTCTCGGCATTCCGCTGCCAAAGGGGAAGGTACGCGTCTACAAACGCGACGACGACGGGAAGGAACAATTTATCGGAGAAGACCAGATCGATCACACGCCAAAGGACGAGGAGGTGAAGCTCTATCTGGGCAACGCCTTTGATATTGTCGGAGAACGAGTGCAGAAGGATTTCAAGGTCATTGCATCCGGACATGTGGTTGAAGAGACAATCGAGGTCAAAGTGAGGAATCACAAGGGTGAAGCCGCGGAGGTTCAGGTGTATGAACACCCGTGGCGATGGAGCCAGTGGGAGATCCTCGGAAGCAACACCGCGTGGGAGAAAGTCGACCAAACGACAATAAAATTTCCTGTGCAGGTTGGAAAAGACCAGCAGAAAGTTGTCAGATATACAATCCGGTATTCGTGGTAAAGAATGAAACAATGCAAAAGTCAAAATGAAAAATAAAAAAAGGATGAAAACGATGAAAAAAGTAGCCTTTCGTTCGGCAATTCTGATCGCAAGCTCTCTGATGACGGCAGCCGCGCATGGACAAGGGAACAAAAGCCTGAGCGCGGAGGAACGAACATCGGTTGACTTGACAATCTATAACCAGAACTTCTCGCTGATCCGTGAAGAGCGTACGATGAATCTGCCGAACGGGTTCAGCCGTATCGTGATCCCGGATATTCCAGCGACGATTGATGGAACGTCCCTTCACTTCATGAGCCTGACGAGTCCGTCGGCAGTCCGGGTGCTCGAGCAGAACTATCAATATGATCTTGTCCATCAGGCGAAGCTGCTCGAAAAGTATCTGGGCAAGGAAGTCGAGTTTGTCCGCTATGATCAAGAGACCAAGAAGGAGTATTCGGTATTCGGGAAACTCATCTCGACGGGTTACGTTCAACAGACGCAATACGGCTCTGCTGTGCCGAACTACGTGGGCATAGGTGGGATGATTGCGGAGATCAACGGAAAGATCGAGCTTAATCCAGCCGGACGTCTTGTGCTGCCGAGCCTTCCGGAGGGACTCATACTCAAACCGCAGCTGGAGTGGCTCGTTACCAATACTCGTGCAGGAAATCACAAGACCGAGATCAGCTATATGGCCGGCCAGCTCTCATGGACATGCAATTATGTCGCTCTCCTGAATAAAGATGATGCGAAGCTGGACTTGACTGGCTGGGTAACGTTGACGAACAATTCAGGGACTTCCTTTAACAACGCTGGGCTGAAACTCGTTGCAGGTGATGTGAATATTGTGCAGGAAGAAATGGAAAGAAACCTGCGCGCGTCGAAGGTTGGGTTTGCCGCACCTGCGGCCCAGCCGCAGTTCACCCAGAAGGAATTATTCGAATACAAACTCTATTCCCTGCTGCGGCGCACGGACGTCAACAATAATGAGACGAAGCAGATCGAGTTAACATCGGGGCATGATGTTCCATCCAAGAAGGTTTTCATCTACGACGGCCTCGGCGACCAGTGGCGCTCCTGGTACAACAATTACTCGTATCGGACACAGGAGAGCTTCGGCCAACAGTCCAATCCAAAAGTCGGAGTATTTGTGACATTCAAGAATGAGGAAAAGTCGGGTCTGGGAATCCCCTTGCCGAAGGGGAAAATCCGAGTCTACAAACGTGATGATGACGGGAAGGAACAATTTGTCGGCGAAGACCAGATTGACCACACACCGAAGGACGAAGAGGTACGACTGTATTTGGGCAACGCCTTCGATATCGTGGGTGAACGCGTGCAGAAAGATTTTCGAATCATCGTCTCGGGTCACGTGTATGAAGAAACATTTGAGATAAAAGTTCGCAATCACAAGTCTGAAGACGCCGAGATTCTAGTCTTTGAACATCCCTGGAGATGGAACCAGTGGGAGATCATGCGAAGCAATGCGGAGTGGGTGAAGGTCGATCAATCGACCATCAAGTTCCCGGTGAAAGTCCGGAAAGACGGGGAGAAGGTCGTGACGTATACGATTCGGTATACATGGTAAAGAATGAAACAATGCAAAATGCAAAATGCAAAATGCAAAATGAATGAAGGATAAAAACGATGAACAAAGTAGCCTTTTGTACGGCAATCCTGATCGCAGCGAGTTTCTCGACGACGATAGTGCATGGACAAGGGAAGCAAAACCTGAGTGCGGGAGAACGGACATCGGTCGATCTGACCATTTACAACCAAAACCTGTCACTGATCCGTGAAGAACGGACCATCAATCTGCCCAAGGGCTTCAGCCGGGTTGTGATTCCTGATATTCCCGCCACCATCGATGGGACTTCACTTCACTTTCTCAGCCTCACGGACCCATCGGCGGTTCGGGTTCTTGAGCAGAACTATCAATATGACCTTGTGCATCAGGCAAAACTTCTCGAAAAATATCTCGGGAAGGAAATTGAATTTGTCCGCTTCGATGAGGAAAAGAAGAAGGAGTATTCCGTCTTCGGGAAACTTCTTTCGACCGGATATGTGCTTCGAGGCCCCGGCTCATCTGTTCCAAACTACGTTGGAACGGGGGGCGCCATCGTGGAAATCGGGGGCAAGATCGAGCTCAATCCTGCCGGGCGGCTTGTGCTCCCGAGCCTCCCCGAGG
>Ga0247727_10013233_pt1 | contig 13962 bp, 9 predicted proteins | sample WisWelCaveWW1625_FD_202498 | JGI IMG/M metagenome (GOLD analysis project Ga0247727, IMG submission 202498) | Biofilm microbial communities from Wishing Well Cave, Virginia, United States - WW16-25 | ecosystem: Environmental > Aquatic > Deep subsurface > Groundwater > Cave microbial mat | place... | reverse complement strand
TTTATACGCGAATCTTGAACTGGCATGCAAACTGAAGTTTGCACTCCGTTTGCTGGCAAATTTTATTATTCACGAAACCGGAGTGCAAACTTTAGTTTGCCCCGAACTTTATACGCGAATCTTGAACTGGCATGCAAACTGAAGTTTGCACTCCGCTTGCTGGCAAATTTTATTATTCATGAAACCGGAGTGCAAACTTTAGTTTGCCGCTGAACGTCATCCGCGAATCTTGGACTGGCATGCAAACTGAAGTTTGCACTCCGCTTGCTGGCAAATTTTATTATTCACGAAACCGGAGTGCAAACTTTAGTTTGCCTCCGAACTTTATACGCGAATCTTGAACTGGCATGCAAACTGAAGTTTGCACTCCGTTTGCTGGCAAATTTTATTATTCACGAAACCGGAGTGCAAACTTTAGTTTGCCCCCGAACTTTATACGCGAATCTTGAACTGGCATGCAAACTGAAGTTTGCACTCCGTTTGCTGGCAAATTTTATTATTCACGAAACCGGAGTGCAAACTTTAGTTTGCCCCGAACTTTATACGCGAATCTTGAACCGGTATGCAAACTGAAGTTTGCACTCCGCTTGCTAGAAAAATTTAGCGCTAAACAGGCATCGTCATGAACATCTTATTTCTCTCAACCGAAAACCCCTACCCGCCGGATCACGGCCATCATTTGCGGACGTATCACGTTCTGCGGCATCTGGCGGAGCAACATAAAATCTTCTTCCTCGGCTTCTGGCAATCGGAAGAAGAGCTGAAGCACAAAGCCCATCTCGAATCGCTCTGCGCCGGCGTCGATCTGCTCCCGATTCCCGGCCGCGCGCAGAAAGTGAATTATGCTCTCGGCCTGTTCGCAAATTTATTTTCCGCATGGCCGTTCACGGTGCAGCGCTATTTCCGCCGCGAAGCCGTGCAGCGCATCAGTCAAATCATGCAGGAAAATCGCATCGATCTCGTACACTTCGATTTGATGCACCTTGCGCCGTATCTCGAATGCATCGGCGACACGCCGAGCGTGCTGGTCAACCATAACGTTGAATCGTTGCGCCTTGAGCGTTTGGCGCAGGTGCAAAAGAGTTTTGCGGCGCGGACATATCTCAATCTGCAACAAAGTAAGATGCGCCGTCTGGAGCGGGACTTATGCCGCCGGTTTACGCAGCTCATCACCGTTTCGGAAACGGATGCAGAAATTCTGGAGGCGACCTGCAACGTCAAAAACATCGAAGAGATTCCGAACGGCGTCGATGCCGATTTTTTTCACGTTGCGGGCGGCAAACCGGAGCCGGATTCGCTGGTATGGACCGGCGGCATGGGCAGCCCGTATAACCGCGATGCAGTGGATTATTTTCTGGAAGATATTTTTCCCAAAATATATGTCCGGCGCCCACAGATCAAAGTGACCATCGTCGGCGATTCGCCCTCGCCGGCCTTGCAGCAGTATCAAGCGCGGCATCCACAAAATATTTTCATTGCCGGTTATGTCGACGACGTGCGGCCTTACATGCAGCGCGCGAGCATTTTTATCGCGCCGATGCGCTGCGGCAGCGGCACCAAAATCAAAGTGATTAACGCCATGGCGATGGGCAAAGCCATTGTGCCGTCTTCGGTCGGCGCGGAAGGCATTAAAGTCGAATCCGGCAAAGATTTGATCATCACCGATGCGCCGCAGGAATTTGCCGATCAGGTTTTGCGGTTGCTCAAAGATCCGGCGCGTCTTCGCCAAATGGGTGAAAATGCGCGCCAAGTCGTCGAGCGTTATTATGACTGGCGCGTGATTTACAAAAAGATGGACGCGCTTTATGAAAAAGTGGCGAGCAGCAAGCGCTCGGCAAAAGCAACTGCGTTGACGGAGCAAACGGTGTTTGAAAATGCGCCGGTGCAATATCAAACCGCAGCGGTTGGCGCGTAATTTCGAAATGTCTTTTTAGAGAATGTCATTCTGTAAGAATCCTTTTTCGCGCCAGCACGGCTCGACTGAGCATGCCGAAGCCCGTGCTTGATGTTTAAAAAGATTCCTCCGGAATGACATGAAAAATATGCTTGTTGCAAAACTAAACATCGAGAATAACATGAAGCACGCGCGGCCCGTTGCGGTTGGGATGAAGGAGCTTCTGTTCTTATTTTTGGCCTTTTGGCTGTCACCGGTCTTTGCCGGCAGCCATTACGTGGCGACGAATGGCAATGACACGAACGAGGGCGCGGCGCGTTCGCCGTGGGCGACGATTGCCAACGCCATGCGCAAAGCCCAACCCGGCGACACAATTTTCGTGCGCGGCGGAACTTACGCGGAGGGCGAAATCTGGATTCAGCGCAACTACGGCATGGGAGGCAAGAACGGCAAGTATGTGACGATTTCCGCCTATCCCGGCGAACGTCCGATTTTTACCGACGGCAGCCGCGGCATGATCATCGACGCCAGTTACGTTCGCGTCATCGGACTTGATTTTCAAAACGGCAAATCGATGTATAACGTCGATTGGTCCGGACCAACGGATCACGTCGAATTTATCGGGAATCGCTTTAGCGGCCTCTCCGGTTATGCGGCCATCGGCATCACCGGCGATCATAATCTGGTGGAAGGAAATAGCATCAATATTTCCGGCAACACGACGGGAACGCTGGGACACGGCATTTATGCGTCCAAAGGCAAATACACCGTTATTCGCGGCAATGTAATTTCCGGCGCGACCGGCTTCGGCATTCATCTTTATGAGGAGTGGCGCTCCGGAGATCAGACCGGCTCGATCCGCCAGATTAAAAATATCGTGATCGAAAATAATTTTATTTCCGCCTCGCGCCAGCGTTCCGGAATTATCGTGGGCGCCGGCGCGGACGGCGGCCCGGCGCACATTGACAGCGTGATCGTGCGTTATAATGTCGTCTTCAAAAATCCGATGTACGGCATTTTAATCGGCGGCTGGAGCGAGGTGAAGAACATTCAAATTTATCACAACACGATTTACGGCAACGGCGATAACGGCATTCAAATTTTGCAGCCATACGTTAAAAACGTCAGCATCAAAAATAATATTATCAGCGTGAAAAGCGGCGAGCGCCATATCGACAATGCGCCGAATGCGCCCGGCGTCGTGGTCGAGCGCAATTTGTATCACCCCGCCACGATCGCGCTCAACAATGCGCAAGACCACAAACCGCAGACGGGCGACCCGCTGTTCGTCGATCCGGAGAAGAATGACTTCCGTTTGCAAAAAGACAGCCCCGCCATCGATACCGGCGTTAATTGGGGACGGTCTTTTAAAGGCGTGGCGCCCGATCTCGGCGCTTTCGAATCCGACGGAACCGGCGACACGCTGGCAATTCCGGCAGCGTTCGAATTGCGGCAAAATTATCCGAACCCCTACGGACGCCCGCCGTTTAATGCGGAAACGGAGATCAGTTTCGGCCTGCCGGTTGACGCGGTTGTGGAGTTGACGATTTTTAACGTCACGGGGCAACGCGTAAAAACTTTGGTTCAAGATCCGCAAACCGCCGGATGGAAAACCGTCGTATGGAACGCTAAGGATGATGCGGCGTTGCCGGTGACGAGCGGAGTTTATTTTTATCGGCTGCGGGCGAAAGATTTTTCTTCGACCCGCAGCATGCTGTATTTGAAATAACGGTCCGAGGTCGAAAGTCCGAGGTCAATTGGCCTGATTGGAAATACTTGGAGAGTTTTTCTGGATAGCAGGAGGTGTTCTATGTTTAAACGTTTCGCAATTCTCATGCTGGCGACGGCCGGCCGCAGCGATACCATTGAAGAACAGATTCGCGCCGGCAAAACTTCCACCGCGGCGCTGCTCGTCCCTTCGCATCCCAGACTCTGGATGAAAGGCCAGTGGGATTGGGACAAAAATAATTTCGGCAGCTTTGCGTGGCGCTTTGTACACGGCGCGCCGTTGCAGCCGCTTGATCTAAATAATGATCAGTCCAAATACGAATTTGCTTATTGCACGAGCGAGCATCACGGCGGCGCTTATTCGGCGGATGAGATGTTCGGCCATCGCGGCTGGGGCGATTATGGCCGGCGCATTTTAGAGCCGATCATCGCCGGCAAGGCGGTAACCAATCGGGCAGTTTGGAATTTTCCCGCGGATTTGCCCGGCAGCTCGAACCCGGATGATTACAGCCCGGATCACACGAGCGACGAGTATTACAATGATGCGCGGGAGAAATTATTGGCGCTCGTAAATTCCGCGACCGGCGTGGATAATTCGCGTTACATCGTCATCTACGGCGCGGTGGCGTATGACTGGCTCATGGGCGAAACTTTGCAAAACGGCGCGCCAGCGCTGGCGGGGAGCAGCGCCGCCGAGTTGCAGCAGGGTTTGTTGCGTCATGCAAATTATTTAAAGAATCAAATTAATGGTAAAGAACATTTTTTTGTTTCCAGCGAAATTCACAATTATACGTACGTAATGGCCGGTCTGGCGCTGTATGAGCCGTCACGAATTTCCGATCCGGCTTATGCCTCGATCAATGCGCAGGCAAAAGCACTGCTGGATGATCTCGATCGTTACTGGGTCGGCAAAATCTTGCCGGCGCTGAATGAACAGGGCGGCGACGGCGGCTGGCACGGCGGCATGTCGCGCATCAGCGTCGTACACATCATCGCCGGCGCGCCCGATCATCGCGACAATAATGTTCTCGTCAATATCGCGCCGCTGCTGTTTGCGCATTACACCGCCACCAATGCGCCGATTGAAAACTCGCTGTTCAGCACCGGCGCGCTGAAATACATGAGCGAGTTTCAGAATCACATGATTCGTCCGAGCGGCGATCAGTATTATGAGATCGGCGGCGCCACCGGCGAGTGGGATCGGGCGCCGTGGATTTTCCCGCGCCGTTTTTATTCGCGCCGGCGTTTTTCAACCGATCCGGAGCAGCAAAGATTGGGTGAGCTCGGCGCGTGGCTGGGCGTGGCGAAGCGGCAGTATTTTCACAGCGGCCCGGCCGGCTCGTGGGACACGATCGACCAACTGCTCTTTGAAGACAAGGGGGCCAATCCGCGTCCGCCGTGGAATATCGGTTTTGCCCGCACGCGCCATTTTCAAAAACTCGGCTGGGTGTTTATGCGCTCGGCGTTTTCCAGCCCGGACGATCTCGCGGCGCTGTTTATTTGCCAGCGTTATCACTGGAGCCATCTTGATCCTTATGCGCAAAATTCTTTCACGCTGGAGCGCAAGGGCAAGCTGATTGAAGGATTTGACAATACCATTAAAATCGACAACCAGGGCCAACGGTTGATCAGTCAAGACGTGTTTCCCACGCTCGCGCTTGGTGTTCAGGCCTACGGCCCTGGTACTATTTTCGACGTCGGTCCCGGTGTTCTCAAATTCGAGAGCAATGATAAATACGACTACATGATGGGCGACGCGACAAATGCTTATGACAAAAACAAGCTGGAAAAATTCACGCGGCAAATAATCTATTTGAAACCGAATAAGCTCATCGTCTTCGATCGCGTCGTGACGAAGGCGGCGAATACGAAAAAAAGCTGGATCATCAATCCCGGCGCCGCGCCGCAATCGTTCGGACAGGGCGTGACGCTGATTAATAACGGCGCCGGCGCGTTGTGGATCAAAAGGCTGCTGCCGCAGCAGGTTTCCGAAACGATGAATGCCGACCGTATCGAAATCGTTCCGAGCCAACCCGCGGCCGAGCATCTTTTTCTGCACGTCATGCAGACGGCGGAGCCGGGCCAATCCAAAGATTCGCCGAGTGTGAAAGCCGACAATGCCAGGCTCTTCACGTACGGCAGTTGGATCGGCGTCCGCATCGGCGCGGATTCGGTGCATTTCAATATCGGTGGCAGCTTGAAAGTCACTGCCGGAGCGGATTCACTTGATGAGGATGACGACGATACGGGTGATGACGGCGGCCACCCCGGCGCCGGCCCGGTGGATTTCGAGCTGCAGCAAAATACGCCCAATCCGTTTTATGCGAAATTACAAACTGACATAAACTATGATTTACATAAAGACACAAACATTAACTTGACGGTTTTCACCGTGCTGGGGCAGCGGGTGGCGGTGCTGGTGAATGAGAAGAAAAATTCCGGTTTTTACAGGGTTTCGTGGGATGGGAAGGATGCGCTCGGACGCCGCGTGCCGGCGGGCGTGTATCTCTATCGACTGGAAACAAACCGAAATTACCAAATTAAGAAAATGTTGCTTCTGCGATAACCGCAAAAATCTTTTGAAAATTCGCGCATTTTTTTCTTGCATCCGCATTCTTTTTTTCGTACATTGATGATGTTCAAAACGATTGAGTTTTGGCATCGTGAAATGATAACCTTGACGTGCAGGATTCACCCGCAGGGTGTTTGGACTTGTGAGTCGAAGGCGTAATATCAGGGCTTGGTCAACAAGCGTTGGTGTTGCGCCTTTTTTATTGGTGGTGTGGCGCTCAGGTTGTTTTGTTTCTTCGTTACCTCGGAAAAACTATTACGATCGTGAAGATTTTGAATTGTCAATTGATAATTAACAATTGTCAATTGACAATTCTTTCGGTTGCGGCTTGCCTGCCCTGGCGCCCGCTGCGCCACGCGGTGCCGCAGGCCAGGGAAAGCCGCGCTACAATAATGTAAGTAAAGCCCATGATGGATGTGGGCGCCTTGACGGGCAAGCAACGCTCGCAGAGATTAGGCTTGTAAGTTGAAGGCGCGACATTGGCACGCTCATGTACTGGAGCGATGCCTGATGTCGCGCCTTTTCTTTTTTAAGGATAAACAGTCGGTGCAACGAGTAAATCAAAGGAGTGAATTATGAATTCAGTTATCCAGCGTTCGTTTGATTTGATCGTCGCCAGTCTGCTGCTGATGGTCAGTCTCCCGATCTTGCTGGCGGTGGCGGTGTTGGTGAAGCTTTCTTCGCCCGGCCCGGTATTTTTCCGCCAGGCGCGTCTCGGCCGCGGCGGCAAGACGTTCTGTATTTTAAAATTCCGCTCGATGATTGCGGTGCAAAACGGCGGGCCGAGCGTGACGGTCGCCGGCGATCGTCGCATTACGCCGATCGGCAAAATTTTGCGCCGCACCAAGCTCGATGAGCTGCCGCAATTGATCAACGTCGTGCTCGGCGATATGAGCCTCGTCGGCCCGCGTCCGGAAGTGCCGAATTACAAGCACGTTTATCAGAACGGTTTCGAGAAAGTTTTGAGCGCGCGTCCCGGCATCACCGATCCGGTGTCGTTGCAGTTGGCGGATGAGGAAAATTTTCTGAAGCAATTCCCCAATCCGTTGCAGGCGTACGAGCAGATCGTGCTGCCGCACAAGCTGACGTTGAGCCTGCAATATCTGCAGCATCGCAGCGTCGTGAATGACGTGCAGATCATTTTCCTGACCGTGATGGCCGCGGCGGGTTTGCGGCGACGCCAACCGGTGGAATTCTGTGATCTCGCGGAATTGCGCCCGGCGGTTTAAGTGTCGATTGGGGTGACGACCGTATTAAAATGTTTCTTTGTGTTTGTTGTAAGGAAAGTTTAAAGTTTTGAGTTTTGTTTTACGTTCTTTTTTTATGAGGTCAAATTTAAAGATGCGTCGAGCATTTGGCCGTTTGACCGCAATAACCTTGGCGTGCAGGTCACACCCGCAGGGTGTTTGGACGTGCAAGTCGAAGGCGTGATCTCAGGGCTTGATCAAAACAAGAATTGAGGTGACGCCTTTTTATTTTGTCGCCGATGGATTGTGCAATCTGCCCATTATGGATGTGGGCGCCTTGGCGTGCAGGAGTTTGGGCCTGTAAGTCGAAGGCGTAGCATCCTCGCGTTCGTATGAACGAGGCTACGCCTTTTTGTTGTGATGATATCGAAAACAGTTACAGAAACCACAGGAGCTTGTAGAGTTATGACGGAAATGATTCCTTTTCACCGCCCTCTGATTGACGAGAGCGAAATTAACGCGGTTACCGAATGTCTGCGTTCCGGCTGGCTCACCACCGGACAGCGGGCGCTGGAGTTTGAAAAAAAGTTTGCCGAATACGTCGGCGCGCCGCATGCGGTGGCGTGCAACTCGTGCACCGCCGGCATGCATCTCGCGCTCGCTGCGCTGGGCCTCGGCCCCGGCGATGAAGTGATTACGACGCCGTACACGTTTGTGGCGACCTGCGAAGCGATTCAATATCTCGGCGGCCGCCCGGTGTTCATCGATATCGATCCGAAAACGTTGAACATGAATCCGGATTTGTTGAAATCGGCGCTGACCGAGCGCACGCGCGCAATTGTGCCGGTGCACTTTGCCGGGCATCCGGTCGAGATGGCGACGGTGACGGCGTTCGCACGCGAGCACGATTTGAAAGTAATGGAAGACGCCGCGCATGCGACCGAGGCGGAAATTTTCGCGCCGAAAAACGGCGCCGCGCACAAAACTCCGGGCGCCGGCAAGATCGGCACGATCAGCGACGCGACGTGCTTCAGTTTTTATGCGACCAAAAATTTGACCACCGCGGAAGGCGGGATGATTACGTGCAGCGATCCGGATCTGGCCGCGCACATGCGCCGCCTGTGTTTGCACGGCCTCAGCCGCGATGCGTGGAAGCGTTACACCTCCGCAGGCTCGTGGTACTATGAAGTTCTCGAGCAGGGTTATAAATATAATTTGACCGACGTGGCGGCGGCGATCGGCATCGCGCAACTGGCGAAGCTGGAGAAAATGTGGCGGCGCGCTGAAATTGCGGCGCGTTTCAACGCGGCCTTCGGCGAGATGGCGGAACTGGAGATTCCCACGACCAGACCGAACGTGCGACACGGCTGGCATCTTTATGTGTTGCGCTTGAATCTGGAAAAGCTCGCGATCAATCGCAGCAAGTTTTTTGATGCGCTGCGCGAGCAGGGCGTCAACTGTTCGGTGCATTTTATTCCGTTGCACCTGATGCCGTATTATCACAAAACCTACGGCCTCTGCCCGGGCGATTTTCCGGAAGCCGAGCGCCAGTTTGAGCGCGTGATTTCGCTGCCGCTGTATCCGGCGCTGACCGATCCGGAAGTCGAGCGCGTCATCGCCGCGGTCAAACAGGTGGTGGCGCAAAACCTTCGTCAACCGCGGACGAGCTCAACGTTCAAAGGAGTAAATTATGAAACCCGGCATGCAGCGTTCGTTTGATTTAAAGGATAAATGAGTGTTGTCAATTTAACCAGGATGAGTTCTATGAAACCGCAAGAGGAATCTTATGTGGATTGATCGTATTCCTGCTACGGCGCGACGGGTGTTGCTGGTGCTCGCGGATATCGGCAGCATCGGCCTGTCGCTGTATTTTTCGTTTTACGTGCGATTCGACGGCAATATGCCCGGCGATCAGTCGTGGCTGTTGCGCGAATTGTTTTTGATGCAACTGCCGATCCGGCTCGGTTTCTTTTATTTTTACGGGCTGTATCGCGGCATGTGGCGCTACGCGAGTATGCAAGATCTCATGACGATCTTTCGCGCCGTGTCGCTCAGCTCGCTACTGGCGATTGCCGTGGTCTTGTTCAGCCAGGATTTTAACGGTTTGCCGCGCTCAGTGTTTGTCATGGATTGGATTTTCACCGTGACGTTTGTCGGCGGCGCGCGTTTCATGGTGCGCGCGTTGCAAACGCATCCCTTCAACCAGAAGAGCGGCAAGCGCGTGTTGATCTTCGGCGCCGGCGATGCAGGCGAAGGCCTGTTGCGCCGAATCGGCGTCAGCGGCACGGATTTGCGCGTCATCGGTTTTGCCGATGATGATCCCACCAAACAGAATATGCGCATTCATGGTGTTCCGGTGCTGGGGGGTCGCAAGCACCTGCCGGCGCTCGTGTCGCAGCACAGCATTGAAGAAATTTTTATCGCCATTCCTTCGGCGCCCCGGCAGTTTTTCGCGAGATCGTTTCGGAATGTCACGCCGTGAAAGTGCGGTTCCGTCGCGTGCCGTCGTCAAAGGATTTGTTGAATGGCCGGCTGGCGGTGAGCAATTTGCCCGAAGTGCAGCTCGAAGATCTGCTGGGCCGCGCGCCGGTCACTTTGGACAATGAAAACGTCGCCGTGTTTTTGCGCGACAAGATCGTCATGGTGACCGGCGCGGGCGGTTCCATCGGCTCCGAGCTTTGCCGGCAGATCGCCCATTTCAAGCCACGGCATTTGATCATGATGGATCAGGCGGAAAACGGTTTGTATGAAGCCGATATGGACATGCGCCAGAAAAAAATCGAGGCCAGTCGCGATCTCGTGATCGCCGATATCACCGACGCGCGGCGCGTCAACGAAGTGTTTGCAAAATATCGTCCGCAGATCATTTTCCACGCGGCGGCGCACAAACACGTGCGGCGAGATTTACATTCTCGATATGGGCCAGCCGATAAAGATCGTCGATCTCGCGCGCAATCTGATCACGCTGTCGGGCTATACGCCGGAAGACGTCGGCATTAAATTCGTCGGCCTGCGGCCGGGCGAAAAACTGTATGAAGAATTGTGGATCAACGACGAAAAAGTGTTGCCGACGGGAAACAGCAAAATTATGATCGCACAGGCCAACACGCCGGCGGAGTCGTTGGAGGTCGATGTCGATGATCTGCTGCATTTGATCGGCAGTGGCGGCACGGAAGAAAAAGTGCTCGAGCAATTTTGCAAGCTGGTGGCCAATTATAAAGCCCCGGTCGAAAACGGCGCCGGCGCCAAACCGGTAATCGCGCTGCCCACGGCGACGACGATGAACGGCAAAGCGGTTCACGCGGCATGAAAAAACTTTCTGTTTTTTTAAAAAAAGTGAGAGAATTGGGGCCATTTAGCTGTCTATATAATCAGGGGGGAAAGCAGTATGTTCAACCCCTCGCAGTTGTGCGGGCCGGTGGAGAATTTTTTCAGCCAGTCCGGCAACTGCCGGGGGCGGGGTTTTAGTGATGGCTGTGTTGGTCACAAACCAGTAGAAGGGAGAGCGCATGGCAAATCTCGAGAGGCTGAAAGCGAGTGCCCTCAGTATGCTGAAGGCGGGCGAAAAAATTGAAGCGACGGTGGGCGGTAACTATTCGAACGAGAGCGGTCCTGGCAATTATGAAACGGTCAAAGGGTTCATGGCTGCCACGAACCAGCGCTTGTTGGTGGTGCTCAATTCGGCTTCACTCAGCACCAGAAAAGACAATTTTACTTATGGACATGTGACTGCAGTTACGATGAACAACGGCGACGTCAATATTATCCTGCCGGATGAGACGATCACGCTTTCCGAGGTCGACGATGATTGTGGTGATCTCGAAAAGTTTTATAAATTTGTCTCCGACAAAAAGGCACCGCCGCCCAAGACGACGATCACGGCGCGCGATGTCGAAATTCCTCCGCCGCCGAAGAAGTAAATCATGTGTTGTCGGCGGCCTGCCAGCGCGACCAGCAGGCGGCGGACGCAAAGAAGCGGCGAAATTTTCACTTTCTCGTAAAAAATTTTTGTTTTTTTAAAAAATAGTGAGAGAAAATTGCGGGTTGCCCTCTCTATATATAGTAGAGAGCGATGATAATGAATACGACAGGTCTGCACCAAAAAAATCTGGGAATAGCGCCGATTCGTGAGCAAGAACGGAGTTGTTTGAAACACCGCAGTACCACAAAGTCGGCGCCGAGCGTCGTATCCGATAACCCGCGGGATTTATTACTCCCGATTTTTTTCAACCGGGGGGACTCTTCCCTCGAGAGACCAGCCATCCCGTCATAGGACGCGATTGACGGGGTGGCCCTCTCAGTTATAGCGAGGAGCCGTTTGCTGAGGGGGCCGAAATGGTGGGAGCAAACGGTCGGAGAGTAGAACGATAAACTCATGTCGATCATGAGGGGCACAAAAATGACTGGCGGGGATCGCAAGGCGGAGGCCGTTTCGTTCATTGAAAAATGACGTGACGGCCTCTTTCTTTATAGGCCAAAAGTATTTTTAATTGCAGTTTTTACTGTGACAACTTATAAATATGTGCAGAAAACGAAAGCAAGAGCCAACTTCATGCTTCCGCGCGCAGGACTTCCAGCGGCGGGCGGTCGATAATACCGCGGCTGTTCAGCAGGCCGATCAGCATCGTCAAGCCCATGACCAGAATCAAGATGATCAACAGGGGCAATGTCGCCGGCGCGAAGCTCGTTTCGAACACGAATACGGCCAGCGCCCAGCTCGCGGCGGTCGCGAGCAGCAAACCGGTGAGCGCGGCGAAACCGCCGAGGAAGAAATATTCCACCGCCATGATGCGGAGCACTTGCCGGCGGTTGGCGCCGAGCGTGCGCAAGAGCACGCTTTCCTGAATGCGTTGATAGCGGCTCGTAATCACCGCGCCGGCAAGAACCAGCAAGCCGGTCATGATGCTGAACAAGGCCATAAAACGAATCACGAAAGACACTTTATTCAACACCGCGTCAACCGTGTTGAGAATCAGTGCGAGATCGATGCCGGAAACATTTGGAAAGCGTTGCACCATCGCTCGCTGCAAGCGCGCCGACTGCTCGTTCGACGCCGCGCGCGTCACCATCACGTGAAATTGCGGCGCGGCCTCCAAGACGCCCTGCGGAAAGAGCACGAAAAAGCTCGGCATCATGCGTTGCCAGTTGACTTCGCGCAAACTGCCGATTCTCGTCGTCATCGGCACGCCTTGCACATCGAACACCAATTCATCTCCGACCCTGGCCTTTAATTCTTCGGCAATGTCTTTCTCCAACGAAACATAAATCGTATCCTGCGGCTGTTCAATCCTCCTCTGAAATTTTCCGGCAATAATCGTTTCATTGTCATTCAGGCTGTCGCGATAAGATGAGCGATATTCGCGGCGCAAAGCCCATCCGGAAATTCCTGCCGTTGAATCTTTCTGCAGCTCGCGGACGTTCCTGCCATTGATCTGTTCCAAACGCATGGTCACAATCGGAACCTGCTGCAGCACCGGCAGGCCTTCCGCGCGGATGAGCGCCGCCACTTCGGCCTGCTGATCCGGTTGAATATCAAAAAAAACGAGATTGGGCTGTTGATCCGCGCCGGTTAATGAAACCTGCCGCAGCAGCGTGTGTTGCGTGAGATAAAGCGTGGCGATCAAAAAAGCGCCAAAGCCGATAGCGAGCATCATCATGAGCGTTTGATTGTGCGGGCGAAACAGATTTGCCAATCCCTGCCGCCACGTGTAGCTCCAGGTTTCCGGAAAAAATTTTCGCGTAAAAAGCGTCAACAATTTCGCCGCCGCGCTGAGCAATCCGAATGCGGCGCCGACCGCCAGCGCAAAGATGATTCCCTGCAGCCAGTCGTGCATTTGCCGCATCGCGAAACCGCTGATCGCCGCGGCGATTAACGCATACAATGCCCATCGCCATGAATCTTTATGAATGGTTGCGGTTTCGTAATCCGAGCGCAACGTCAACAACGGTGAAATATTGCGAATGGAAATCAACGGCAGCAGCGCAAAGAGCAATGCCATGATCAAACCGATGAGCATGCCTTCACCTATCGCCGGCCACGCCACGGCGGCTTCAAGTTTCACCGGCAGAAAATCACTGAGCACGCCGGGCAACAAGGTTTGGATATAAACGCCGATTAGCGCGCCTAAAATCGAACCGATCACGCCAAGCGCCAGTGCTTGAATCAGGAAGATGTTGAACGTCTGACGAGTTGCTGCGCCCAAGCAACGCAGGACGGCAATCGCGCTCAATTTTTGTTTGATGTAAACGTGCACGGCGCTCGCCACGCCGACGCCGCCGAGCAACAAGGCAATGAATCCGACGAGACTGAGAAAATTCGTTAGATTCTGCATGGCTTTGCCCAGCGCTTCTTTACGGCTTTCGACCGTTTCATTGCCCAGACGATATTGATCGAGATGCGGCTTAATCGTTTCGACTAATTTTTTCGTGTCGACGTCGCGATTGAATTTAAAATAGAGGCCGTAAGTGATTTGGCTGCCGCGTTGCACCAACTGCGTTTGCTCGAGATAGCTCAAGGGAAAATAAACGCGCGGCCCGATAAAAGCGTTCGCGGCGGATTCGCCGGGCATTTTTTTGAGACG
>Ga0247727_10013232_pt1 | contig 13962 bp, 17 predicted proteins | sample WisWelCaveWW1625_FD_202498 | JGI IMG/M metagenome (GOLD analysis project Ga0247727, IMG submission 202498) | Biofilm microbial communities from Wishing Well Cave, Virginia, United States - WW16-25 | ecosystem: Environmental > Aquatic > Deep subsurface > Groundwater > Cave microbial mat | place... | reverse complement strand
CCTATCGGCCACGACAGAAGCATCTAACCAAATGTGCCGGCGCTTAGCCCGCGAAGAAGGCATCTTTGCGGGCACTTCATCCGGACTCAATGTGATCGCCGCCCTTCGGGTTGCAGAACGTCTCGGCCCTGACGCCACGGTGGTAACACTAATGATAGATTCCGGTCTCAGATATTTAAGCACGGAAGTATATCGAGGAGAATAATAGAGGTTTTTGTGTGGAATGATCATCTTTATCGCTATCCACGATTACACCAATGATGCGCCTAAACTGGCGTCATCTGGCTTTTTCAAAAGTGAAAGGAGTGTGCCCCTTGAGTCGCCGTTTTCAGCTCGTTGATGTGTTTCATGATCAGCCGTTTTCAGGAAACCCTCTGGCCGTGATCTTGGATGCTGATGGCCTATCATCGGAGGAAATGCAGCGGATCACCCGATGGCTCAATCTTTCGGAAACTACGTTCCTCCTGCCTCCAACGAACAAGAACGCCGATTATCGTGTCCGTATTTTTACGCTGGAGCGGGAACTGCCATTTGCGGGCCATCCGACACTTGGTAGTTGCCACGCTTGGCTCACTGCCGGTGGCAAGCCGCAAAGCGCTGACATCGTTCAAGAGTGTGGCGCAGGTCTGATTCCAATTCGTCGCAAGGATACTTACCTTGCATTTGCTGCACCGCCGCTCATTCGCAGCGGGCGAGTCGATGAATCTAAAGTTCAAGAAATTGCGGCGTTTCTTCGCATCGCTCGTTCCCAAATAGCCGATGCACAATGGGCTGATAATGGCCCTGGTTGGATCGTTGTTCTGCTCGAATCTGCGGAAGCGGTGCTCGCGCTCAATCCGCTCCGCGATTACCCTACTCGCATTGACCTCGGCGTCGTTGGCCCATATCCGTCGGGGAGTCCATTCGCTTTTGAGCTTCGGGCTTTTTTTACTGACCACAATGGCAGTGTGGCTGAAGATCCCGTAACCGGTAGCCTTAATGCCTCGACAGCTCAATGGCTTTTGTCAAGCGGTCGCGCCATCGCACCATACACGGCTTCCCAAGGAACTCGTCTCGGTCGTGCTGGGCGCGTCTTTGTCACCCAAGATCACGCAGCCTCTGTATGGATTGGCGGCAAAACAACCACGCTTTTCTCTGGAGCATGCTCAATCTAATGCACCGTTCCCTTAATTTGTCATGGTGAGCGCCCTTCGACTTCGCTCAGGGTGACGTTAATCATTATGTCATGGTGAGCGGAGTCGAACCATGACACACCCCTCGACCTCGCTCGGGGCGACACGCTAATAATAAATTATGGAGAATAACATGGAAAAAATCCGAACCGATAAAGCCCCGACAGCCGTTGGGCATTACTCGCAAGGCATTGCCCATAACGGACTTATTTTTGTTTCCGGCCAGGTAGCAACCAATCCGGCGACGGGAGAAAAAGTTGTTGATTCAATCGAAGCACAAACCGAACAAGCGTTGAGAAACGTTGAAGCCGTTTTACAAGCGGCCAACAGCGATTTGCATCACGTTTTAAAAATGACGATTTACATTTCCGGTATGGAGCATTGGAGCGCGGTAAACGCCACTTATGCGAAAGTTTTAGGCGAGCATCGTCCGGCGCGCGCGATCATTCCGGTTGGAAATTTTGGGAACGGTTTGTTGATTGAAATCGAAGCGATTGCAGCTATGAAAAATCATGAAGTTGTTTAAAACGTCCAAGCAAACAGTGAGTATCTTTCTGCCATACATTTTTCTGTCATGAAAATAATTTTAGCCGAGAGCGAACAGGAAGTTTCAGATTAAAATAATGGAAAGATTCATGTTTGCCGAAAACATTCAATTCAAAAAAAGCCGTTATCCCGGACACGGCAAAGAATTAGCCGAGGGATATGATGACGTGCTGGCATTCATGAGCAAAATGCACCGCGAGTCAATGGAAATTTTTCGCCGATTGAGCGACGAAGATCTTCAAAAGAAATGCCTCACACCAAATGGAACGCCGATCACCGTCTGGAAATGGCTGCGCGCGATGACGGATCACGAAATTCATCATCGCGGCCAAATCTATCTTTATCTCGGAATGCTTGGTGTGCCCACGCCGCCGCTTTATGGTTTAACTTCGGAAGAGGTCTTGAGCAGAAGTGTTAACAATTTTGCACAGGAAAACCCATGACACAAAACCCAAGAAATGTCGCTATCTTTATTTTCGATGAAGTCGAAGTGCTGGATTTCTGCGGCCCATTTGAAATTTTTTCGGTGACGGGAAAGCGCGACGGCTCGAATCCGTTCAATGTTTACACGGTTGCGCAAGAAATGCGTCCCATTCTCGCGCAATAATTTGAGCGTCAATCCGAGTTACACGTTTGAAAATTGTCTGCCGCCCGACATTCTCCTCATTCCCGGCGGCTTCGGCACGCGCCGCGAGATGAACAATAGCGCGGTGCTGGATTGGATCAAACATCTCGCGCAAAATACCGAGCATCTGCTTTCCGTTTGCACCGGCAGTTTGGTTTTAGCCAAGGCCGGATTGCTCGACGGCTTGGCAGCGACGACGCATCATGGCGCGCTTTCGCTTCTGCAAGAAATCGCGCCAAAGACAACCATTGATGCAACCAAACGATTTATTGACAACGGCGAGATCATCGTGTCGGCTGGCGTTTCCGCAGGAATCGATATGTCGCTGCATGTCGTCGCCAAATTATTGGGAAAAGAACAAGCCTGGGAAACGGCGCGATACATCGAATATGATTGGCGACCGGAAGTCTGAAGTTCTTCGACTTTAAACTTGAGCCCACGGATTAAATAACGGGTAACGGATGCAAAAGCATTGTCATAATAAAGCTTCAAAAATAAAAATACTCTTAAATCCGTTGGTCGCTTTTCTATCCGTTGGGCCCGCAAAAACTTTTAGGAATTTTACGCTGAGTTTGATCGCATTAGCAAATAATGATTCTTCATGACAAGCGAATAAAACTGATTGCGGCGTTTGCGGCGATCTTTTTAATTTGGGGCTCGACTTATTTGGCGGTCAAATATGCCATCGAAGCGATTCCGCCATTTTTAATGATGGGGATTCGCTGCGTTATCGCCGGACTCATTCTCTATTTTTGGAACCGGTGGCGTGAAGATGAAAGGGCGGCAAAGGAGCACGTTATTCCTCTCATTATTATTGGGACATTATTTTTTCTGGGCGGCTTTGGCTTGCAGGCATGGGCGCAGCAAAAAATTCCCACGGGCTTGACGGCTTTGCTGATCGCCTCGCAGCCGTTGTGGATTGCAACCATTGAATCTTTCGTAGTGAAAGCCGATAAAGCGACGCCAAGAATGATCCTCGGTCTGATGATTGGTTTTTTGGGCATCGGCCTATTGATCGCTCCATGGCAGGGACTCGGCAATCAGCAGCTCGATTCGTTGAGCGTTTTGGCAATTCTCGTGGGCGCGGTAAGCTGGTCCGCCGGCTCGGTTTATTCCCGTGTTGCGAAACTTCCGAAATCTCCCGCGCTCTCCGCCGGTTTGGAGTTGATTGTCGGCGGCGTTCTTCTCATCATCTGCGGCTTGCTTCTCGGCGAAGGCAGCCAATTCCACTTGCATGAACTCACCATCCGTTCCCTTCTGGGTTTGATGTACCTCATCATATTTGGCTCGATTATCACGTTCACGGCCTACATTTGGTTGCTCAGTGTCGCTCCGGCGACGCGAGTGGGAACGCATGCCTATATCAACCCAGTGATTGCCGTATTTCTCGGTTGGGCCATAGCCGGCGAATCACTCTCATTGCAAATTTTCGTTGCCACAATCATCATCGTCATTTCGGTTTATCTCGTTCTTGGGCCAAAAAGAAAAGTATCGCTGCGTGTCAATCCAAGCCCCATCCGGAATGCGGAAGCGTGAAACACCAAAAACTTATTTTACTAAATGGAAATTTCCAATCCGAAATCTTGAGCTTCAACGAATTGGAGTGATCTATGAAAAAATCTCCGCTGCTTGTCGGTCTCGGCGGCAGCTTGCGCGAAAAATCTTACTCACGCGCGGCGCTGCGCGAGACTTTGCGCATTGCCGAAGTCAACGGCGCAGCAACCGAATTACTCGACGTGCGCGAATTGAATTTGCCGATGTTCGTGCCGGATCTGCCCGTGCAGGAATATCCCGCTGCGCATCACGCCGGCATCAATCGGCTGCTCGAAACATGCCGCAGCGCCGACGTTATGATTTGGGCCTCGCCCACTTATCACGGCGCTGTTAGCGGCGTGTTTAAGAATGCGCTGGACTTCCTGGAATTTCTTGCGGATGATCAGCCGCCTTATTTGCAAGGCCGCGCCGTTGGCTTGATCACTATTCCCGATCCCGCCACTTTTGCCGGCATGATCCACGCCGTGCACGAGCTGCGAGCATGGCTTGCTCCTCCATATGTAACGTTGAACCGGCAAAATTTCACTGCTGAATTGGCGTTGACCGACGAACGGGCGCAGCGCCGCTTAACGCGCTTGATCAACGAATTGCTGGATTTTGCAAACCGGCGCAACAAAAATATTTGAATCATAAGAAATCATCTTTGCATTTCATCGAGGTCTCGCATGCGTCTTCGAATTTATCAAGTCGATGCTTTTGCCAGCCGGGTTTTTCGCGGCAATCCCGCCGCCGTTGTGCCTTTGCGCGAATGGCTGGACGACGCCCAGTTGCAGCTCATCGCGGCAGAAAATAATCTCTCTGAAACAGCTTTCTTTGTTCCTTTATATTTGAAGACAAATTATGAAACCACATCCAACCGAAGAAACCCTCGACCCGCAAAATTGGCAAGCCATGCGCGATCTCGGCCATCGCATGGTTGACGACATGATCACTTATTTGCAAACGATTCGCGAGCAGCCGGCCTGGCGTTCCATACCTCAACAGGTAAAAGAAAATTTAAAGCAACCCTTGCCGCGCGAGCCGCAGGGCGATGAACGCGCCTATCAGGATTTTTTGGAAAATGTGCTGCCTTATCCGCACGGCAACATTCATCCGCGGTATTGGGGTTTCGTCAATGGCACTGGCAGCGTTTTAGGAATGCTGTCGGAAATGTTGGCCGCGACGGTGAATCCCAACGTCGGCGGCGGCGATCACAGCGCCGTTTATGTCGAGCAGCAAGTGTTGAGCTGGTGCAAAGAAATGCTCGGCTATCCGCCGCAGGCGAGCGGCATTTTGGTGAGTGGCGGCTCGATGGCCAACTTGATGGGATTGGCGATTGCCCGCAACACCCAATTAGATTTTGATATTCGCCACAACGGCGTGCAATCAGTGTCCGGCATGATGACGGTTTATTGTTCAACCGAAACGCATAGCTCAGTGCAAAAAGCCGTTGAATTGCTGGGATTGGGAAGCAAAGCGTTGCGGCAAATTCCGGTGGATCGCGATTATTGTATCGACGTTGCAAATCTCGAAAAAATGATTGCCGATGATCGCCGGGCCGGCCATTTTCCATTTTGTATTGCCGGCAATGCCGGAACTGTCAACACCGGCGCTATCGATCCACTCAATCAACTTGCCGATCTTTGTCGACGCGAAAATCTTTGGTTTCATGTCGATGGCGCGTTTGGTTCGCTGGCGGCATTGGTTCCGGAAATGCAATCTCATCTCACCGGCATGGAACGCGCCGACTCGCTCGCGTTTGATTTGCACAAATGGATGTATTTGCCTTATGAAGCCGGTTGTTTGCTCGTCAAAAATAAAGCGGCGCATGAAAAAGCTTTTGCCGTTGTTCCAACCTATTTAGCGCCGCATGATCGCGGCCTCATGGCCGGCCCGCCGTGGTTTGCCAATTACGGCCTGCAACTCTCGCGCGGCTTTCGCGCCTTGAAAATTTGGCTGGCGTTTAAATCGCATGGCATCGATAAATTCCGTCGCCTGATTCATCAAAACATTTTGCAAGCGCGTTATCTGGCGCAACTTGTCAAAGAAAATCCTCAGCTTGAATTAACCGCTCCCGTGCCTTTGAACATCGTTTGCTTTCGTTTCACCGCCGCGCAACTTAACGAAGCCGGCCACAATGAATTGAATCGCCAAATCTTGATGGAATTGCATGAACGCGGCATCGCCGTGCCGACCTCCACGATTTTGCACGGCAAATACGTTTTGCGCGCGGCCATCACCAACCATCGCAGCAGCAAAGAAGATTTTGACGTGTTGGTGCGTGAAACCATACGAATCGGCGAAGAGTTGTTGCAGCGGTTATGATCAAGCTGGAGGCCTTGCACAAATTGAAAACGAAGAACCTTCAGAACTTGTATAACAACAAAATTCCATGTACCTGCCCAAACTCTATCGTGAAACCGACGAAGCGAAAATCAACCAATTCATTCGTCAAAATAGCTTTGCCGCGCTCATCAGTTGCGACCAGCAATTGCCGATTGCCACGCATTTACCTTTGGAACTGGTTGAAGGCGAAAATGGCGAACGTTATCTCCACGGCCATATGGCGCGCGCGAATAAGCATTGGCAAACCTTCAATTCCGCAAACGAAGTGCTGGCGATTTTTAGCGGCCCGCATGCTTACGTTTCCGCGCGTTGGTACAATCAGGTCAATGTGCCGACGTGGAATTACATGGTCGCACACGTTTACGGCAAGCCGCGTCTCGTCACCGAGCACGACGAGTTATATGCGATGTTGAAGCAACTGGTGGACAGATACGAAGCTTCTGCCGTCACCGATAAACCGTACAAACTCGAAACTCTTCCGCAAGATTATGTCGAAAAAGAAATGCGCGGTATCGTCGGCTTCGAAATAAAAATTAATCGCATCGAAGCGAAATTCAAATTGAGCCAAAATCGACGACAACCGGATTATGACAACGTCATTGCCGAGCTGCGGAAAAGTGAAGATGGCGATGCACAAAAAATTGCCGAGGCCATGACACAAAATCGTTTTTCTCTCTATGCCAAATAAACCTTCACTTCGGATTGTTCAAGCCGAATCCGGCGAGGCGCTGCAGTCCGCGCGGTTGTTGTTTGAAGAATACGCCGCTTCGTTGGGTTTCGATCTCGGCTTTCAAAACTTTGACGATGAGTTAAAGCATTTGCCCGCTGATTACGCCCCGCCGGACGGGCGATTGCTTTTGGCGATCTACGAAGAACAGGCGGCAGGGTGCGTCGCGCTGCGAAAATTAGAAAAAGATATTTGTGAAATGAAACGTTTATACATCAGGCCGAAATTCAGAAACTTAAAAATCGGCAGGGCATTGGCGGAAGCCGTCATCGCCGAAGCCAGGAAAATTGGCTATTCCCACATGCGTTTAGATACGGTTCCCGCGATGGCGCGCGCCAGAACACTCTACGAATCATTGGGTTTCACGGAAATTCCTCCGTACCGATATAATCCCATCATTGGCACGGTCTTTATGGAATTGACAATGAAAGAACCGTTGAAAAATTAGAGAAGATCTAAAACAAGAATGTCGACAAGAAAAATTGCATTTGTCACTTATCACAGAGCGCCCAATCTCACACCGGACGACGCGCTCGCCATCGCTCCGCTCAAACAATTTGACATTGAGGTGACGCCCGCAATTTGGAACGATCCGACCGTAAACTGGAAACAATTTGACGCTGTCATCGTTCGTTCCGTTTGGGATTATCACCGCCAGCCGCGTCAATTTCGCCATTGGCTTGATCATCTCAAAGCGCAACAAGTCACCCTGTGGAATCCGGCGGCAATAATTCGCTGGAACATGGATAAAAAATATCTGCGCGATTTGGCTGCCAAAGGCGTGACGATCCCACCAACCCTCTGGATCGAAGCCGAATCATCCGCGGATTTATTTTCTCTATTGAATGAAAATCGTTTTGAGCAGGCGGTGATCAAACCGATTATTTCAGCGACGGCTTATCAAACTTATCGCACTTCGCCGACAACGGCGCGGAATGATCAAGCGCGCCTCGATGAAATTTTGCGGCATTCCGGCGCGATGATTCAAAAGTTTGTTGACGCTGTGACGATTACCGGCGAATGGTCGCTGATCTTCTTTGCGGGAAGATTCAGCCACGCCGTTTTGAAGCGCCCGCAGGCCGGTGATTTTCGCGTGCAAGATGATTTCGGCGGCACCTCACAATCAATTTCACCGTCGCCGGAATTGATTAAACAAGCCGGAGCGATTTTACGTCTTGTCGAGCAGCCGCTTTTATATGCGCGCGTCGACGGAGTTGACATTGACGGCCAATTTACACTTATTGAATTAGAATTGATCGAGCCGCATTTGTTTTTGCAAATGGATGCTGTAGCGCCGCAACGTTTCGCGGAAGCAATTTTGCGTGTTTTATGAACCTGATGCAGATAAGCTGGTTCAAAAAATTTACCAACGGATGAAAAGCAGCCAACTGATAAAAAATTTATTTTAAAAAATCCGTTGGCAGCTTTTTATCCGTTAGGCAAACGCCGTGAATTTTCATATTCGAAAAAATATATCATTAAATTGGAAAGGAGAAAGTCATGTCTGCAACTTACAAACGCCTCGAAACCAAACTCATTCACGCCGGCGAGCCGGAGCCGCGCATCAACGGCGCAGTGAGCATGCCGATCTTTCAATCCGCCATGTTTGAGTATGCCGGCGAAACCAGTTATCACGATCTCAAATACATTCGTTTGAACAACACGCCCAATCACCTTGCCTTGCACAAAAAGTTGGCCGCGCTGGAAAATACCGAAGAGGCTCTCGTTGCCGCCAGCGGCATGGCCGCAATTTCAACGGCGTTGCTAACCGTTCTATCTGCCGGCGATCATCTGCTGGCGCAAAATACGCTGTATGGCGGCACGCATGATTTGCTCACTAAAGATTTCGCCGCGTTCGGCCTCTCGTATGATTTCATCGATGCCGACAATCCTGATTCATGGAAAAGCAAAGTGCGCCCGAACACCAAAGCGATATATGTTGAAAGCATGACCAACCCGTTGCTGCAAGTTGCGGATCTCAAAGCCGTGCCGACATTTGCGAAAGCGCATGGTTTGGTTTCGCTCATAGACAACACGTTTGCGAGTCCGATCAACTTCCGACCGGCAGAATGGGGTTTCGATCTTTCGCTGCACAGTTGTACGAAATATCTCAACGGCCATTCCGATCTGGTCGCCGGCGCCATCATTGGCCGCGCCGATCTTATCGAAAAAATTCGTTACAAACTCAATCATCTCGGCGGCACGCTTGATCCGCATGCTTGCTTTCTGCTCCATCGCGGCATGAAAACACTTGCCGTGCGGATGCGACACCAAAATGAAAGCGCGCTAAAAATTGCGCGATTTCTTGAAAAGCATTCGGCGATTGCCAAAGTGAACTATCCCGGTCTCGAAAGCCATCCGCGCCATCAACGCGCTCGTGAATTGTTCGACGGCTTCAGCGGCATGTTGAGTTTTGAAATGAAAGACGGACTCGCGGCAGCGGAACGTTTTATGAAAAATACGACGCTGCCAATCATCGCGCCAAGTCTCGGCGGCATTGAAACATTGTTGACGCGGCCGGCTATTACCTCTCACGCCGGCATGTCGCCGCAGGATCGACGGCAGGTGGGAATTACCGACGGGTTGATTCGCATGTCGGTCGGCATCGAAGCGACGGAAGACATTATCGAAGATTTTGAACGCGCGTTAAAAACACTAAACTAACCGCTTTCATAAAAATTTAATTTCACGCAAAGACGCGAAGGTAACGCAAAGAAAAGCGTAAAATCTTTGCGTATTCTTTGCGGCTTTGCGTGCAAGCTTTTTTGTCTTGTATCGAAATAAATAAAATTTTAATGCAGGAGATGAACGTGCCTAAAATGTTTGACCGTATTCAGGCGATGCTGCGCGGCGAGATTCCGCCTATTGCGAGACTGCTTGGCTTCAAAGTGATTTCTCTTGAAACCGGCCAGGTTGTTGTTGAGCTCGAGGCGGACGAACGCTTTGCGAATCCGATGGGCACGCTGCACGGCGGCATTCTCTGCGATATTGCCGATGCCGCGATGGGCCTGGCCTATGCGTCAACGCTCGAAGAAGGGGAGAGCTTCACCACATTGGAACTCAAAATAAATTTTCTCAAACCAGTTTGGAAAGCGAAGCTCCGCGCCGTTGGGAAGGTCGTCAAGCGCGGGCGAACGATCGGGCTGGTTGAATGTGACGTGATCGATGAGCAAGAAAATTTAGTCGCGCGCGCCGGCAGCACCTGCATGACGCTGCGAGGCGAGAAAGCACAGGGGCGATGATAAAGAAGCTTGACTATTGATTTCGTAAATTGTAAATTGCTTCAAATTGAACATTGCAAATTGAAAGTTTTCAATTTAAAATTTGCAATGATTTTTATAGCAGAGACGCTGCATTTAGCACAAGGAACACATCATGGCTCTTCCCAACCACGCATTTTTCAATGGCCGCATCGTACCGTATAATGAAGCGAAAGTCGGCGTGCTCACCCACGGCTTGAATTACGGCACCGGTGTGTTTGGCGGCATTCGCGCCTATTGGAACGAGGAGATGCAGCAGCTTTTTATTTTCCGCCCGCACGATCATTTTCGCCGCTTTCTCGAATCCACCAAATTGTTGCGGATGGAATTTTCGTATTCCGAAACCGAGCTCACCAGGGCTTTGCTCGATCTGCTCCGCATCGAGAATTATAAAACCGATTGTTACATTCGCCCGCTGGCTTTCTACAGCGATGAGCTGATCGGCGTGCGGCTGCATGATTTGACGCCGGCGCTGGCGATGGTTTCTATTCCGTTCGGCAAATATGTTGAGAAAGATGAAGGCTCGCATGTCACCTTCTCTTCATGGCGGCGCGTTGATGACAACATGATTCCGGCGCGCGGCAAGATCACCGGCTCGTACATCAATTCGGCCTTCGCCAAAACCGATGCCCAGCGCGCGGGATTTGACGAGACCATTATGCTCAATCTCGACGGCCATGTTTGCGAAGGCTCCGCCGAAAACATTTTTGTCGTGCGCAACGGCATGATCATGACGCCGCCGATTACCGACAATATTCTCGAAGGCATCACGCGGCAAACCATGATGACGCTGCTCCGTGACAAACTCGGCATGAATGTGCTCGAACGCTCCATCGACCGCAGCGAAGTTTATCTCGCGCAGGAAATCTTCTTCACCGGCACCGGCGCGCAAATCACCGCGATTACCCGCGTCGATTATCGCGCCATCGGCACCGGACAAATGGGACCGATCACTAAAAAACTCCGCGAAGTTTTTTTCGACACCGTGCGCGGGCGTGAAGAGAAATACAAACATTGGTGCGTGCCGGTTTATGAAAGCGCCGCGAGGTTGTGATTAATAATTGATAGGGCGATATAAGCCGTTTTGAGTTTCGCTATTTCGAGAACCTGCGCACGACGAGCGCGATGGGCAAACCGACGCAGAGTATATGGATAATAAACCGCGGTTGCCACAGTCGCAATGAAAAAATGCAACACGGCGCCGAGAGCCGTCGTGGCGATTCCGCCCGTGAAGGCGTCTGGGCCGAGCAGCCCGCTGGCGATTGCTTGCAGGACACGCATCGGTTTCACATCCCGCAAGCCGCTATTGACGAACGCCGCCGCGATGTCCAAAACTCCAGCGATTGAACCGCCCCAGAAGATTGCTCGATAAGCCTTCGATCTTTCCAGCGAAAGTGTTGCGGAAGCTGTTTGCATAAAAGCTCCTTAATTGCTTCGGATTGTTTTGCCGCTTCGGGGATTGAGCCTGTCTACTTCTCCGCAAAGGCCGCATCAAACGCCACCGCCGAGGGTTTGAAATCGAGTTTCTTCACGAACGCGCACGCTTCCGCCGCGCCGTGCTCGCGATCCATGCCGCTGTCTTCCCATTCGATAGAAAGCGGCCCGTTGTATCCAATGCGATTCAAGATTCGAATGATTTCTTCGAACTCAATGCAGCCTCGCCCGAGCGAGCGAAAATCCCAGTAGCGATTTTTATCGCCAAAATTCAAATGGCCGCCGAACACGCCGGAGAGACGCCGCGCCGGAGCCCACCAAACATCTTTCATGTGAGAATGGTAAATCCGGCCGTCGAATTTATCCAGAAAGGCGAGATAATCCACACCTTGATAGCCGAAGTGACTCGGATCATAGTTGAAACCCAACGCAGCTCTGCGGCCAACCGCCTCGAGCGCGCGCTCGGCGGTCACCACATCAAATGCGATTTCGGTCGGATGCACCTCCAGCGCAAAGCGGACGCCAACTTCATCGAACACGTCGAGAATGGGATTCCAGCGCTGGGCGAAATCTTTGAAGCCGGCCTCGATCATCGCCGCATCGACCGGCGGAAAAGAATAAAGCAAATGCCAAATGCTGCTGCCGGTAAAGCCGTTCACGACTTTGACGCCCAGCCTGGCCGCGGCGCGAGCGGTCGCTTTCATTTCTTCCGCCGCGCGTTGTTGCACGCCTTCGGGTTTTCCATCTCCCCATACATGAGGCGGAAGAATGGATTTGTGGCGCTCGTCGATGCGATCACAAACTGCCTGCCCGACAAGATGGTTGCTGATCGCCCAAACTTTCAGCCCGTATTTCGCGAGCAGTTGATGCCGGCCGTCGCAATAGTCGGGTTCTTTGAGCGCGCGGCTCACTTCAAAATGATCGCCCCAACAGGCCAACTCGAGTCCATCAAAACCCCAGGCTTTCGCTTTTTGCGCCAATGTCTCTAACGGTAAATCGGCCCATTGGCCGGTGAACAGGGTGACTGGTCGTGCCATAGACAATCTCCAGAGTTTGGTGAGCTGAAATCTGAAGCCCTTTTAACACGGAGCGTGCGCTTTTGTTTGCCCTCCGTCCCGCCTCACTCCGCTTTTATTACCTGCGTTTGCTTTCCTATTCCATTCTCGTTGAATGCTTCAATCTGGAAATAATACGAACGGCTCTTTTCCATTCCGGTGAAGTAATGCTCATTGGCGCCGTACACCAGAATATTGTTGTAGAGCTTGTCCGGGGCGATGCCGGTATAAATCGTATAACCGATGGCCTCGTCCGATTGCCGCCATTTGAGCCAGACATTTCGTCGTTCGCTCTCCCCGCGCAGCCCGACAAAGTTTTTAACCGTGTCGGGCACTGCACCATTCCCTTTGCCGAACACCCGGAAACCGCTCAATGCGAATTTTCCCGTGGGCACGTGGACGTTTTCTATTTTCAAATAACGGGCTTGCGCTGGTTTTTGCAGTTCTACATAATCGTGCGGCACGTCCGTATTGTTGTTCCTTTTATCAATCAGCGTCGTCCAGTTTTTCCCATCGACGGATTTGTAGATGACATATTGATGAAGCGCATTCAGTTGCTTCCCCATCAGCTCGGCATCCTGATCCGCATAGTTGATTTGGATGGCATTCACCGTGCAAACCGAACCGAGATCACTCAGCAGCCATTCGCCCTTGTTGCCTGTCGCCGCGCTCCAATAAGTTTTGATGTCTTCATCGACGGCAAAATTCGGCGCGTACCCGCCATGCGTGGATGACACCGTCACCGGCTTGTAGTAATTCAACAGCATCCAATTCGCGAAGCGACTCTGCAAATGATCGGCTTTAGCATCGGGCAGGTAGTGCGGATAATCGCCATACGCCGTGTTGCAATACAACACGTCGTCGCCATCGAATCCGGCGGGCCATAAGCCAATGCGGCGCTCGAAATTGTTTTTCACTGAGATGGCAATCGTTGCCACATGCCACCAGTTGCCGAACTTATCCTGAAATGTCGCACCGTGTCCTGCGCCGCGAGCGAAGCCTCCGGGCTTGTATGAGAACGGATTGTGCGGTTGATAAATGAAAGGGCCGAGTGGATGCTCGCCGACATAGACGCCGTCAGCATAGCTGCTGAACTCCGTCCCCGGCGCCGCGTATTGCAAATAATATTTGCCGTTATGCTTGTTCATCCACGCGCCTTCGATGAAAGGACGCAAGAACGTGTTGTCCGCATGTTCGCCGAAACGCTCCCAGCCGTAAATGTCATCATGCAAGCGGAGCAATTCCTTTCTTTCACCGATCGGTT
>Ga0247727_10013231_pt1 | contig 13963 bp, 12 predicted proteins | sample WisWelCaveWW1625_FD_202498 | JGI IMG/M metagenome (GOLD analysis project Ga0247727, IMG submission 202498) | Biofilm microbial communities from Wishing Well Cave, Virginia, United States - WW16-25 | ecosystem: Environmental > Aquatic > Deep subsurface > Groundwater > Cave microbial mat | place... | reverse complement strand
GTTCGCCTTCAGCGTCGTCGTCGGCGTCCTCGCCGGCCTGTTCCCGGCGATCAAGGCGGCCAAGCTCAATCCAATCCAAGCGCTGCGCTACGAGTAGCGCCGCAGCGAGCTTCCCACAGAGTCAGCCGCTCGACTCTCCGTCCCCCCACCGATACGCTCGGCTCGTGGCTGGCGACGTGCCCATTCAGAACTGGTTTCCAGTCTTCGGCGGCGTGTTGTCGCTGCTCGCGCTGTGGGGCGCGATGCGCGCAGGACGCAAGCGGAGGTTCGTGGACAATCTGCCCACCTCCAAGACGAGCGGTGTTTTCATCGGCTTCGTCGAGGTGAAGGGCACGGCAGAAACCGCGAACCCGCTCACGAGCCATCTCGCTGCGGCGCGGTGCGTCCAGTATTCGTGGTCGGTCGAGGAACACTGGTCGCGCACGGTCACGGAGACTTACACCGACAGTCAGGGCAAATCGCAGACGCGCACACGTCACGAGAGCGGCTGGAAGACGGTGGACAACGGCGGCGAAGCCCTCGACGCGTTCTACGTGAGGGACGATTGCGGTCACGTGCTCGTGCGGCCCGAAGGCGCGGATGTCGAGGCGGCGCCGGTGTTCAGCGAGACGTGTGGACGAAGCGACCCGCTCTATTACGCGAAGGGTCCCGCGCACTCCGTGATGGATTCGGATCACCGGCGGCGATTCAGCGAATCCGCCATCGTGCTGCATGCGCCGCTCTACGTTCTCGGGCAGGCGCGCGAGCGGAGTGATGTGGTGGCGCCGGAGTTCGCCCACGACAAGGCGGCGCCGATGTTTCTCATCTCGACGCGCGACGAGAAGCAGATCAGCTCGGGCTTCGGCTGGACGTTTTGGGGTTGGGTGGTGTTCGGGCTGGTGCTCGCGGTGGCGGGTGTGGTGGTCAGCGATGTGGGGTTGGACCGAGATGTCGCCGCGCGGTTGTTATCCTGTCTGCTTCCGGCAGCGGGTTACTTGTTCGCCGTTGCGCTCGCGTGGGTGTGGATGGCGTTCAACAGCCTCGTGGACCTTCGCCAGCGCGTGCGGCAGGCGTGGTCGCTCGTGGATGTGCAGCTCAAGCGGCGTCATGACCTGATCCCGAATCTCGTGAGCGTCGTCACGGGCCTGACGGGGCATGAACAAAAACTCCAGACGGAACTGGCCGCGATGCGCAGCCAGCTCGAAGCGACGCCGCCGGGAGTCGCGGGGCCGGATTACCGCGCATGCACGACGCTGCTTGTCGCGGTGAAGGAGAGTTACCCGGAGCTGGTGGCGCAGGCGAGTTTCGCGAAGCTGCAGCGCGAACTCGTGGACACCGAGCAACGCATCGCGCTCGCGCGCGGCTACTTCAACGACATCGCGACGCACTACAACATCCGGCTCGAAATCGTTCCCGACCGTTTCCTCTCGCGGCTCGGTGCGTTCACGCCGCAGCCGTTGATGGCGGCGAATGACTTCGAGCGCGCGCCCGTGAAGGTGGACTTCGCACAATGAGCGACGCCGCGGCGAGGATCGGGGAGAAGAGTCAGTATTCAGTGTTCAGAATCGGAACGGAACGCGCGGTGAGCGTGGCGGAGTTTCAGTGACCAAGAAACTTTGAACTTTGAACTTTGAACTTTGAACTTTGAACAGCGAAGACTGAACACTGAACACTGAACACTGGACACTGGACACTGTCCCCATGTCGCTGCGCCTCATCTCGACTGACTTCGACGGGACCATCCATCTCGACCACGCGGACCCGCCCGTGCCCGAGGCGTTGCAGGCTCGCATCGCGGAACTGCAACGGAGCGGCGTGCAATGGTGCATCAACACCGGGCGCGACCTCGCGGGCTTGCTCGAGGGCGTGGCCCGCGCGCGCATGTGCATCATGCCCGACTGGGTCGTGACGGTGGAACGCGAGATTCATTTCCGCGAAGGCTCGCGATTCGTTCCGCTGGAGCCGTGGAGAAGTGAATGCGAGCGGGCGCACGCGGCGCTGTTCCGCAGCCTCCAGCGCGACCTGCCGGGTTTGTTCGAGTGGGTGAACGGGCGGTTCAAGGCCGCGGTCTTCTCGGACCCATGGTCTCCGTTCTGCCTGATCGCACAGAGCAACGGCGACGCGGACCGGATCGAGGAGTTCCTGCTGGACTACGCGCGCGGCTGCGAGGGGCTCACGGTGGTGCGCAACGATGTGTATGCGCGTTTCAGCCACACGGGCTTCAGCAAGGGAACGGCCCTCGCGGAGATTGCGCGCCAACTCGGCGTGCGGCGCGACGAAGTGCTGGCCGCGGGTGATCACTTTAACGACCTGCCGATGTTGCGGAGCGAGGTCGCGCGATGGCTGGTCGCGCCGGCGAACGCCATCGAACCGGTGCGGGACGCCGTGCGCCGGCAGGGAGGATTTGTGGGCAAGCGTGACGGCGGAACGGGAACGCTCGAAGGGATCGAATGGTGTTGGGCTGCTTCGAGCGTTGAGCAAGGCGGCTAAAGTGACTCCGGAGTTGCTTCAACGGAACTTATCAGCGCGCGGAACCGCCGGTTGCGACGGGCGCGCATGCTCACCAAACCCCTGCAATTTCAGGCACTTCGCGCACAGCCTAAACATTTGACAGGTCGACGCTCAGTGTTAGTGTGGCTCCGCAATTCGAGGCGCCCCGCCCTGTGAATATCACGGAAGCGGTGCCGTCTCTTGCGAGCCAGAATCCAGCTTTCGATCACATGAGCGATTCCACCACCAGGGCTGTCCCGCAACCGCGGGACGCGCCCAAAGTCTCAAACGTCTCCGAGGCGGTCATCCGCATCGCGGGAAATTCACAGGACGGCATTCAGGCCATTGGCGGCTTCCTCGCGCGCCTCGCCGGGCGCAGCGAGCAGGAAGTCATGACGTTCATGACGATCCCCTCGACGATCAGCGGCGGGCCTTCCATCTTTCAGGTCCGCATCGGCAGCGGCGAGGTGTTGAGTTCGGGCGACGACGCGGACGTGCTGCTTTGTTTCTACCAGCATTCCTACGAAGACCACATCCGATCGCTCAAGAAGGGCGGCATCGTGCTGTTCGACTCCGACCACGTGGAGGTGAATCCGGAATACGAGAAGGAGTATCACCACATCGGTGTGCCGATCTCCGGGCTCACCGTCGAGGCCATCGGCGGCACGGCGAGGGACAAGGGCAAGAACATCTTCGCCCTCGGGCTCATCGCGAAGATGTTCAACCTGAATCTGCCGAAGCTGGAGAAGCTCATCGCCGAGCGGTTCACGGGCAAGGACCAGAGCATCGTGGCGAATGCGCTCAACGCGTTCCACGCGGGCTACGCGCACTCGCTCGGGAACGTCATCGAGGTGTTCCAGTTCCTCGAGAGCGAGCGCAAGGACCGGCACCAGGTCGTGACGAACGGGAACGAAGCCATCGGCTATGGCCTCATCGCGGCAGGCGTGCGCTTCGGCGCGGGCTACCCCATCACGCCGTGGTCTGACATCATGGAACTGCTCCGCCGCGAGCTGCCGAAATACGGCGGCACCTTCGTGCAGACCGAGGACGAAATCGCCGCCATCTCGATGGCCATCGGCGCGAGCTACGGTGGACGCGTGGCCGTGACCGGTTCAAGCGGGCCGGGCATCTCCCTCAAGACCGAGGCGCTCGGCTGGGCCGTGATGGCCGAGGTGCCGCTTGTCATCATTGACGTGCAGCGCGGCGGGCCTTCGACGGGCATGCCGACCAGCGTCGAGCAGAGCGACTTGAACATCGCGTGCTTCGGCGGCCACGGCGATTCGCCGCGCGTCGTGATCGCGCCCGCGAATGTCGAGGACTGCTTTTACATGGCGATCGAGGCCGTGAACATCGCGCGCAAGTATTCCGTGCCGGTGATCTTCCTCACCGACCAGGGCATCGCGACACGCATCGAGGCGTTCGACGAGCCGAATCTCGAGAAGGTCTGCCAGGACATCTCGCCGGACTTCACGCCAGTCGCGGACCACAAGCCCTACGACCTCACGGCGCCCGACGGCATCACGCGACACGTCGCGCCCGGCACGCGCATCGCGAGTGGCAAGTATCCGATCACCACCGGCCTCGAGCACGATGAACTCGGCCATCCGACCGGCTCGCCAAAGCTCCACATGCAGATGACCGCGAAGCGGCGCAAGAAACTGCAGGCCCTCGCGCGCGAACTGCCGGTGCCGCCGGTGTATGGCCCGCCGGAGGGCAACGTGCTCCTCGTCGGCTGGGGCAGCACGCAGGGACCCATCCGTGAGGCCGTGATGCGCGCGCGCGAGGCGGGCGACAGCGTGTCCGCGCTGCACATCAAACACATCAACCCGCTGCCGGACGGGCTGGAGAACATCTTCGCCGGGTTCAACCACGTGTTCGTCGTCGAGATGAACGACGAGGGTCTTTACGGATACGGCCAGCTCGCCGGCCTGTTGCGGGCGCGCTTTTGCGACCCGAAGATCCAAGGCATCACCAAGACCGACGGCCTCACGTGGAAAGTGCGCGAGATTCTCCAACGCGCGAAGGACAACGTGGCAGCGGGGTTGAGGAAACTCTGATACACGGCACGACACCATGACCTGGGCCGAAGTATGCGCCGACCGTTCGCTTCACGATCTTCCTTACAAGATCGAGACGAACAGGTATGGCCACATCGTTATGAGCCCCGCAAAGATCAATCACGGGTTTTTCCAAGGTCGAATCGCCCACTTGCTCAGCAAACTGCTGCCGCGGGGAGTGGCGATCACGGAAATGGCGGTTGAGACTCCTGAAGGCGCCAAGGTCCCTGATGTGGTCTGGTGCACGAAGGAATTGTTCCGCAAGATTCAGGGACAATTCAGCGCCTCCAACGCCCCCGAGATTTGCGTCGAAGTCTGGTCCTGGTCCAACACTCACGAGGAAATGGCCGAGAAGCGCCAGCTTTACTTCAACGCCGGGGCGAAGGAGTTCTGGATGTGTTCTGAGCAGGGGCAGATGAGCTTCTTCGCGCCGACCGGCGAACTGGACCGCTCGAAGCTCTGTCCCAAGTTTCCGCACAAGATCAAACTGTGATTTCCCGCACCTGACCCACCCATGAACACTGTCGCCCTCCCGTTCGAATCCCTCACCCGCACCGGCGTCACCGCCACGCTGCCGCTGCCAGCACCGCTCGCCGATGCGGACCGCAAGCCCCTGATGAAAAAGGAAATCGCCGCCGACCACCCGACGTGGTGCCCCGGTTGCGGCGACTTCTCGGTGCTCGCGCTCTACTTCAAGCTCATCGAGCGCCGCAAACTGCACCACGAAAACGTCATGACCGTCGCGGGCATCGGCTGCTCGTCGCGCTTCCCGTATTTCGTGCAGGGCCACGGCGCGCACTTCATCCACGGACGCGCGCTGCCGTTCGCCAGCGGCGTCTCCATGTCGCGGCCCGACCTGCACGTGTTCGTCTTCGGCGGCGACGGCGACGCGTTCAGCATCGGCGGCAACCACTTCAACCACACCGCGCGCAAGAACATCAAGATGACCTACGTGGTGATGGACAACTGGGTCTATGGCCTGACCAAGAAGCAGACCTCGCCCACGAGCCCGATCGGCTTCAAGAGCAAGACGGACGCGTGGGGCGCGATGGACCAGCCCATCAATCCGATGAAGCAGGCCATCAGCGCCGGCGCCACGTTTGTCGCGCGGACGACGCACACGAATCCCAACCACGTCCTGCAAATGATGGAGGCCGCGATGGACCACGACGGCTTCGGCTTCATCGAGTGCCTCAGCGAGTGCGTCGAGTTTTACGAAGGCGCGTTCGACGCGAGCAACCCGCGCAAGGGCGGCCAGTTCAACGCGGTTCCCGCCGACCACGACGTGACGAACGAGGACGCGGCCTACAAGCTCGCGGGCGAGGCTTTCCCCGGCCACTTCGGCATCTTCTACAAGGCCGGCCGCCCGACGAAGAACAAGCTCGAGGGCGACCTCAACGCGAAGACGCAGGAAAAGCTCAAGGGCCTCAAACCCTGGGAGATTCTCCAGAAGAACTTCGACCGGATGAAGTAGCCCCGAGGTCTCATCGCCGCCGCACGGGCAGCGATCCAGCGGTCGCAGTCGGCGCGATTTCCCGCGCCGGACAGCGCCTCTTTCTTGTTTTGAGTTTGCCATCATCCATCGTGGCGGATTAAATGACCCCGGCATGGCCAAAGCCAATCTGAAACAGCTCTTCATCAAGGCTTCCGGCGGCGACCCACAGGCCCAATACGAACTCGCCCTGAAGCACACCAAGGGTGAGGACGGCGTGCCGCTGGACTTTGCCGCTGCCGCGAACTTCCTGCAGAAGGCCGCGCGCGCGGGACACCTTGAGTCCAGTTTCGTTCTCGGCGCCCTGTATCAAAAGGGCAAGGGCGTCCGGCAGGATGTCGAGAAGGCCATTGATTGCTACCGCCTCGCCGCCGAGCGTGGCCATCTCGCTTCGCAGTTCAACCTCGGCGTCTGCTTCGAGTCCGGCGACGGCGTTGACATGGACCTCGATGAAGCGCTCAAGTGGTATAAGATGGCCGCGGACCAGGGCGACGCCGACGCGAAGCTCGCCATCGAGGAGGTCGTCCGCGCCAAGCTCGAGGCCGGAAACGAACCCGACGAACTCAAGGGCGAACCCGCGCACCAGACGCACCTCGTTCCCGAACCCGAGCTCGAACCGACGGAACTCGCGGCCGATGAGGACTACGATCTCGAATCCGAGGCGGGCCTCAAGCGCGCCGCGCAGGGCGGCAACTCCACCGCGCAGTTCATGCTCGGCATCAAGTATGTCACCGGCGAACTCGGCGTCCGCGACAACGAGGTCGCCGCCGAGTGGCTGCTCAGGGCCGCCGAACAGGGCCATCCCGACGCGCAGTTCGCCATCGGCGCGCACTTTCATCGCGGCGAAGGCGTCCCGCAGGATCACACCGCCGCGGTGAAGTGGTATCGCGCCGCCGCCGAGCAGGGTCACGCCGCCGCGCAATTCAACCTCGGCTACTGCTTTGAAATCGGCGAGGGCGTCGAGAAGAACAAGAGCGAGGCCATTGACTGGTATCGTCTCGCTGCCGCGCAAGGCGACACCGATTCGAAGGCCGCGCTCGACGATCTGCTCGACACCGAGGCCAAGGTCGCCGAGACCGCCGAGGCGCTGAAAGACAAGGCGCCCGCCCAATCCACAGAGGAGGAAGCCCACAAGGCCGCCTCGCTCGCGCAGGCGATGATCCACCAGCAGGTCGAGTCCGACCGCACTTCGATCCTCGTCAAGCCCGAGCAGACGCCGGCCGGCGCGCCCGCGCCCAAACCCTTTCGCGTCCCCGATCCGGAGCCGGAGCCCGAGAGCATCCGCCAGACTGCACCGGCGGTTCAGGAACCTCCCGCGCAGCCAGTTCGTCCCCTGCCGCCGGAACCGGTGCCTGTTGTTTCGCGAAAAGTGGTGGAGCCGGAACCCGAACCGGAAGCCAAGCCGGAACCGAAACCCGAACCAAAGCCTGAACCAAAGCCCGAGCCGAAGCCCGAGCCGAAGCCCGAGCCGAAGCCCGAGCCGAAGCCCGAACCGAAGCCCGAGCCGAAACCCGAGCCGAAACCCGAGTCGCCTCGCGCATACGTTCCTCCGCCCGCGCCCGTCGCACCGCCGCCGACTAAGGTGAAGGAGCCGGAACCCGCGCCCGCACCTGAGCGTGCGCCCGAACCCGAGCCGCCACCTGCTTACGTTCCGCCACCTCCTGCGAAATCCGTCGCTCCGCCTTCACGCGAACCCGCTCGTGCTCCCGAGCCCGCGCCCGTCGCCGCGCCGGCCCCGCTTGCGCCGCTGCCGGTCGTGACCTTCGAACCCGTCGTTGCGGCAGCCGCCGAACCCGACACCCGCCCCGCGGCCGAACAATATCGCGAGGGTCTCGACCTGCTCGGCGGCCACGGCGTCGAACAGGATGTCGTGCTTGGCGCGATGCAAGTTCAGACAGCCGCGGAAGGCGGCATCGCCGACGCGGAGTTCACCCTCAGCGAACTTTATCAGGACGGCAAAGGCGTCCCGCAGGACTTCGCCGAATCCGTCGCGTGGTGCCGCCGCGCCGCCGACCAGAACCACACGCTCGCCCAATACACGCTCGCGCTTCGCCACGAGCACGGCGAGCACGTGGCGCAGGATTTCACGCTGGCCGCGCGCTGGTTCGAACGCGCCGCCGAGAAGGGCCACGTCAATGCCCAGTTCGCCATCGGCAGCTGTCTCCAAAAGGGGCAGGGCGTCGCGCAGGACCACGCTTCGTCCGCGCGCTGGTTCCAGTCCGCCGCACAGCAGGGACACGCCGAGGCGCAGTTCAAGTTCGGCCAGTGCTGCCTTTCTGGAACGGGCGTCACGCAGGATTACGCGAAGGCTGCGCGCTGGTTCCAGCAGTCCTCCAACAGCGGCCATGTCGAAGCGCGCTACGGCTACGCGCAACTCCTCTTTCAGGGGCTCGGCCTCGAGAAGAATTCCGTCGAAGCCGCCGAACTTTTCCGAAACGTCGCCGCACGCGGACACGCCGGCGCGCAATACCACCTCGGCCTCTGTCACGAAGGCGGGCTCGGCCTCGCGCAGGATCCCGGTCAGGCTGCGCATTGCTATCGGCTCGCCGCGGAACAGGGCGAGCCCAACGCGCAGTTCCGCCTCGGCGCCTGCCTCGAAAACGGACGCGGGCTCGGGCAGAACCACGCCGACGCCGTGCGCTGGTATCGTCGCGCCGCCGAACTCGACCACGGCCACGCCGCCGCGCGGCTTGGCCACCTCACCGACCGCGGCATGGGAGTGAAGCAGGACCACGGCGATGCCGCGAAGTGGTTCCGTCAGGCTGCCGCGCACGGCGTCGCCGACGCGCAGCTCCGCCTCGCGCAATATCTCGCGCAGGGACTCGGTGTTCCGCAGGATTACACGGAGGCGGTGAAGTGGTTCCGTGCCGCGGGCGGGCAGGGGCTCGTCGAGGCGCAGGCCACGCTGGGCCAGTATTACGACGAGGGCCGCGCCGTGAAGCGCGACGCCGCCGAGGCCGCGAAGTGGCACGGGCTCGCCGCCGCGCAGGGCCATGTGGATTCCCAATTCGCCTTTGCCTCCTGTTGCGAACACGGGCGCGGCAGGGCGGCGGACGTCGTCGAGGCTTACAAGTGGTTCAACCTCGCCGCCGCGCTCGGCCACCTCCGCGCCGCGGGCGAGCGCGAGCGCGTGGGCCGCGCGATGACTCCGCAGCAGGTCGCCGAGGCGCAGAAGCACGCCACCTCGCTCTACCCCGCCATGCGCGCGCGGCTCCTCGCGGCCAAGACCGGCAAGAAGCTGGCGTGAGCCACTCGCTCAGCGGGCCCGTGAACGATTTCCAAGCACCGTCCTTCTCCACGCACCAGAAGGTAGGGCGCGTCACTCCGTGCGCGCCGTGGGGTTCGTCGGAGGCATGCTGCGGCGCGCACGGAGTGACGCGCCCTACCATCGCCCTTGGTTCAGGCGCACAAGTCGTGAGCCTCGGCGGCTCATGGATTCTCTTGCCGGCTTGACGGCGACTCCGCATCCGCTCCGCTGTTTCGAACGCTGATGAGCGCCCCTTCCGACGCCCGCGAACTTTTGAAGCACCTCGGCATCGCCTTCGTGATCGCCCTCGTGCTCTACGTCGTGTTGTGGTCGTTCGACTCAAACCTCCGCACGCGGCGCACGCCGTGGGAGGTCGCCTTCGAGCGCGCGACCAACGGCGAGCCCGCCATCGCGATCACTCCGCCCGCACCCGGCGGCGCGAATGTGCGCATTGTCTTCGCCGGCGAAACACTGCCCGCCACGAACACTCTCGCGACCGTGCGCTTCGACCGCCCGCGTCCGCCGATTCCGTTCGGGACGGTGGTGTATGATGACCTGATGTTTTTCCCAGGCGCCGTGACGATGGATTTGTTCGGCCACGAAATCGAACTGCTGCCCACGCGCCTCGGCTTGAACCGCAAGGAACGCCCGTGGACCCCCGGCGAGGTCGTGCGGTTGACGGCCGACCAAAAGCCGCCGCCCCGCCCGCCGGACAAGAAGCGCCCCGCCCGCAAGTCCCCGTGACCCTCGCGCGCGCGGGCTTCGGGGCAATTGGGCTTTCATTCCGCGACGCCACCTGTCAACTTCTCGCGAGTGAGAGCGTGAGGCGCGGTGCCGATGCGTTTGACACCCACATCCTCCAGATGAAGAGCGAGCGGAAACCCACGGGCAGGCAGCTTCGACTGGCCGTCACACCCCCTTCGGGCCACAAGCTGGAACACGTCGCGCATCTCCCGATGGACATTCCTCCCCCGAAACCGGAGGAACCCTACGAGAAAGTGCAGCGCACCAAGGTCCTCCTCTGGCACAGCCTCGGTTATCTCGTCGTGCTCATCGTCGCGTGGAGTGAGCCCTTGGGTCGGCTGTTCTTCGACAGGCAGGGTGGAGGCGACCCTGACCTCTTCATCAAGACCATCCTGCTCCTGCTCATGTGGCCGATCTCGACGGTGGTCATTTACCGGCTCGTCAACCGGCTCACGCAGGTGGAGAAATTCCTCCGCATCTGCGGCTGGTGCAGCCGGGTTGAGGTCGAGGGCCAGTGGATGAAGATCGAGGAACACTACCGCCACGAGGCGAGCGCCAGCGTTCCGCACGGCCTCTGCCCGCTCTGTGCCGCCGTCCTCTTCCCCACGGTCGGCGAGGACAACAAGTAGCGCCGGCTCACCCGTCCACGCTTCGCACAGTCCCTTCCCGCCACGACTGGAATTCTCGTTGACGCTCCGGGGTGCGACCTTACCATCCGCGCTCGCTTGCGCCTCGGCGCGCGCGCGACACGAACACGAATACGAACATGGCAGTCAAAGTTGCAATCAACGGCTTCGGGCGGATCGGGCGCCTCGTCTTCCGCGCGATGGTCGAGCAGGGACTCGTCGGCAAGGACGTCCAGGTCGTCGCTGTCGGCGACATCGTCCCCGCTGACAATCTCGCCTATCTCCTCAAATACGACTCCTCGCAGGGTCGCTTCAACGGCACCACCGGCTCGAAGAAATCCTCCGCCGACAAGGCCGAGGACGATGTGCTTATCGTGAACGACGCAGAGATCATGGTCGTCAGCGCCAAGTCCCCCGAGGAACTCCCGTGGAAGGCGCTCGGCGTGGATGTCGTGATCGAATCCACCGGGCTCTTCACCGACGCCGACCGCAGCGACGACTCGAAGGTCCGCGCGAAGTCCGCCTACGGCCACATTCGCGCCGGCGCGAAGAAAGTCATCATCACCGCGCCCGGTAAGAACGAAGACATCACCGTCGTCCTCGGCGTGAACCACGAGAAATACGACGCTGCGAAACACCACGTCATCTCCAACGCGAGCTGCACGACCAACTGCCTCGCGCCCGTCGTGCACGTCCTGCTCAAGGAAGGCTTCGGCATCGAGGAAGGGCTGATGACCACCATCCACGCCTACACCGCGACGCAGAAAACCGTGGACGGCCCGAGCAAGAAGGACTGGAAGGGCGGCCGCACCGCGGCAATCAACATCATTCCGTCGAGCACCGGCGCTGCGCGCGCGGTCGGGCTCGTCTGCCCCGAGGTGAAGGGCAAGCTCACCGGCATGGCCTTCCGCGTGCCTACGCCCACCGTCTCCGTCGTGGACCTCACGGTGAAGACCACGCGCGACACGAGCTACGCCGAGATTTCCGCGGCAATGAAGAAGGCCAGCGAAACTTACCTGAAGGGCATCCTCGAATACACGGACGACGAAGTGGTGAGCACCGACTTCATCCACAGCCCCGCGTCGTCCATCTTCGACGCGGGCAGCGGGATCGAGTTGAACAAGCGATTCTTCAAGCTCGTGAGCTGGTATGACAACGAATGGGGCTACTCCAACCGCATCGGCGACCTGCTCAAGTTCATCATCGCGAAGGGGCTGTAGGCTTTGGTGTTGGCTTCGGCACCGCACACGTTCCGGTCTCGCACGAGCGGCCGAACAGGCGGCCGGCCGGGACTCGGTATCGGGCGAACAATTCGTAGAGCCCGTCGAAGAACCAGTGCAGCACCGGCCAGCCCGTCGGCGCGAGGAGCCATCCCAAACCCACGGCGCGGTAGGCTTGCCGGAACACTTCAACCTTCGTCACAACCCGGCCGTCCGGGAACACGCCGTGGATGACGCCCATCACGGCCTCTCGCGTGAGGCCGTGGCGTGCGGGGTCGAAAGACGGTGACGCAATGTCCTCGAACGCCAGCCGGCCTTCGCGGTTCCAGCGGCCGAGCCAGCGCACTTCGATCATGCAGAACGGGCAATGGCCGTCGTAGAGAAGTTTGAAGCGCCAGTCGCTCATGGCGGCCTGTGAAGTTGCGGCGACCGCGTGTTAACCAGTCGGAACAACTTCCGGCTCCTGCGCCGCCGGTTGAGCCGCGGGTTGCGGCTTCGGTTCGTCGAAGTGCCCGTGCGCGCGGAATTTCTCGTAGCGCCTCTTCAACCGGTCGGCGGGCGCGAGAGATTCCAGTTCGTTGAGGTGCTTCACGAGGTGCGCCTTGAATGTGGCGGCCGTCGTATCCGGGTCGTGATGCGCGCCGCCCAGCGGCTCAGGAATGATTTCGTCCACGAGGCCAAGTGCGAGCAAATCGTTTGCGGTGATCTTCAACGCTTCGGCCGCCTTCGGCGCGGCGTTGCGTTCCTTCCACAGGATTGCCGCGCAACCCTCGGGGCTGATGACCGAGTAGTAGGCATTCTCCATGATGAGCACGCGGTCGGCGACGCCGATGCCGAGCGCGCCGCCGGAACCGCCCTCGCCGATGACCGCGGCGATGATGGGCACGTCGAGCAGTGTCATCTCGCGCAAGTTCACCGCGATGGCTTCGGCGATGTGGCGTTCCTCCGCGCCGATGCCGGGATACGCGCCCGCGGTGTCAATGAGCGTGATGATGGGCAGGCCGAACTTGTCCGCGAGCCGCATGAGACGGAGCGCCTTGCGGTAGCCCTCGGGATGCGCGGAGCCGAAGTTGCGCAGGATGTTCTCCTTGGTGTCGCGGCCCTTCTGAGTGCCGATGACCATCACCTTGCGGCCGTCGAGTTTCGCGAAGCCGCCGACCACCGCGCGGTCGTCCGCGTAGAGCCGGTCACCGTGGAGTTCGCTGAAGTCGCTGAAGGTGGTCGCGATGTAGTCCAGCGAGTAGGGACGCTTGGGATGGCGCGCGAGCTGGACGCGCTGCCAGGCGGTGAGGTTGGAGTAAGTGTGGCGCTTGAGCGTGTCGAGCTTCACCTCGAGCGTGCGGCACTCCTCCTCGAAGCTCACGCCGATCGAATGCTTCGTCGGGTGTTTCCGCAGTTCCTCCAGCTTGCGCTGCAACTCGACGATGGGCTTCTCGAACTCGAGCTGATGCTTCATGCGCTGCGGAGATTAGGCTCGGGCGCCGAGTGCGGCAATGCGGAATTCGTTCGCGCGCCGGTCATTTCCGAGCCGGCTTCACTTCCCACTTCTCGCCGAAGAAATTGGCGGCGGCGATGGCGCCGGGCCAGCGCGAGTTCGGCGGCGTGCGGAGGTCCACCACGGCCCAGTCGGGGAGCTTGGGCACCTGCCGCGCGTTGTTGAGGTAATCGTATTCGCGGAAGGTGAACCCGCTGTTCAGCACGACGTAGCGTTTCGGGTTGAGTGGATTCGGATAGATGAGCACGGGCGCGTGGTGCGCGGCATCGAAGGTCTGCGCGCCGACCTGCACGCCAGCGGCGGTCCACTTGAGCGGTAGCTTGTCCGCGATGCGCGCGAGAACCTTGTTGCTCTGCGGGTCGCCCCAAAGAACGAGGTTGTGGTTGGCGATGTCGTCGCCACTTACGAGGGAGTCGGTTTTCACACGCGCGTCGCCGCGATACTGTTTGCGCCAGTGGTCAATCGCATGCTCGCTTTCGTGCTGCGTCCATCTGCCGACGGTTGCATTCAGCGGCGTGCCGGTCGGCAGCACCATGAGGAAACTGTCGAGGAACGCGTCGTCAATCGGACCTTGCAGGCCGTGCTGCTTCGCCAGTGCGGAATCCGGAGTGCG
>Ga0247727_10013230_pt1 | contig 13965 bp, 12 predicted proteins | sample WisWelCaveWW1625_FD_202498 | JGI IMG/M metagenome (GOLD analysis project Ga0247727, IMG submission 202498) | Biofilm microbial communities from Wishing Well Cave, Virginia, United States - WW16-25 | ecosystem: Environmental > Aquatic > Deep subsurface > Groundwater > Cave microbial mat | place... | reverse complement strand
GTTGGTGGTGTGCTGTTTCGTTCTCTTACCTGACCCCTTGGTTTCGTCTGGAACCTTGTTTATGTTCTGGTTCCTGTTGTCTTTTCTTCTTCATTTCATATGGAACTCTTCTTTCTCTCTTTTCTTTTCTTTCTTCTTTCATCTTAATATTCATTCTATATAGAAATAATATATATCATTTCGATATAAATAATAAATAAACATACGAAATTCATACGAAGAAACGATAAACAACGAATAAACACACAAAACAATACAAACTCATTCTGTGAACTACTACAACAATTTTTCCATCTGCAATCAAGGGGTGTGGCGCGCAATTGACAGAAACAACCACCAGGAACTCTAACACTCAACATCCTAAAAGTATAAAAGACCTTGACTTCTCGTGGAACTCAACAAAGGGGGGAGTATCAGTGGAGGAAAAGAATCTCACACGTTTCTTCGAGCAGTACATACAGCAGCAAAGCGTGTTCGCCAACAGACGCGCGCTCCAGACCGACTTCCAGCCAGAGACGATCGTCCATCGTGACGACCAAATAACAGCCGTCGCGAAAGTGCTAGCGCCGCTGCTGCGCGGCGAGCGGCCCAACAATCTCTTCATCTACGGCTACCCAGGCACAGGCAAGACGCTTGTGGCGCAGTTCTGCGCACGGCAACTCCAACAGCTCGCAGAATCACGTTCGTTACCGTTCTTCGTCACCTACATCAACTGCAAATTACGGCGCACAGCAGACACTGAATACCGGTTGGTCGCACAACTTGCCGCGTCGCTGGGCCGCAACGTGCCTGCGACAGGACTCCCGACAGACGAGGTCTACCAGATATTCTACAAAGAGCTTGAGCAACGCAAGTGCGCGATGCTCATCATCCTCGATGAGATCGACGCGCTGGTCGAGCGCACCGACGACCAGCTCCTCTACAACCTCGTGCGCATCAACGAGCAACTGCAACACAGCAAGATAACACTCGTCGGCGTGTCGAACAACACGACATTCAAGGACGACCTTGACCCGCGCGTGCGCAGCTCGCTCTCCGAGGAGGAAGTCGTGTTCCCACGCTATAATGCACTACAACTCATCGAGATACTGCAGTCACGGGCGAGCGTCGCGTTCACGCCCAACGCGCTTGAGGACGGTGTATTGCAGAAGTGCGCAGCAATCGCGGCACAGGAGCACGGCGACGCACGACGAGCACTGACACTGCTGCGCACAGCAGGGGAACTCTGCGAGCGCGACAACGGGACGTTCATCAAGATACAACACATCGACGCGGCGGACGCGGCTATCGAGCACGAAAGCATCGTCGAACTCGTGCGCGGGCAGCCCAAACAACACAACGCCGTGCTCTATGCGCTGTTCCATTGTAGCGCCCAGCGCAAACAGGCGGTGTTCACCGGTGAGATCTACGAACGCTACCAACAGGTGTGCAACACCATCAACCTGCGGCCGCTCACACAACGGCGCATCTCGGACATCCTCCAAGAATTCGATATGGTCGGCATCATCCAATCAAAGGTCATCAGCAAAGGCCGCTATGGCCGCTCGCGCGAGATAGAGACCACCCTCGCGCCCAAGACGCTCTCGATGGTCCACAGCATCATCAGCGACGCGCTTTCGTTGCCACAATGAACGAGCTGACAACACTCGACAAGAAGAAGACGGTCGTCTCGTATCTGCTGCGCAATAAGATATTGGTGACATCCGACATACTCACCAAGCTCAACCAGCCTGACTACCTTGAACGCCTCCACGGCATGAGCGAACAGGAGGCGCCGGTGCGCCACACCGACATCGTGGACGTGAAGGAAGCGCCGCAGGTCATCATCGAAAAAGACCCGATGGTGCCGGGCAGGAAGGTCTCTGTCGACGATTTCGTGCAATACTTCCGCCAGCGCTACCGGCAGCTGCAACGCATCCTCACCGAGCGCCAGGACCTGCAGGGCGCGATAGGCATCAACCGGCTCAAGGACCGCAAGGACCGCGAGCGCGTCACGATCATCGGCTACATCTACGACAAGCAGGAGACCAAGAACGGCAACCTCATCTTCACCGTTGAGGACACGAGCGGTATCACCAAGGCGATAGTCACCAAAGGACGCGAGGAACTCTTCAAGCAGGCACGCGACCTCCAGCTCGACACCGTGGTCGGCCTCGCAGGCCAGTGCGCGGAGAACGCCATCTTCGTGAGCGACATCATCATTCCGGACATCCCCGTCACGCACGAGCTGAAGAAATCACCGGCAGAGGAGTACATCGTCATCCTCTCGGACTGCCATGTCGGCAGCAACAACTTCCTTGGCGACGAGCTCTGGCGTTGCGTGCGCTGGCTGCGTGGCGAGCTAGGAACACCCAAACAACGCGCCATCGCGGCGAAGATCACCCACGTCTTCATCGTCGGCGACATGGTGGACGGCATCGGCATCTACCCTGCGCAGGAGAAGGAGCTCATCATCACAGACATCCACGAACAATACAAGGTGTTCATGGACTACGTCAAGAAAATCCCGTCATCGATGCGCATCGTGATATGCCCCGGGAACCACGATGCGCTGCGCCTCGCCGAACCTCAACCACGCCTCCCTGAGGAGCTCGCGCCAGAACTCTACACACTTCCCAACGTCACCATGATCGGCAGTCCATCGCTGCTCACTATCTGTCGCGGGCCGGCGTTCAACGGGTTCGACGTGCTGCTCTATCACGGCTACAGTTATGACGTGTACGGGGACCGTGTCGAGAGCATCCGCGAGAGCGGCCGCAACGTATCGGACCGTGTAGGTCCGGTGATGAAGTACCTTTTGCAACAACGCCACCTGAATCCAACCTACGACACGAAGACGCCGTTCATGATAACGCCGGACAAGGACGCGATGGTGATAGAAAAGGTGCCGGATTTCTTCTTCAGCGGCCACATCCACAAGGCGGCATCCATCAACTACCGTGGCGTCACCATCATCGCAGGCAGTTGCTGGCAGTCGCGGACGGCGTTCCAGGAGAAGTTCGGGCACAACCCCGAACCGTGCAAAGTGCCGATCGTGAACCTCCAGACGCGCGAAGTCACCATCCTCAACTTCGGGGAGGAAGGCGCATGATAGCCAGCGATGCGATGCACACATATTTCGACGGGCTCAAGAAGGAGTCGCTGCGCTGCGTCAGCCTCGCCAAAGTCGCGAGAAGCAAGGGGTTCGACCCCGCGGACGACGTCGAGATAAAACTCGCCGAGAACATGGCGGAGCGCGTCGAAGGTCTCATCAGCGTGCTCGCACCGCAGATCGTCAACAGCGGCATCGTCCCACGCATCATCGAACTCGAGAAGCTGTACGGCGCGCTCGACTGGCGCGTCGCGCTCAAGATAGCGGAGGAGGTCGCGCGGCAGAAGTTCTGCACGTTCGAGAACCAACTCAAGGCCATCGACATCGGCATCCGCACGGGATTCGCGTACGTCACTGTCGGCGTCGTGAGTTCGCCGCTCGACGGCATCGTCAGCATCGAACTCAAGAACCGTATCGACGGCAAGGGCAACTATCTCTCCATCAGCTATGCAGGCCCCATCCGCAACGCAGGCGGCACGGCCGCTGCCGTCAGCGCCATCATCGCGGACTACGTGCGCAAGAAGATGGGCATCGGCGTCTACGACTGCCAGGAGATCGAGATCAAGCGCACGCTCATCGAACTCCAGGACTATCACGAACGCGTCGCCAACCTCCAATATTATCCGAGCGAGAAGGAAATCGATTTCCTCCTCAAGAACATGCCTGTCGAGGTCGCAGGCGAGCCCAGCGAAGAGCTCGAAGTGAGCAACTACAAGGACCTGCCACGCGTGCCGACCAACAAGATCCGCAGCGGCTACTGTCTCATGTATTCCGGCTGCATCCCGCAGAAGGCACCGAAGCTCTGGAAGCAACTGGGCAAGTGGGGCAAGGAGTTCGACCTGGAGCACTGGAAGTTCATGGAGCAATTCCTCGCCATCCAGAAGAAGATGAAGGCGGTGGGCGAGAAGAAGGAGACGAGCAGTGCGAAGATATCGCCGGACTTCACTTACATCGCTGATTTGGTTGCAGGCCGTCCGGTGCTGGGGCACCCATTACAGAAAGGCGGTTGGCGCCTGCGCTACGGCCGCTCGCGTGCATCTGGCCTGAGCGGGCAGAGCATCCATCCGGCGTCGATGCACGTGCTCGACAACTACATTGCGACAGGCACGCAACTGAAAGTCGAGCGGCCAGGCAAAGGAGCCGCGTTCACGCCATGCGACACCATCGACGGTCCCATCGTGAAGATGAAGGATGGCAGCGTGCTGCGTCTCAACGACGAAGCGCTCGCCAAACGCACGCGTCATGACGTCGCTGAGATATTGTTCCTCGGCGACGTTCTCGTCCCGTACGGCGACTTCGTCAACCGTGCGCACCCGCTCGTTCCCGTCGGCTATTGCGAAGAGTGGTGGCAGAAGGACGTCGAGAAAGCCATCGTGAACGCCACAGGAACATTGGATGTCGCACGCGCGGCCGAACTCTCCCACATTCCTGTCACGCGCATGCAGGCACTCCTGCACGACCCGATGCAAGTCAAGCCGACGTTCGCGGAAGCAGCATCGCTTGCGCAATCACTTGCGGTGCCACTCCATCCCTTCTTCACATTCCACTGGGCGGACATCGAACCAGGACAGTTCTCACTCCTCTGCGAGTGGCTCGCAGGCGGCACATGGACGCTCGAACAGGACGGGTGCAAGATAGTGGTACCAACACGCGAAGAGCCCAAACGCGCACTCGAGTTCTTGGGGTTGCCGCACCTCCTGGTCAACAAGGAGTTCGTCGTCATCGAAGGAGACATCGCAGCAGCGCTTGCGCACACGCTCGGTGCGACGCGCGCAGATGATGCACGACGCGGCTGTGTGCTCGTGTCAGAATCCCCTCAGGAGTCGGTGCTCGTGCTCGTCAACAAGCTGAGTAAATGCCTCGTGCGCGACAAGAGCGGCACCTATATCGGTTCACGCATGGGTCGGCCGGAGAAGGCAAAGATGCGTGAGATGAAAGGAAGCCCGCACGGCCTCATCCCAGTAGGCGAGGAGGGCGGGCGCCTGCGCGCAGTGCACGACGCTGCCGAGAAAGGTGAAGTCGAATCGGACTTCCCGCTGCGCTGGTGCCCGACGTGCAACCACGACTGCATCTACCGACGGTGCGACACGTGTCACACCCCGACGACGCAGAAATATTGGTCGCGGCAGTCGATGAAAGAGATGCCGGAGGGCACGCCGGAGGCGCAGACGCACCGCCGGCGCAAAGTCGACATGCGGCGCATCTTCGTCAACGCGCTCAAGCACCTCGGCATGACGACGTTCCCGGACAGCATCAAAGGCGTCCGCGGCATGATCAGCCGCAGCCACATCCCGGAACACATGACAAAAGCAATCCTCCGCGCCAAGCACGACGTGCACGTCAACAAGGACGGCACGGTCAGGTATGACTGCAGCGAGGTCGCGCTCACGCATTTCCGCCCGGTGGAGATACACACGAGCGTCGAGCGTCTGCTGTCGCTCGGTTATGCCCACGACATCCATGGTGCGCCGCTCGAGCGGTCGGACCAGGTGCTCGAACTCAAGTGCCAGGACGTCGTCATCCCGTGCTGCATCGAGGCCATCCCACATGAGCCCAGCGATGCCGTGTTCCATCGCGTCGCGGCATTCGTCGACGATGAACTCCAGACACTCTACAAGGTCCCACCATTCTACAACCTCGAGAAACAGAGCGACCTGGTAGGACACCTCATCATCGGCCTTGCGCCACACACGAGCGCAGGCATGCTCGGGCGCATCATCGGTTTCTCGAAGACGCAAGGATTCCTCGCGCATCCCTACTTCCATTCCGCCTGCCGGCGCGACTGCGACGGCGACGAGATAGGGTTCATGCTCCTCATGGACGCGCTGCTCAACTTCAGCAAGGACTTCCTGCCCAGCAGCCGCGGCGGCACGATGGACGCGCCGCTCGTCCTCACGAATGTACTCGCGCCCAGCGAAGTCGACGACATGGCGTTCGACGTCGACATCGCTACGCATTACCCGCTCGAGCTCTACGAGGCCGCCCAACAGTACAAGATGCCCTGGGATGTGAAAGTGCGCCAGATCAAGGACGTGCTGGGCACAGAAGGCCAATACGAAGGCATGGGGTTCACCCACGACACGTCCAATGTCAACGCCGGCGTGACGTGCAGCTCGTACAAGACGCTGCCATCGATGGAAGAGAAGCTCAAGGGACAGATGGCGCTCGCGTTCAAGATCCGCGCGGTCAACACGGACGACGTCGCGCGCCTCGTCATCGAGAAGCACTTCATCAAGGACACGCGCGGCAACCTGCGCAAGTTCTCAAGCCAGGAATTCAGGTGCGTGGCGTGCAACGAGAAACACCGGCGGCCGCCGCTCATCGGGCGCTGCATTGCCTGCGGTGGGAAGCTGCTGTTCACCATCTCAGAGGGCAGCGTCATTAAGTACCTCGAGCCCACGGTGTCGCTCGCGACAAACTACAACCTCTCGCCGTATCTGCGCAAGACGGTGGAGTTGCTCCAGAAGAACGTCGAAAGCGTTTTCGGCAGGGACAAGGACAGACAAGAAGGCCTTGGGAAGTGGTTCGGATGAGTCTACCGACGATAGTGACGCTTGCGATAGATGAAACACAAGTGCTTGTCGAGCGTGTGTTCGATGAGACCCCCCCGGTCTGGGCGCCGCACGAAGATCGTACGCCAGCGTACTACGCACACCATGCCCGTTTCACGAAAGGTTCCCTGCGGCTGCCGTCCACAAACGGAAGCGACCCACAGCGCTGCTTCGACGTTCCGTGCGAGAGGAATGGCATCTATGCGCATGCAGTCCTGCCAAAGGCACCTCCCTTCTCAGCACAGAACGTCAGATACGAGTGGCACGCGCTCTCAGACCTCGAAGTGATCGCATCACACAACGACAAGACACTGCTTATGTTCGAGAATGAGCAGGATAGAAACGCATTGTTAGCGTATGCGCGCGCTCAGGCGGGTTCTTCTTCAACTTCTTCACCAACGTCGCAGATGAAGACTTTCTGACCGTACGACTTCGAGACGTCTATGAACGTCCATTTCTTCGGGTCCCTCTCGTCGGTCGCAGTACCATATTTGTAGTCGTCTTTCATGTATTGGTAACCGACGGTCGATATCACCGTTGTCTCGCCGCTGTCGCCGTTCGTGTACCGTCCGGACGTGCGGTACGCACTGAACCACTTGTTGTTCGCTTCCTGGTTGTACTCAAACTGTCGCGTGCGCAGGAGGCCTTTACTACTGTAGATTTCCTGTTGGATGATACAGCCCGCGGCCGAGAAGCAGCTGGCAGGAATCGTCCTGTTACCGTCACCATAGATATGATTGTAGTAGCGGAATACAACACCGCCCGGTCTGTCCACAGAATTGTAAAGAGGAGTCGGATCGCATCGGATGCCGCCCCCGCCAGTGTCAGGTGGGATGAGCGACTCGATGAATTCCTTCAGGCCATCGATCTCATCGACCGTATGGCCCATGACAACGGGCACCGCAGGCAGTGGCCCGGTGTTGTAGGCAGTGGCAGGCAGGCCTATGATAAGGACGAAAGCAGCGAATAGCAGCCACCTCTTCATGCGCAGAGAAGACACGCCACGATATTTAAGAGTTTAGTTTGTCGTGCCCGCGGTCACTCGTCGGGCGGGTCGCCAGGGTCGACGGTACTGGACGACCCGTACGTGCAGACGTAGACCTTCATGCCCCAGACAGTGCTGATGTCGACGAACGTCCAATTGAGGCGCGAGCGCTCATCCGTGAAACCGTACTTGTAGTCGTCGACGATGTACTGCCACCCGTACGGCGGGTAGATGTTGACGATGCTCGCATCGCCATTGGCCCACACCCCGCTCGTCCAGTACGTGCTCCACCACTTGTTCGTTGTCGCGTCCTGGCGGTAGTCGAACTGGCGCGAGAGATAGAGCGTGTCGCCGTAGTATGTCTCCCACTTCACGACGCATCCGATGTCCGTGAGACAACCATCCGGCACGCGGCGTGAGCCATCGCCGTATTTGTATGCAGGCATCCTGTACGCCGCGCCCTGCCCGGTCATCGAGTCGAAGAGCGGCATGGACGGGCAATCAACACCGCCGCCCCCACCTGAGGTCGGCACGAGCGACAGTATGTAGTCACGCAAGCCTTCGATCTCATCGACCGTATGTCCCATGATGGCGGGCGCGACGCCGCTGTTGTAGGCGGTGACTGGCAGTCCTATGATAAGGACGAAAGCAGCGAGTAGCAGCCACCTCTTCATGCCTGCGGTGTGTCACGGACCGTTAAGGATTTACCCTTCACGGACAGCGGTGGCGAACGGTATGCCTTGGATACGTTTGATGTTCTGGGCATCGATGACCGCTTCTTGAATGCCTATGGCAATCGCCTGTTCGCCCACAAGGCTGACCATGTCAGCATTGCGGATGAGGTCACCGATCTCCTGCGGCGAGCGTTCCTCGCCTTTGTAGAACGCTGTGGTGAGGTCGAGCTGCAATGCTCCTTCCTCGAAACGTTGCCCGAGCAAGTTGGTGTCACAGACCGCGATGAGGATACGCTTGTCGGGATTCGTGTGCACCTTTGCTATCATAGTGTCTTGACCACCTGACGGTTACCGCAGACAGAGCACGAAAGCACGTTGAGGCCGCCCTCTGTCTTGATGTCGGTGTCCGGCTTGCCGCACGACTGGCAGAAGACGAACTCCTCGGCATACTCGCGGATCTTCTGGTTGACGCGCGACGCCGTGACCTTCGAACCGAGCATCAGCATGCCGCGACGGAAGTCGCCCGGCGTCGCCAATTCCTTGAGCAGGAACTTGAGCACGTGCTCGACCGGGCGGCGCAGCGCCTGGACTATCTGCGGGAAGTTGCTGATGATGGTCTTGTTGCCTTCGAGATGACCCCTTGCTCGGGGAATCTCGAACCGCTCCTTCTCGAGCACTGCCTTCGGCATGTTCGTGAAGGCGCGCTCAAGCATCGCATCATAGTCCATACCCCGACGCCACCAGAGGCGATTTATAAATGTTGAGGAGGTTTCCATCACAATCAGAACACAGCATTTAAGAAGCGCCTGAGCAAGGGTAACGCATGGTCCTCGAATCGTTGCTGACGCCTTCCGGTGCGCTCCAACGCCCGTGGCTGGCAGCTCTTGCAGGATTCTTCGCGGCCAGCATCGCGTTGCTCCTTGGCACGTGGATTTTCAGCGACCACGCCAGCCTCGTCATCGTCTTCCTCACCGTGTTCGCGCTCGTCCCGCTTTTCTTCGAGTTCATCAAGCAGGAAGAGCTCGCGAACGTGACGCTTAGTTCTGAGAACGCAGTGCTCCGCCAGCACAGCAAAGCGCTCTTCTCGTTCGTCGCGCTCTTTTTTGGCATGAGCGCCGGCTACGCACTCTGGTATGTCCTCATGCAGAACGGGCCGCAGGTGTTCGCGGTGCAGGGACAGACGATAGCGACGCTTTCACGAGCGGTGACAGGACACGCCATCAACGGCGGCGTCTACTTCGTCATCCTCATCAACAACCTCAAGGTGATGATCTTCTGTTTCCTCTTCGCGCTCATCTACGGTTTCGGCGCGCTCTTCATCCTCGCATGGAACGCGAGCGTGATCGGTGTCGCGCTGGGCAACTTCACACAACAGCACGCGAGTACCGCCATCAGCGCCGGCTCGCATCCGCTGGTGGCGTATGTCGGCGGTGCCGCCATGAGCGGCGTGCGGTACCTGGTACACGGCATCCCGGAAGTCGCGGCCTACTGCATCGGCGGTCTTGCCGGCGGCGTGCTGAGCGTCGCGCTCGTGAGCGGGCACTGGTCGCGCTCGACCATGGACAGGGTGCTCATCGACACATCCGACCTGCTGCTCATCGGCGCAGGGGTCCTTGTCGTCGCGGCAGGCATAGAGGCATTCGTCACACCGCTGCTCATCTGATGCAACGAAAAAGTTGCGTAAGCAATCACTCAAGAACCTTGATTTTCCCCGGGCTGACTTCGAACACGTCGCCGCGCTGCAGCATCATCACGACACGGTTCTCGGCGTCCGCGCCCATGCGCCGCACGATGTCATCAACAGGCGCGCCAGAACCCGCATCGAGCTCGCGGATCGTGCGCAGCATCGCGATGTCGGTGTCATCATCATCTGTTATCTTCTCTTCGACGACACCGGTCGCTCCCGCGACGGAAGATGCCGTCGCCGGCGTCACAGAAACCACAAGACGCCGATGCACGTCGAGCCAGCGCACATCGATGCGCTTGACGATGTCGCTTGCGATATAGCGCTCACCGTCATGCTCCCTACACCAACCAATGACGTTCACCGCGGTGCCGACAACTGCGTTGGCAGGGCGCTCGAACTGGCGCACGAGAATGATGCCTGTCGTGTCATCAAGCACGAACGCAGGCGGCGTGCCATCGATGGCGCTCACGACGACACCGACGAGCGCGCAACGCTCGGCGTGCTGCTGCTGCAATGACGCCACGGTCATACGCACCGCGACCTGACGACCCCCTTCCATACGATGCGATGCGCTTCTAGCCGCTTTTATGCTTTTGCGGCTGCCGGCACACAACTTTATAAACGTCACAGACGATAGGACAGACGATGGCATTGTCGCCACTCGCCGCCTACATCCAGTCGCTACAGCGGAACGGCTATGGCGAGCAGCAGATCCGCAGCTATCTTCTGAGCTCACACTACCAACCACAGCAGATCGAAGTTGCCTACACCGAGCTCAGAAGCGTCTCAATGATAGCAACGCCTGCGCAGCACCCGCCCTGGCTCTGGGTCGCGGGCGCAGTGCTCGGCTTGGGCATCGGTGGCATCATCATCGCGCTCCTTGTCGCAAGCCCTGCGGCGCAACTCACGCTCAGCGCATCGACCCCCCGCATCGAAGTACGTGCAGGCGACATCATCAACATCGACACGCTCGTGGGCGGGGACGACAGCGTCACCCTCACCCACCAGCTCATCAATCCGACGACGAAGGAACCGGTCGGCACACCTGCCGCGGCGACGACCGAAGGCGGCGCGAAGAAAACAACCTCGCTGCCTGTTCCAGCAGGTACGACGCCAGGCCGCTATCTTGTCAGCGTGAGCGCGTCCACGGCAGAAGGCGCGAGCGCGCAGACGTCGTTCAGCATCAGGGTGCTCGCAGGCAAGGTAAGCTGCGTTGACGGTACGCAGAACCAGGACGAGGAAGGCATCGATTGCGGCGGGCCGTGCGCAGCGTGCGGCGCAACAGTCGAACCCCCCACCGGAGAACCGGCCATCGAACAGCCAGCACCCGTTCTTCCAGAGGAACTCACACTCGAACCCGTCGCGTGCCCGGGTGGCTGCAACGACCTGGATGCCAGCACCGACGATGCCTGCGTCGACAACCAGTGCGTTCACACACCGCTCGAGGAACAATGCGGCAACACCATCTGCAACGCCGGGGAGACATCGCGCAGCTGCGCCCAGGATTGCGGCGCGGGGCCAAGCGCGCCCAGCGCGGAACAAAGCATCGAGGAAGCGCGCAGCGTCGCGGCACGCGACCCTGAACGCGCGGCAGCGTTGTGCAACGCATTGCCCAGGCCAGGTGATAGGGACCGGTGCTATGGCATCATCGCGCTCGACGCAGGCCAGAGCACATTGTGCACTGTCATTGTCGAGGACGTGCCACGCGACCAATGTTATCTCGATTTCGCGCTGAACCGCAACGAATTCGACGTGTGCGAGAAGATCGTCAACCGCTACATGCGCGGCTCGTGCAATTCATTGCGCAACCTGCGCCAGCTCGAGCGCGAACGCGCGGATGCACTCTCGCTCGAAGAACCCGCTGCACAGACACCAGCAGGGCCGGTGCAATGCACGTCGCGCCCGACGGAATGCGATGATTCCACAGATGTGGTATGCGCCGACAACGGAAGGACATTCCTCAGTCCGTGCCTCGCATGCCAGGACGTGACCGTTACCGGCTACACGCCCGGTGCATGCTGAATGTTACCCTTCTGGGCACTCTTCCTTCTGTTCGGCGTGCTTGGCTGGCTGCTTGATACTTCCTATCGCAGCATCGTCGACAAAAAGTATGCGCCAGGCACGTGGCTGCCGTATTTCGGGCTCATCTATGCCATCGGCGGCACGCTTTGCGTCCTCCTCTTCGAGAACATCCATGTCAGCGCACCAGTGCAGGTGCTCATCGGGACACTGGCTGCCGTCGTACTCGAGTTTGTCGGTGGCGTGCTGTCACTCGCGATACTGAGACGCCGTCTCTGGAATTATTCGCACGAACGGCTCCATTTCATGGGTCATATCGACATGCTCCACACAGTGTATTGGTTTGCGATCGTCATACTCGTGCGTGTCGCGTACGGCGTTCTTACGGGCTACCCGTAGCGCGCGTAGAAGTTGGGCTTTGGCTCGTAGATGTCGCCTGTCTTCTTGAGCTTCTGGATGATTTCATCGATGTCAGCGTCGCTGATGCCCTTGGCAGTCGCGGCCTGCTCGATGTCAGAGAGCGGTATGACCTTGCCGAGTTTCCCTTCGAGTTCCTTGAAGATCTCCTTGATCATGATGATCTTGTTGCGCTGGCTGGCGCTCGTGTCGCTCGTCATCCTGTCGATGTCTATCTGGCCGGTCTCCTCGTCGAGCGCGACCTGGCGCAGGCAGTAGTCGAGCAGGTCGATGGCTTTGCGCGCGTCCTGGCTCTCGACGTATTCGGCCAGCCGGAGCTTGGCGTGCGCCTCGCTCAGACGTACGAGCGCCTCGAGCTGACGCGCGGAGATCGGGATGCTCTTCACGACGCCGCTTTCCCTGCTTGCGGAGTTGCGCATCTTGATGTAGTACTCCTTGAGCGCGTTGACAGCTTCCTCGGTGAGTTTCGGACGGCAGTTGAGCTTCGCGTACGCGATATACTTGCGCAACAACTGTGACGGGACCGGCGTCTCGTCGAGTTCCTCCTTCCGGTGCAGTTCGAGGATGAACGTCGCCATGTTCTCGTCCTTGAGAGGATCAGGCAGATCTTTGATGGGAAAGATGAGGTCGAAACGATTGATGAGCGTCGGTGGCAGGTCGATCTGCTTGGCGATGACGTCGTAGGGGTCGAAGCGACCCAACTTCGGGTTCGCGGCGGCGAGCACGGTGGTTTCGCAGCGCAGCGTCGCCTGGATGTTGGCTTTGGCGATGGTGATTGTCTGGCCTTCGAGCGCTTCGTGCATCGCGTCACGGTCGTCTTCGCTCATCTTGTCCAGTTCGTCGATACAGCAGATACCGCGGTTGGCAAGCACGAGCGCACCTGCTTCCAAGCTCCAGCCGGAGAGGAACTCGTCCTTGACGACGGCTGCGGTGAGACCTGCACCCGAGACGCCTTTACCGGAGATGAAACGGCCACGGAACGCTATCTTGGCGATGCGCTTGAGCATTTGCGACTTGCCCGAGCCAGGGTCGCCGATGAGGAGCATGTGGATGTCGCCGCGCGTCACGCTGCCATCATCACGCTCCTTGCGGCAACCGCCCATGAGCTGCAGCATGAGCGCTTCCTTGATACGCTCGTGCCCGTAGATGTTGGGCGCGACGCTCTCGGTCATCTTGCGCGTGAGCTGCGGATCGCCGCGCAACGCGAGGATCTGCGCCATTTCCTCGTTGGTGATGTTGATGTCGGTGAAGTCCTCCTCGACAGGAAGGATGTGGTTCGCCTCGACCAACAGGTCGAACCGCGTGCTCGTGCCGCCCGAGCGCGTCGTGATGGGGATCTCCTTGATGACGCCGCAGATGCGGATCTTCGCGCCAGGATTGGTGCGCTTCTCTGTCATGGGGCTGACGAGGTCGTTCTTGAGGAAGACGTTCATCCTTTTCGGCTGCTCGCCACCCTCCAGATGCTCAGGCGCCTCCTCGAGCGAGATGGACTGTGCGTCGACTAATGCCTTACTCGCGAGCCGGAACTTGCCCTTGCGACC
>Ga0247727_10013229_pt1 | contig 13965 bp, 20 predicted proteins | sample WisWelCaveWW1625_FD_202498 | JGI IMG/M metagenome (GOLD analysis project Ga0247727, IMG submission 202498) | Biofilm microbial communities from Wishing Well Cave, Virginia, United States - WW16-25 | ecosystem: Environmental > Aquatic > Deep subsurface > Groundwater > Cave microbial mat | place... | reverse complement strand
GACGCGCCCTGCCGCGCCGGCCTAGCGCCGACCTCGGCCGGAGTCACGATGCGCGCCTCGATCAGCGTGCCGCTCGGCGCCGACGAGAGCCGCCAGGTGCTGGCCTTGCTCGACGCGCTCGAGGACGTCGACGACGTCCAGCAGGTCCACTCCAACGCCGAGCTCGACGACCAGGTGCTGGCCGCGCCATGAGCGTCAGCGCCCGCCCCGCCAAGGCCACCCGCATCCTGGGCATCGACCCGGGCTCACGGGTCACCGGCTGGGGCGTGGTCGACTGCGAGCCGCGCGGGCTGCGCTTCGTGGCCTGCGGCACGATCCGCACCGCGCCCGGCGCCGACCTCGGCGCGCGGCTGCGCACCATCCACGACGCGGTCCGGGCGCTGTGCTCCGAGCATGCCCCCGACGAGGTCGCGGTCGAGCGCGCCTTCGTCAGCGACAACGCCGACACCGCGCTCAAGCTCGGCCAGGCACGGGCCGCGGCGATCTGCGGCACCTTCGACCACGGCCCGACGCTCCACGAGTACGCGCCCGCGACCATCAAGCAGGCGGTGGTCGGCAGCGGCGCCGCGACCAAGGAGCAGGTCCAGCACATGGTCCGCGCGCTGCTCGCGGTGCGCGACAAGCTCGCGTTCGACGCCAGCGATGCGCTGGCCGCGGCGGTCTGCCACGCCCACGGTCGCGGCCTGAAGTCGCGCTACGCCGCGGTGCTGGGCGCGACGCGCGCTGCCAAGCACTCGGGCGGCCTGCGCCGCGGGCGGCGGCGATGATCGGCTCGCTGCGCGGCACGATCCTCGCCAAGCGTCCACCGATGCTGCTGGTCGAGGTCGCGGGCGTCGGCTACGAGCTCGAGGCGCCGCTCTCGACCTTCCTGGCGCTGCCCGCGGTCGGGGCCCAGGTCCTGATCCATACCCACCTGGTCGTGCGCGACGACGCGCACCTGCTGTACGGCTTCGCCGGCGAAGACGAGCGTCGCCTGTTCCGCATGCTGCTCAAGGTCAACGGCGTCGGCCCCAAGCTCGCGCTCGCGGTGCTCTCGGGCAGCACGGTCGAGGCCTTCGCGCGCTGCATCGCCGAGGGCGACGCCGCGCAGCTTACCCGCCTGCCGGGCATCGGCCGCAAGACCGCCGAGCGCCTGATCGTCGAGATGCGCGACCGGTTGGCGATCGAGGCGGCCGAGACCGCGCCCGGACCGGCCGGCGCCGCCGCCGAGGCGACCAGCGCGCTGATCGCGCTCGGCTACAGGCCCGCCGAGGCCGGGCGCATGGTCCGCGAGGTCGCGAGCGGCGAGCCGGCGACCGCCGAGGACCTGATCCGCCGCGCGCTGCAACGCGCGCTCAAGGGATGAGCCGATGACCGACGCCGACCGCCTGCTGGCCGCCGGACCGCTGCGCGACGATGAGGTCCACGAACGCTCGGTGCGCCCGCAGCGGCTCGCCGACTACGCCGGCCAACCCGCGGTCCGCGAACAGATGGAGATCTTCATCGGCGCCGCCGCCAAGCGCGGCACGGCGCTCGACCACCTGCTGATCTTCGGCCCACCGGGCCTCGGCAAGACCACGCTCGCCCACATCGTCGCCAACGAGCTCGGCGTCAACCTGCGCCAGACCTCCGGCCCGGTGCTGGAGCGGGCCGGCGACCTGGCCGCGATCCTCACCAACCTCGAACCACGCGACGTGCTGTTCATCGACGAGATCCACCGCCTCGCGCCGGTGGTCGAGGAAGTGCTGTACCCGGCGCTCGAGGATTTCCAGCTCGACATCATGATCGGCGAGGGCCCGGCGGCGCGTTCGATCAAGCTCGACCTGCCGCCGTTCACGCTGGTCGGCGCCACCACCCGCGCCGGGCTGCTGACCTCGCCGCTGCGCGACCGCTTCGGCATCGTCCAGCGCCTCGAGTTCTACGCCGTCGCCGACCTGGCGCGGATCGTGGCGCGCTCGGCCGGCATCCTGGGCGTGACGATGGACGTGGGCGGCGCGGCCGAGCTCGCCAGCCGCGCGCGCGGCACGCCGCGCATCGCCAACCGCCTGCTGCGCCGGGTCCGCGACTACGCCGAGGTCAAGGGCGACGGGCGCATCGACGCCGCCACCGCGCGTGCCGCCATGGACCTGCTGGCGGTCGACCCCCAAGGCTTCGACGTGCTCGACCGCAAGCTGCTGCGCGCCGTCGTCGAGCGCTTCGACGGCGGCCCGGTCGGCATCGACAGCCTGGCCGCGGCGCTCGGCGAGGACGCCGGCACCATCGAGGACGTGATCGAGCCGTTCCTGATCCAGCAGGGCTACCTGCACCGCACCGCGCGCGGCCGGATGGCGACCCGGCTCGCCTACCAGCACCTCGGGTTGCCAGCGCCGCGCACCGCGCCCAGCGGCGGCGGGGACCTGTTCCCGTGAGCGCGCCGTTCCGCATCCCGGTCCGGGTCTACTACGAGGACACCGACGCCGGCGGCGTCGTGTACTACGCCAACTACCTCAAGTTCCTGGAGCGCGCCCGCACCGAGTGGCTGCGCTCGCTGGGCTTCGAGCAGGCCGCGCTCGCCCGCGACCCAGGCGTGCTGTTCGTGGTCGCGGGCGTCGAGGTCGACTTCAAGCGCCCGGCGCGCTTCGATGACGCGCTAGAGGTCAGCGTCGCGATCGCCGAGCGCGGCCGCGCCGGCCTCTCGTTCCAGCAGGACGTCCACCGCGGCGACGAGCTGATCGTCGCGGCCCGGGTCCGGGTCGCTTGCGTCGACTCACAGAGCTTCCGCCCCGTCCCTCTGCCGCCGACGCTCGTCGCGAGGATCGATCCATGACCACCGACACCTCGCTGCTCCACCTGCTGCTCGGCGCGAGCCTAACCGTCCAGCTGGTGATGGCGCTGCTGCTGGCCGCGTCGTTCGCCTCGTGGGCGATGATCGTCCGCAAGTGGCAGCAGCTCGGCGCGGCGACCCGCGGCGCCGACGCCTTCGAGGACCGCTTCTGGTCGGGCGGCGACCTGACCACGCTCTACAAGGACCTGTCGGCGGCGCCGACCCAGCTCCAGGGCATGGAACGGATCTTCGAGGCCGGGTTCCGCGAGTTCGCACGGCTCCGCAAGCAGGGCGGGGTCGAGGGCCCGCAGCTGCTGGATGCGGCGCGGCGCGCGATGCACGTCGCCAAGGTCCGCGAGGTCGAGGGCCTCGAGAGCAACCTCGTGTTCCTGGCCACCGTCGGCTCGACCAGCCCCTACGTCGGGCTGTTCGGCACGGTGTGGGGGATCATGAACTCGTTCCGCGCGCTGGGCGCGATGCAGCAGGCGACGCTGGCGCTGGTCGCGCCCGGCATCGCCGAGGCGCTGATCGCGACCGCGATGGGCCTGTTCGCGGCGATTCCGGCGGTCATCGCCTACAACCGCTACGCCGACGCGGTCGGCCGGCTCGAGACCCGCTTCGACAACTTCGTCGAGGAGTTCAGCGCCATCCTCGGCCGCAACGCGCTCGGGCGCCAGGGCTGAGCGTGGCCTACGCCGTCAAGCGCAACAAGCGCCGGCTGATGGCCGAGATCAACGTCGTGCCCTACATCGACGTGATGCTGGTGCTGCTGGTGATCTTCATGGTCACCGCGCCGCTCATCGCCCAGGGCATCCGCGTCGAGCTGCCGAAGGCCTCGAGCAAGCCCATCGAGTCCGAGGTCAAGCGCATCACCCTGACCATCGACGCGGCCGGGCAGATGTTCCTCGACGTCGGCGACGACCCGCAGATGCCGCTCGCCGCCGCCCGGGTCGCGAGCACCGTGGTCACGGTGCTGCGCAGCCGGCCCGACGTGCAGGTGTTCGTCAAGGCCGACCGTTCGCTGCGCTACGGCGACGTGGTGCGCGCCATGGCGCTGCTCAGCGACGCCGGCGTGCCGCGGGTCGGGTTGGTCACCGAGCTGCCGGAGGGCCGCTGACGGTGCGCGTTGCGCTGGCCCGCGAATGGCTGGTGCCGATGGCCGGCGCGACCGGCGTGCACCTGGTCGCGGCGCTGGTACTGACGCTGGGCTTCGTCCAGACGCTGCCCGACTCGCCCCGCCCGGTGCGGATCATCGAGGCCGACCTGATCGACCTCAAGTTCCTGGAGGCCGAGGCGGCGCGCCAGCGCGCGGTGGCCCAGGCCGAGGCACGGGTCCGCGAGCAGACGGCCGCCGCCGAGGCGGCGCGCGAGCTGACGGCGGCACGCGCCAGCGCGGCGGCCGAGGCCGATGCGCGCCGGATGCGGGAGGTCCAGGCCAAGGCCGTGGCCGACGCGGCGGCCGCCGAGACCAAGCGCCAGCGCGAGGCCGAGGCCAAGGCCAAGCGTGACGCGGCGGCGCAGAAGGCCCGCGAGCGCGACCTCAGGGCGCAGCTCGCCGCCGAGGAGCGCCGGCGCAGCGCCGAGCGCTCGGGCCTGCTCGAGCAATACAAGGCCGCCGTCCAGCAGAAGGTGGTCCGCAACTGGATCCGCCCCGCGGCGGCCCAGGCCGGACTCGAGTGCCGGGTCCGGGTCCAGCAGTTGCCTACCGGCGACGTGATCGGCGTCGCGGTGCTGGCCTGCAACGGCGATGAGACCGTGCAGCGCTCGATCGAGAACGCGGTGCTACGGGCCTCGCCGCTGCCCTTGCCGAGCGACCGCGCGCTGTTCGAGCGCGAGCTAGAGTTCATCTTCCGACCGACCCGCTGAGGTGACGATGTCGACCGTCCGGACCCTGTGCGCCTGCCTCGCCTTGCTCGCGGCCGGATCGGCCGCGGCGGTGATTCGCATCGAGATTACCCAGGGCGTCGACGACGCCCAGCCGATCGCGGTCGCGCCGTTTTCGTTCGAGGGCGAGGGTGGGGCGTCGGTCGACGTTGCGGCGGTGATTGCCGCCGACCTGGCACGCTCGGGCCGCTTCCGGCCGCTGGCGCGCGAGGCGCAACCGGCCGCGCCCGACGAGGGCCAGCGTCCCGAGCACCTGGCGTGGCGGGCCGCGGGCGCCGACAGCCTGGTGGTCGGGCGGGTGGTGCGCGCCGGCGCCGGCTACGCGGTCCGCTTCCAGCTGTTCGACACGCTGCGCGGCACCCAGCTGCTCGGCTACAGCATCCCGGTCGGGGTCGGCGAACTGCGCCGCGTCGCGCACCGCGTCGCCGACATGGTCTACGAGAAGCTCACCGGCCAGCCCGGCGCGTTCTCGACCCGGATCGCGTTCATCACCGAGATCCGCGATGCCGACGTGCGCCGCTACCACCTGGTGATCGCCGACTCCGACGGTGAGGACCCGCGCACCGTGGTCCAGTCGGTGACGCCGCTGATGTCGCCGTCGTGGGCGCCGGACGGCCGCCAGCTCGCCTACGTCTCGTTCGAGAGCCGCTTCCCGCAGGTCTTCGTCCAGGACCTCGGCACCGGCAAGCGCGAGATCGTCTCGGATCGGCCCGGCATCAACGGCGCGCCGGTCTGGTCGCCGGACGGCAAGCGCCTGGCGCTGACGCTCTCGTCGGGTGAGGGCAACCCCGACATCTACCTGCTCGAGCTCGCGACCAAGAAGCTGACGCGCATCACGCTCGGGCCGGCGATCGACACCGAGCCCTCGTGGTTCCCGGACGGCGAGCGGCTGGCGTTCACCTCCGACCGCGGCGGCGCGCCGCAGGTCTACGAGGTCAACGTCCGCGATTTGCGCTCGCGGCGCCTGTCGTTCGAGGGCGACTGGAACGCGCGGCCGACGGTCGCGCCCGACGGCCGGTCGCTGGCGCTGATCACGCGCGAGCAGGGCAGCTTCCGCGTCGCGGCGCTCGACCTCGGCACCGGCACGCTCCGCACGCTGACCGAGGGTCGGCTCGACGAGTCGCCGAGCTTCGCGCCCAATGGCGCGATGATCCTCTACGCCACCGAGCACAAGGGCCACGGCATCCTGGCGGCCGTCTCGACCGACGGCCGTGTCCGCCAACGCCTGGCGCTGACCGAGGGCGACGTGCGCGAACCCGCCTGGTCGCCGAACCAGCCGACGCACGAGTGAACGCCGACCGGCGTATCCTTCCCACCCTGGATCCACCCCGAGGACGCACCATGATCAAGCCGAACCACGCTCTCGCCGCGCTGCTGCTGACCCTCGCGCTCGCCGGCTGCGCCAGCACCGCCGACCAGCCGGCCGCGCCCGCCGATCAGGCCGCCGCCGTCCCCGTGCCCGCGCCGGCCGCGACCTCGACCACCCCGGTCGCTCCGGTCCAGGCCGCCACCGTCCAGGCCGACCCGCTGGCGATGGTCGATGCCGCCGGCAGCCCGCTGCGCGAGCGCACCATCTACTTCGAGTTCGACCGCAGCGAGATCGGCGCGGGCGCGCAGCGCGCGCTCGAGGCCCACGGCCGCTTCTTGGTCGCGAACCCGACCCTCAAGCTGCGCATCGAGGGCCACTGCGACGAGCGTGGCACCCGCGAGTACAACATCGGGCTCGGCGACCGACGCGCCCAGGCGGTGCGGCGCGTGCTGATGTTCATGGGCGTGCAGGCCGCGCAGCTCCAGACCGTGTCCTACGGCGAGGAGCAGCCGGCGGTCGATGGCCACGACGAGGCGGCCTGGTCGCGCAATCGTCGCGCCGAGCTCGCGTACTCGCGATGAGCCGCGCCGCGCTGGTCGCCGCGCTCTGCCTGCCGCTGGCGGGCTGCCCGGGCGGCTTCGTCAAGCCTGACGATCCGGTCGTGGCGCGCATCGACGCGCTCGAGCAGCGGCTCGGGCAGATCGAGCGGGTGGTCAACAACCAGAGCCTGCTCGAGCTCAGCCAGCGCGTCGACGCGCTGCGCGGCGAGCTCGATGTGCTGCGCGGCGAGCTCGAGCAGGTCGTGCACGACGCGGGCGGCGGCGCCGACCGCAGCAAGCAGCTGTTCATCGACCTCGACGGTCGGCTGCGGGCGCTGGAGGCCGGTGGGGCGCCCGCGGGCGGCGCCGAGGCCGCGAGCGGCGGTGGCAGCGACCAGGCGGCGTACGACGCGGCCTTCGAGCTGCTCAAGCAGTCGCGCTACGACCCGGCGCGCGCCGAGTTCCAGCGCTTCCTGCTGGCCTTCCCCGACAGCACGCTGCGCGACAACGCGCAGTTCTGGCTCGGCGAGACCTTCTACCTGACCAAGGCGTTCAAGCAAGCGCTGGTCGAGTTCGACAAGGTCATCAAGGGCTACCCGGACTCCAACAAGCTCGCCACCGCCTGGTTGCGGGTCGGCTACTGCCAGCTTGAGCTCGGCCAGCTCGAGGCGGGGCGCAAGTCGCTGGCCACGGTGGTCGCCAAGTTCCCGGGCGACGAGGCCGCCAAGCGTGCCGAGGCCCGCCTCAAGCAGCTCGACAAGGAGAAGCGCTGATCTCGGCGCACGCATGACCGTCGATCCCGCACCGCGCGCGACGCGCCGCCGGGATGCCTTGCCGGCCGCCGAGCGGCTGCGCATCACCGAGGTCTTCCACTCGCTGCAGGGCGAGGCCGACGCGGTCGGCTGGCCGACGGTGTTCGTGCGCCTCACCGGCTGCCCGCTGCGCTGCGGCTACTGCGACACGGCCTATGCGTTCTACGGCGGCGAGTGGTGGACGCTCGACGAGCTGCTCGCCGAGGTCGCGCGCCACGGTGCCGGCCACGTCTGCGTCACCGGCGGCGAGCCGCTCGCCCAGCCCAACTGCCAGGCGCTGCTGACCCGGCTCTGCGACGCGGGCTACGCGGTCGCGCTCGAGACCAGCGGCGCCATCGACTGGACCGGCGTCGACCGGCGCGTAGCGCGGGTCATCGACGTCAAGACGCCGGGTTCGGGCGAGGTCACGCGCAACCTGCTCGGGCTGCTGGCGCAGGTGACCCCCACCGACCAGCTCAAGTTCGTGGTCTGCGACCGTGCCGACTACGAGTGGGCGCGCGAGCTGACGCGCCGCGAGGGCCTCGCCGCGCGCTGCGGCGTGCTGTTCTCGCCGTCCTACGGTCAGCAGGACGCGCGCGCGCTCGCCGAGTGGATCCTCGCGGACCGGCTGCCGGTGCGCTTCCAGCTCCAGCTCCACAAGCTGCTGTGGGGCGGGGAGCGGGCGCGGTGATGCGCGACGCCGCGGTTCTGCCATCCGCCGCGCACTCCGTGCGCTTCATCGACTGGTTCCGACCGCTGCTCGTCCGTGGACTGGCTCGCAATGGTCACCCGACGGCCCTTCCGAGGAAGGGCGCGCGTGAGCCTGTGGATGCGATTCCCCTTCGCCCTTTTCCGAGGTTGGGGGCGTGTGAGCCGGTGGATGCAGTTCCCTTGCGCCCACTTCGCTTGGAAGGGGGCCGCCGCGTAGCGGCGGGGGGATGGGGAGCGTGAGACCGGCTGTCGTCCTCCTATCCGGCGGGCTCGACTCGGCGACCGTGCTGGCCTGCGCGCGGCGCGACGGCTTCGCGCCCCACGCGCTGTCCTTCGACTACGGGCAGCGCCACCGCGCCGAGCTCGACGCCGCAGCCCGGGTCGCCGCTGCCCAACGCGCGGCGGCGCACAAGGTGGTGGTGCTCGACCTGCGTTCGATCGGCGGTTCGGCGCTGACCGACGCCGCGATCGCGGTGCCGGTGGACGGCCACGGCGGCAGGCAGGAGATCCCGGTCACCTACGTCCCGGCTCGCAACACCGTGTTCCTGGCGATCGCGCTCGGCTGGGCCGAGGTGCTGGGCGCGCGCGACCTGTACCTGGGCGTCAACGCCGTCGACTACTCCGGCTACCCGGATTGCCGGCCGGAGTTCATCGCCAAGTTCGCCGAGCTCGCGCGGCTCGCGACCAAGGCCGGCGCCGAGGGCGGACGCTTCGCGGTCCACGCGCCGCTGATGGCGCTCGCCAAGCACGAGATCATCGCGCTCGGCGTCACGCTCGGCGTCGACTACGGCCTGACCGTGTCCTGCTACCAGGCCGACGCGGCCGGCTCGGCCTGCGGCGTGTGCGATTCCTGCCGCTTCCGCCGCGAGGGCTTCACCCGCGCCGGCGTCCCCGACCCGACCCGCTACCGCTGAGGCGCGGCCGGCCGTCAGGCCTGGTGGATCGCGTCCGGGTCCCAGCCGTGACGCGGCGGCGTCGGCTCCTGGCACCAGGCGTAGAGCGCGTCGTAGACCACGAAGCCTGCGGCCAGCAGTGCCTGGTCGTCGCGCAGGTTCTTCGCCAGGCCCAGCGAGATCGCGAGCAGCCCCGGAGCCTCGGGCGCGTCGCCGCAGCGGTCGGTGTCGGCGGCGCGCACGATCCGCGCCAAGCGCTGCAGCGCCGGGTCGTCGAGGGCGTGCTTGCGCAGGAACGCATCGGACGAGCAGCGCGGTCCGTCGTGCGTGAGCTCGACGCCGGGCACGTCGAACGGGATCTCGCCGAGGCGCGCCGCCTCGTGCACCACCGCCTCGGGGGCGACGAACAGGAACTCGGCCGCGGGGTCGATGAAGCGCGCCACCAGCCAAGGGCAGGCGATCCGGTCGATCTTCGGGCGCTCGCGGGTGATCCACTTCATGACGCGCACCTCTCAGGTCCGGGACGGGCCCAGGGGAGAGCAGAGCTTGGACGCGGTGCGCGTCTTGTCGCTGGTGGCGTGGGGAGCCTGCTCGGGTTCCCGCGTGGAAGGCGTTGGGAGTCTAGTCGACCTCCTCGGCGGCCCAGGCTATTGCCGCGTCGAGCTCGGCGAACAGCTGGTACTGGAACGAGCGCGCCACGGCCAGGCTCGCGAAGAACTCGAACTGGCGCGCGCCGTGCTGACCCGGTGGATGGACCACCGCCACCCGCATCCCGCGCGTCCAACCCTGGCGCTCGAACAGCGTCGGCAGCCGGTAGATCTCGGAGGTCGTGAGCTTGGGCACCATCAGCCGGTGGTCGAACACGAAGCCCGTATAGCCGGGTTCGAGCGACGCCGCCAAGGCTTCGGGCACCATCGCCATGAAGTGCTTCATGCTGAACGGCCCCTGCGTGGTGACCAACACCAGCCGGTGCGCGTCGCGCCGCTCGATGCGCCAGCTCGGTTCAGCGGTCGTGCTCACCGGTCGCCCCCGATGCGCCGCAGGCGTCGATGTCGAACAGGTCCGCGCTGTGGTCGCCCGGCAGCAGCACCCGGACCCGGGACGAGGCGGCCAGGCGCGCCAGCAGCGCACGGTCGGTGGGCACGTGGTACAGGAACAAAGGGATCGGGCCGAGCCGTGCGGTGGCGCGCGGGCCGTAGATCGGGTCGGCCTCGGTGCCGAAGTTCATGCCCATCACCGTGAAGCCACCGAGCACGAACACCGCCTTGTGCAGCTCGGTGGCGAGCGGCTGCAGCGGGTGGCCGTCGCGCGGCGGGTGGACGTCGAAGATGGTGCTGAAGCCGGCGTGCACGAACGGCATCAGATTGAACGGCTCGGTGCCCTCGATCCACAGCCGCTCGCGGGCGATGCCGCTGCGCGCGGCGAGCACCGCGAGGCGCGCGGCCGCGGCTTCGGCCTGGGCGGAGCTCAACTTCTGGTGGCGCTTGAAGTCCAACCAGAAGTGCTTGCTCGGGTCGGAGTCCGCTAGCAGCGCCTCGAGCATCAGTAGTTGCCCATCGCGGCGTCGGTAGGGGAAGTCGTGGGAGACCACGAAGTCGGCGAGCTGCGGGTCGTAGTAGACGTCGACCTCGACCCCCGGCGCGCCGCGCGCGAAGGCGGCGGTGAGCGCGGCGGCGTCGTTGCCGGCCGTGGCATCGCCGCTCAGCCCGGGCGCCACCAGTCCGCGCGTCGCCCACAACTTGTGGCAGTCGGCGTAGGCGCCAGCGAAACCGTCGGCGGCGAGCCGGCGGTCCATGGCCGCCACGCCCAGTGCGTAGAGACCGGCGAGCGTGAGCACGGCCGCCACGCCGCCTGCGGTCAGCGCCGCGTGCGGCGCCGGGACCAGCCGCGACGCGAGCCTCGCGTAGGCGAGAACCAGCGTCACCGGCACCAGCACCAACGCCGCCAGCACCGCCAGAAGGATCGGGATCGGGTCGGCGCGTAGCGCTAGCGCCGCGACCAGCGTCAGCAGCGCAGCGCTGGTCAGCAGCGTGCAGGTCCGGAGGGCCCGGGTGAAGGGTGGCGAGGCGTCGGTCATGGCGCTGGCAGTGTGCCTCGACGCTGGCGCGGGGGGAACCCGCGCGGCCGCCCGTGGCGGGTTGCGCCTCAGGCCAACATGATCGCGACCACCGCGAGGTGGGCGAGCACGAACGCCACGATGGTGGGGACCAGGACCTGGCGGCGGAGCAACACCATGGGTCGCAGCGCCAGCCCGGTCAGCGCGAACAGCAGCGTCCCGAGGTGCGTGGTCCCGACCGCGAGCTCGAGCGGGGTGGTGAGCGCGACGCCGTTGCAGTTGCGGCTCATGCGGCCGGCACAACTGCCGTACTCGATGCTCCCCACGAGCAGGCTGCTACCGAGGAACAGCGCGAGCAGGATCGCCACGGCGCCGAGGACCACGCGCACCGGCATGCCGAACGGCATCTGCCGGTCGGGCGAGGTCACCGCCGCGCGCCTAAGGGCGCGTGCGACGGCGCTGACGACGGGGGTTCTGCGAAGCCTTTCCACAGCAGCCACACCGAGGTCGCGAGGTAGGCGAGGCCCAGGGGCATCAGCAGCGGGAAAAGCACCTCGGCGCCGAAGAACGGCCGGCCGACCGAATAGAGTTGCAGCAACGCGCCCACCATGCCGAAGCCGGCGAGCAGGCGCGGCACCAGCCGCGCGCGGAACAGCAGGCCGAACAGCACCAGTATCGTGGCGCCGGAGACAAGCAGGTTGGTGTAGTGCGCCCAATTGCGTGCCTTGCCGACCATGCCACGCAGGCCCTCGTAGAGCTCCGGCGAGGCGCCGTTGGCTGCGACGAACGATTGGCTCAACGAGAGCATGGACATCATCGTCATGTTCTCGATCAGGCTCGTCGCCACGCCCGCGAGCGTGAGCGCGAAGAACCACAGCGCCAACATCGGCGCCTGGAGGCGGAACAAAGGGTACGACACCGCGGCGATGGCGATCGACGCCAGGCACAGCCCGAAGCTCAGCATCACCGCCAAGCTCACGCTCGTGGCGTGGGCGGCGGCGTTGACGAGGAAGCCCGGTGCGGCGACCACCGGCCCCATCAGCACGAAGTTCTCGATTGGGCCGGCGACGAGCATGGTCAGCAACAACGCACCGACAATCGTTCCGACGTTCTTGTAGGAGCCCATGTCATCTCTCTCCTTGGTGAGCCGCCGCGGTCCGCGGCTTGGCTCCCATGATCAACAGCCACAGCATCACGACCAGCTCGCCCATCAGCGCCGGGAACAGCAGGTCCGAGGCTCCGCCGGAGAGCGCTGGCCACAGCAGGTCGATCGTGGCCTGAGCGAGGTAGGCGGCGCCATTCACGAACAGCAGCGCGCCGAGAAACTTGGGCAGGAAGCCGGAGCGCCAGATCAGGAGCCCCATCGGGAACAGCCACAGGCCCCAGAACACCTGGTTCACCGCGACGCCGAAGCCGTGCAGGCGCAGGAACAGCATCGCCATCGCATCGCGCTGCGCCTCGCTGAACGGCGCCAGGAACGCGGCGTCGGTGGCGAACATCAGCGCCGCCGCATCGTTCAGGGTGTTGAGGAAGTAGATCGGCGTCACCATGAACGCGCCCAGGATCACCATCAGCGAGGCCTGGAACTGGTCGACCTCCTTCAACAGCCGATACAGGGCGAGCGCCACGAACAACGCGATCGTGCCCGTCAGCACGTCGGTGAAGATGCCGAAGCGGAACAGCGACTCGTGGGCGACGAGGTTGGCGGCGGTGGCGGCGGCATCGCCGCGCACGAACAGCTCGCCGGGGATGTACATCAGCCGGACCGGCGCGACGATCGCAAGCATCACGTAGATCAAGCCGGCGATTCGTGCGTTCTTGCTGGTCTGGTCCATGCGATCCCTCCCGTGGATGTGGGGCAGCCTGCCGCCGGCCACCTTAACCGTTCCTGAACTCCAGGTAGTCGGTCCGCGCCAGGAACCAGAGACAGGGAGCGGTCCCCAGGACCGTGGCCACGGACAGGGAACCTGCACGGCCTTTAGCCGGCTTCGCGCCGATCCACGGCGCCAACCCGACGGCGTCCATCGCGGTGCTCGCGCCGATCACCAGCGGGCCGGCGGTGGCGGCTAGCGCCCAGCCGTCGAGCCGGCGGCCGGACCCCCACCGCCGAGCGACCAGGAGCAGGAGCGGCAGGGGCGATGCCGCCAGGAACCGCCGCCGAGGGAGGCTCGCGCGCGTCCGGTGCAGCCGCCGGTCAGCCTTCAGCTCTTCCGTGCGCCCTCGTTTCCTTGCTTCATGCGAGCACCGATCTGAGTGCCCAACCAAGCCATGGGCAGGTAAGCGGCCAACAGGTCGAGCGCGATGAACCACGCTGGGGCGGGGATCATGAAGCTCGCCGCCACACCACCGCAAAGGAAGACCGCACCGATCGCGTAGGCGAGCTGCGCCTTGTGGCTCGCTGCGATCAGGTACGCGGCGAGCGCGCCAGCGAGAGTGCCAAGGGCGTGCGCCAGGAACGGCATCAGGAAATGTCGCGGCTCGAAGAGGTGCATCGCCTGGCTCAGGCTTTCTGCGCTGGTCACGTCCACACCCTCCGGCGGTGGGATGAGCGACGGACTGAGAGTGATGAGCGCCATGTTGACGCCTCCGCCGATGACGATTCCGGCGAGGATGGCGAGGGCGCTTCGCAGTAGGTTTGGCATGGGCGATTCTCCTGAGAGTTGATGACGCTCGCGCTCAGCGCCGCGGTGCGGCGTCGAGCGCGAGCGCCTGGTCAGGCCGCGAGCTCAAGCAAGGCTCGAGGGTCATTGTGGGCAAGAGCGAGCAAAGCACGAGCCGGGCCGGACGGAGCGCGGCGCTCTTGCTCCCAATCCTGAAGGGTGCGTACCGACACGCCGATGAGTCGGGCGAATGCTGAGGTTCATGAACTAGCTCCTAACGCCGGCGCTCACCGGCGCCGAGGCGCGCTAGCGCCGAAGGCGTCCGGTGCAGTGATGGGATGGACTCCTCCCGCGCTCTCGGCGGCATCTGAGTGCCAAGCTGGTGTGGCGTTTTCATCAC
>Ga0247727_10013228_pt1 | contig 13966 bp, 11 predicted proteins | sample WisWelCaveWW1625_FD_202498 | JGI IMG/M metagenome (GOLD analysis project Ga0247727, IMG submission 202498) | Biofilm microbial communities from Wishing Well Cave, Virginia, United States - WW16-25 | ecosystem: Environmental > Aquatic > Deep subsurface > Groundwater > Cave microbial mat | place... | reverse complement strand
TTCCGGTTGCTCAACCGCACAAATGGGATATGGTCGAGCTGAACAGCGATGGGCGAATCAGCAGGATTTTCGTCAAACCTTCTCAAAGTGATTTGCAGTACACATGGATCATTGCGGTATGGACGCCTGTTTTCTCGCATTTTATGCATGAATATTTGGTCATGCTTAAAGCTCGCAACAAGAGATCGGAGCAACGAGAATTGTTTATAAGTGAAGTTATCCAACATGCGATTGATCACGATTTGAACGTCGAGGGAATACGGTTCCCGCAGCACCATTGTTTGGACATCGGCACGCCCGAAGATTTAGTGAAAGCCGTTCGTGATATGAATTTTGTCTAGGCTCTTTAAAATAAAATTTTTGCAGAAAAAGCCTACGGCTGCAGACAAAGAAATTGGTTCACGGAATAGAACTCTCACGGAAGTAAAAGATTTTAATAATTCATTTCCGTGTGCTGTTCCAATTCCGTGAGCGATTATTTTGGTTGCGGCTTGTCCGCGTTGGGATGGTTGAATGGAAACAACAGCGTTGCTTGAACATCGTGGCATCAAATCCAACTTGGCGACTGTTGATGCAGCGCCTACGCCAGTCATTCAGATAAGACCTTCAAGAGGATGGGTTTCTTTAAAGCTTGACGAATTGTGGGAGTATCGCGAGCTGCTTTACTTTCTTGTCTGGCGCGACATCAAAGTCCGCTACAAGCAGACGGTATTAGGCATTGCTTGGGCGATCATACAACCTTTTTTCACCATGATCGTTTTTAGCCTGTTCTTTGGAAGACTGGCCAAAGTGCCGTCCGATGGCGTCCCTTATCCAATCTTTAGTTTTGCCGCGCTGGTGCCGTGGACTTTTTTCGCCAATGGATTGAGCATGGCCTCGAACAGTTTGGTCGACAGCGCGAATTTGATTAAAAAAGTATATTTTCCGCGCTTGGCGATTCCACTCGCTACGGTCTTGTCCGGGATCGTGGATTTTGTGCTGGCCTTTGTGATGCTTTTAGGCATGATGTTTTATTTTGGCATTGTTCCAACGATTCACGTTGTTTGGTTGCCGCTTTTGCTATTGCTGGCGCTCGTCACTTCGCTCGGTGTGTCGCTTTGGCTTTCTGCGATGAATGTGCAGTTTCGTGATGTGCGCTACACGATACCGTTTTTGACACAGCTCTGGCTCTTTACGACGCCGATTGCCTATCCGAGCAGCTTGCTGTCAGAACCGTGGCGAACGTTGTACGGAATCAATCCCATGGTGGGAGTTGTCGAGGGTTTTCGGTGGGCTTTGTTAGGCACAAATACAGCGCCGGGACCAATCATTATTGTTTCTTCACTGGCAGCGTTGTTGCTTTTGATCGGCGGTGCATTCTACTTTCGCCGCATGGAAAAAATTTTTGCCGATGTGGTTTAGGAAATCTGATGAGCGATGTTGCGATCCGTGTAGAAAGTCTGAGTAAACAGTACCGTCTCGGCGGAAAGCAAGAGAGATACAAAACGCTGCGCGATACGTTGACTGATGCAATTGCGGCGCCGTTTCGCCGGGCGGGCAGGCTATGGCGTGGTCAAGCTACGGGTGGGGCCGAACTTGACGAAACCATCTGGGCGCTCAAGGAGATTTCTTGTGAAGTCAAGCATGGCGAAGTTGTCGGCATCATCGGACGGAATGGCGCGGGCAAAAGCACATTGCTTAAAATACTTTCACGCATCACGGAGCCAACGGAGGGTTTCGCTGAGATTCACGGTAGAGTTCGATCATTAATTGAAGTTGGCACCGGATTTCATCCCGAGCTCACGGGCCGCGAAAATATCTACTTGAATGGCGCTATTCTCGGGATGAAGCGCGCAGAGATTAATAAGAAATTCGACGAGATTGTGGATTTCGCTGAAGTGGCGAAATTTATCGACACCCCCGTCAAGCATTACTCCAGCGGCATGTATTTGCGCTTGGCCTTTGCGGTGGCAGCGCATTTGGAGCCGGAGATTTTGCTGGTGGACGAGGTGCTGGCGGTGGGAGATGCGGCCTTCCAGAAGAAATGCTTGGGCAAGATGCAGGATGTAAGTCGAGAAGGCCGAACCATATTGTTTGTATCACACAATATGTCTGCCATTACCAAGTTATGTTCAAGAGCAATGTTGTTTGATCAAGGTCACTTGATCACCGACGGACCATCGATGGACGTTGTTTCTCATTACCTCTTTGCTTTGCAAGGAGCTTCAGCGACGGCAGTGTGGACTGACTTTAGCAGCAGCCCCGGCATAAATGGTTTCAAATTGTTATCAGTTAGCGTGACGGACAAGGCTGAAGCGCCAATGAGCATGTTTAACATTGAGAAACCGATAAAATTGAAGATTGGCTATTACGTAAGTGTCCCAAACCTGAAGTTTCGCTGCGCAGCGGGTTTTTATACACGAGGCACTTGTGCCTTCTATACGCTCGAGCTAACTGAAACAGTGCGCGAGCGCGTTGGCCAGTACTACTCTATGGTATACATTCCTGGCAATCTTCTGGCAGAAGGAGAATACACCGTCGGCATCTCCGTATTCGCCTCAAGAGGAAAAAAGTTGCACTACTGCCGAGCAGATGATGTCGTTGCATTTCAGGTCTATGATCCCGTCACAGGCGATTCGGCGCGCGGCGATTATGTCGAGGGCTTGGAGGGTGTAACCAGACCGCGGCTAGAGTGGCAGAATGAGTATGCAGGACCGGAGTTCGCGTCGCGCTAAAGAACCGACCGAGGTTAGCGATGAATCACCTGAAGCACATAATGCGGAAGATTCTACCTCAACGCCAGTGGCAGCAGCTCGCGCGCCTCAAAGCGCGATGGAGTGTGGATTTGTACGTGCGTACACACGCGCTGCTCCCGCTGCCGCAGGCAGTCAGCGTCAAGGAAGGCCTCCGGCTGAAGGGGAAACTTGACTATCCGCAAGCCGAAATCTTGATGACCCTTGATTCATCTATTCAGTTAGGGCGGCTGCACGCCTGTAAAAAGGAGCCAGAGACGATCGAGTGGATCAAGACTTACATCCGGCCAGGCGAAGTGCTATATGACATCGGCGCTAACGTTGGCGCATATTCTTTTGTGGCCCATGCCGTGACTAGCGGCAACTGTACCATTTATGCGTTCGAGCCTAGTTTTTCCACCTTTGCCGCACTCAGCCAAAACGTGCTGCTCAACCATTGCGAAGGCAAGATCGTGCCATTGCACCTTGCCCTTTCCGACGAGACGAAATTGCTGATGTTCAACTATTTCCATGTCACGCCAGGTTCTGCACTGCATAGTCTTGGCGAACCCAGCGGTGAGGACCGGCTGCCTTTCCAGCCCGAGTTCACGCAACCTATTCTCACCTATCGCCTGGATGGCCTATTGCACCAGTTCATGCTCCGACAGCCCAACCACATTAAGCTTGATGTGGACGGCGCGGAACTTAGCGTGCTGTGCGGGGCCGAAGAAACCCTGGCCTACTCCGGTCTGCGTTCGGTTCTCGTTGAAGTGGATGAGGAACGTTATCCGTCTGGGGAGATTCGGCATTGCCTGGAAAGCAAAGGATTCCGCATTCGGTCCCGACATCCGCGTGGACAATCCGAGACTCTTGCTAATTACATTTTTGAAAGATAAGATGGTTCAGGGAGAGTATCAGTGAATAGAGAACTTGTGATTGATTCTGCTCGAATCGGCGAAGACAAGGGCTGTTATATTATCGCCGAGATCGGCCATAACCACCAGGGCAGCCTGAAGAAGGCTAAGGAATTGTTCTTGCGCGCTAAGGAATGTGGTGTGAATGCGGTCAAGCTGCAAAAGCGGGACAATCGCTCGCTATACACGCGGGCGATATATAACACACCATACGATACGGAGAATAGCTTCGGCCCAACTTATGGCGCCCATCGCGAGGCTCTGGAGCTCGGATGGGATGAGTACGTTGAGCTCAAGCGCTATGCAGTTGAGTTGGGCTTGACGATGTTTGCTACGGCCTTTGACTTCAAAAGCGCCGATTTTCTGGCGAAGTTGGAGATGCCAGCATTTAAAATCGCTTCAGGTGATCTGAAGAACACACCGCTCCTCAAGTACGTGGCGCAGTTCGGCAAGCCAATGTTCGTGAGCACCGGCGGCAACGCCATGGAAGATGTGCAGCGTGCCTATGACACGATCATGCCCATTAATACCCAATTGTGTCTTATGCAGTGCACCGCCAGCTATCCGGTAGAGCCTGAGGATATGAACCTCCGCGTGATCCGGACTTATCATGAGAGGTTCCCTGATGTGGTGATCGGACTCTCAGATCATCAAAGCGGGATTTCCATGGCTTTGGTGGGGTATATGCTCGGCGCACGGGTGATCGAGAAACATTTCACCCTGAACCGCGCCTGGAAGGGAACGGATCACGCCTTTTCTCTGGAGCCGATCGGCATGCGCAAGCTGGTGCGGGATCTGCGCCGGGCCTGCGTTGCCTTGGGTAACGGGATCAAGCAGCCACTTCTCTGCGAGACAAAACCGTTATACAAGATGGGCAAGAAACTGGTAGCGGCGCACGACTTGCCGGCGGACCATGTCTTGATGCATGATGACATCGCTATCAAGTCGCCAAATGACGGCCTGCCTCCTTATGAATTCGAAAATATCGTTGGAAAGGCAACCGTTCGTGCCCTGAAAGAGGATGATAATATTTCGTTCGAGGACTTGAGAGATGGCGATGACAGACAGCGCAGCAATTTCTGATGAACCGTCGCTGTCATTATCTCTACTGAAACCAATCCGGTTGTTTCCGCACGCAGTCAGAAGCTAAGGATTCGCTGTATACAAGGTTGCGAGGACAAGCGCACAGCGCAGAAGTGAATTTCACGATGGCTCAAGATCTATTTAGCGTGCAGGACAAGGTAGTGGTCGTCACTGGCGGACTTGGGCAGCTTGGGCGGCAGTTCAGTTTGGCTCTGGTAGAACGGGGAGCTAGGGTTGCTATTTTTGACGTGCAAGTTGATGAACGACGAATTACCGAAAGATTCGGAGAAGAACGATGCCTGGAAGATAACCTGGTGTTCTTGCCCGTAGACATTACACAACGGAGTTCGATTGAGTTCGGCTTGCGTCAAGTCATTGCGAGATGGGGAGTGCCACATGCGCTAATTAACAACGCCGCGTTGGATTCACCTCCCAATGCGCCGGCGGAAGAGAACGGGCCTTTTGAAACTTATCCTGAAACTTCGTGGGAAAAAGTGATGGAGGTGAATGTCAAAGGTGTGTTCTTGTGCTCTCAACTGATAGGAGGGCAAATGGCCGCCGCCGGAAGCGGCTCGATCATCTCCATTTGCTCGATCTATGGGATGGTGTCGCCGGATCAGCGCATTTACGAATACCGCCGCGCCAGTGGTGGAGCGTTCTTCAAGCCCGTGGCTTATTCGGTCTCCAAGTCCGCGCTTCTGAACCTGACGCGCTATTTGGCAACGTATTGGGCTCGCTATAACGTTAGAGTCAATACGCTCACCTTGGGCGGCGTCTTTAACAACCAAGATGAAGAGTTTCTCAAGGGCTATTGTGCACGAGTTCCACTCGGTCGCATGGCGCGCGAAGATGAATACAATGGCGCCATTATTTTTCTGGTATCGAATGCGTCATCGTATATGACCGGCTCCAATCTGATCATTGACGGTGGATGGACAGCGTGGTAAGTCATGGAACATACTCTTTTTCCTCCTGAGATTTTGAACTGGATCAATGGTCAACAACGACCAGCTCTTGACGGTGAATTATTTGACAAATTGAATCCTGCCAACGGTTCGTTGCTCTGCCGTGTGGTGCGATCACGCGTCGAAGATATAAGGCAGGCAGTTCAAGCGGCAAGGAAGGCGCAGCTTGCTTGGGCCGATATATCGCCAGTTAAACGCGGTGATATATTGCATGATGTGGCTATGGGTTTACGGGAACATCGTGAAGAGGTCGCGCGAATTGTCGCGCTGGAAACCGGCAAATCTTACAAATTGGCGCTGGGAGAGACCGATGGCGCGATTGCGCTAGGATTATTTATGGCTGGTGAGGGTCAACGGCTCTATGGTCGAACAACGACCAGCGGTATTGCCAACCGACATGCCATGACCATTCGCCAGCCAATCGGTGTGGCTGGTCTGATCGTCCCAGCCAACACGCCCATAGCGAATGTAGCTTGGAAAGTTTTTCCTGCCTTGATTTGTGGCAATGCCGCCGTGCTCAAGGCAGCGGAAGATACGCCAGTCACCGCATGGATTTTCGCCAAAATCGTACATGAAGTTGGCCTTCCGCCAGGTGTGCTCAATGTTGTGCAAGGGTACGGTGAGGAAGCAGGTGCGCCTTTGATCGAGAATCCTGATGTGGATGTCATCAGTTTCACCGGCTCAACAGCAGTGGGACGACAGATCGCCATCGTTGCAGGCCAGCGCCTGGCTAAAGTCTCACTGGAGTTGGGCGGCAAAAATCCATTGCTTGTGTGCGATGATGCCGACCTTGAGAACGCCGCCAAGTGGGTGTTGCTTTCCGCATTCAGCAATGCCGGGCAGCGTTGTGCGTCGGCGAGTCGCATTATCATTTTCAACGCGATCTATGAGCAATTCCGTGATATGCTCGTGGAACAAACCAACAAACTCAAAGTTGGCCCCGACGATGACGACGATTTTGGCCCTGTCATCAATGAGGAGCAACTTATCTGCATGCTTAGCGCCGTGGAACGGGCGCGCCAAAAGGGTGCAGTGATTCTCACTGGTGGGCACAGATTGACCGACTCGGCGCACCGTGATGGCTTTTACATGGCGCCGACGCTGATTGAGAATGTAGATTCGTGCGATGAAATCTCCACAACGGAGTTGTTTGGCCCGATCGCCTGCTTGTATCGGGTCAAAGACTTCGCTGAGGCCATCGAGTTGGCTAATGATTCCCCGTACGGTCTGACCGCTTGCATTCACACTCGCAGCTTGCATCGGGCGATCCAGTTTACGCAGAAGGTTCAGGCTGGCGTAGCCGTGGTAAATGCCGGGACCTATGGAAGTGAACCTCACATGCCATTTGGCGGCCTGAAGCAATCCGGAAATGGCTGGCGTGAACCCGGTACTGAAGCGTTGGAGGTTTATTCGGAATTAAAAGATGTCTACATCAATATTGATCCAAACCAACTGTAGAGAAGTTTGATGGCGAAAGAAGCCAGAACCTCAAGTGTAGTTGCTCTGATCCCGGCACGGTCGGGGTCGAAGCGAGTGCCCGATAAGAACATTCGCCTACTGGTAGGGCATCCGGTGATCGCTTACACGATTGTAGCCGCCTTGCAAAGCAAGGTTTTCGCCGAAGTCATCGTATCGACAGATTCTCAGCGCTATGCCGACATTGCGCAATATTATGGCGCCAAGGTGCCGTTCTTGCGGCCGTTCGAAATTGCAGGCGATCTCTCGCCGGACATTGAATGGATCGAGTATACATTGAAACGGCTTAAGGAGCAGGGCCAGGCCTACGATTGCTTCAGTATTTTACGGCCCTCCAATCCATTTCGTCAGGCGGAGACCATCCGGCGAGCTTGGCAAGAGTTCCTTGAAGAAGAGGGCGTGGATTCTTTGCGGGCGATAGAAAAATGCAAGCAACATCCCGGCAAGATGTGGGTCGTTCGCGGCAAGAGAATGACGCCGCTTTTGCCATTGAGTCCGCCCGAACAGCCTTGGCACAGCAGCCAGTATCAGTCGTTACCCGAAGTGTATGTTCAAAATGCGAGCCTGGAGATTGCATGGACCCGGGTCGTCTTTGAGGGACGCACTATCGCGGGAAGGGTGTTGATGCCTTTTTTGACTCGGGACTACGAAGGTTTTGACGTGAACCAACCGATGGACTGGCAGATTGCCGAGGAGTTAGTAAGGAGGGGTCAGGCCAGTCTGTCCCCTGTATTTCAGGCCCCATACCCTTTTGAGGAGCGCTCAAAGTAATGATCAGAATCAAGCTCATCCCTCTGGAAGAATTTCAGCGTGTCCGTGCAGCGCCGATTGACAAATACGAGCGGCTGGCCTTGATTTCCGATATGTGCCGCACCAACACGTTGTCAGCGGTTAAGCGTGCTGGCTCAGGTCACCTGGGTTCCAGTTTCAGCGCCATGGAGATTGTGGTGTGGCTATATTATCAGGAAATGAATATTATGGCAGTCGGTCTTCAGAGTCCGGATCGTGACATCTATTTCTCTTCAAAGGGACACGATGTGCCCGGGCTGTATTCGGTGCTTTTCTCGCTGGGAATTTTGCCCGAAGAAAAATTTCTTAAGCTCCGGCGTCTGGGAGGGCTTGATGGTCATCCGGATGTAGGCATTCCCGGTATCGAAGCGAACTCTGGCTCATTGGGGATGGGCATTTCCAAGGGTCGAGGAATGGCCTGGGCAAAACAGTTGCTTGACCGATCAGGCCGGGTGTTTGTAATGACCGGGGATGGTGAACTTCAGGAAGGGCAAATCTACGAGGCGCTGCAGGCAGCGTTTCACCAGCGGGTTGGCAATTTGACCGTGATTGTTGACCACAACAAAGTACAGTCCGATAAACGAATCTGTGAGATTATTGACTTGAGAGACTTGGAAGCCAAATTTCACAGTTTCGGCTGGCACGTTGCCCGCCGCAACGGGCACGATCTCAGACAATTAGATTGGGTTCTGGCCGAGTTCAAACAAATCATCGACCGGCCCAAGTTATTGATTGCGGATACAATCAAGGGACGGGGGGTGTCGTTCATGGAGCATCCGGTCGCGTTGCGAACCGCGAAAGGTTTATATCCTTGGCATGCTGGCGCGCCCGACGATCAATCTTTTAGCGCCGCTCACCAGGAAATCGTTGAACGTATCAATGCTCGTTTAGCTGAATTGGGGTTGCTCCCGCTCGTATTGAAAGAGATAGAGCCAAGTGAGAAAGTCGTTCGCTCATCGTTGGTCACCCAGAATGCGCTGGGCGAACCGGTCAGTCAAGCCGTGAAAAGTAAACTGTCGGATGGCGCCTCCAGTGAATACGTGGTCGAGGCGTTTGGACAGGCTTTGGTTGAAATTGCAGCCAAGCGGCCAAATCTAGTAGTGCTGGATGCTGACTTGGCAGCGGATTGCCGCCTCCGGTGTTTTGAAGAGACCTATCCTGATCGGTTTATCGAAAACGGCATCGCAGAGCAGGACATGGTTTCGATGGCCGGTGGTTTGGCGCGCCAGGGATTGCTCCCGGTGGTCAACTCGTTTGCCAGTTTTCTCGCCTCGCGCGCCAACGAACAGATTTACAATAACGCCAGTGAACGGACTAAAATCATTTATGTCTGTCACTACGCGGGCCTGCTACCGGCCGGGCCGGGCAAATCGCACCAGAGTCTGCGTGATATTTCACTGTTTGGCGCGCTACCCAACTGCATTATCCTGCAACCTTGCAATGCGGCGGAAACTCGCATGGCGATGGAGTATTGTGTCAATCAGGCTTCTGAGAATTGTATGTTAAGACTCGTCATCGGCCCTTCGCCACGCATCATTGAGTTGTCTGCAAGCTACCAGCTTACACCGTGGCGAGGGGTTGTGCTGAAAGAAGGATCAAATGCGATCATGTTTGCCTATGGCCCCGTCATGCTGCACGAGGCGCTGTTAGCGAGCGAGATACTGGAAGAAAATGATTTTGGTCTCCAGATTGTTAATATGCCGTGGTTGAATCGCGTTGACATGCACTGGCTGAAAGAGGTGGTCGCTCCTTACGAATCAATTTATGTGCTCGAGGATCATTCTCCGGTAGGCGGACTCGGCGATTTTCTCCTGAACGCATTAAACAATGAGGTTTTGCTGAAAAGACGTCGGATAAGAAAGTTTGCCGTAGAGGGTTATCCGGCGTGCGGGACTCCACCAGAGGCCCTTAAGCACCATCGGCTGGATGGGGCGTCTTTAGCCTCGAGAATTCTCAATAACATTGAGTAATGGACTTTTACTGCTAACCAGTACAGGCTGAGGAACGAAATGCGCATCTTGTTTGTTCTTAGTAATGTGACCTTCTTTCGGTATGTGGATGGCATTGTCCGTCAATTGGCAGCCGAGGGTGTCAACGTGGTGGTCTGGGCTAAAGATCAGCCAAACTTAGCGATGCAACGTTGTCAACAGGAGTTCTCCAACGTCTCTTATGGAGAGTTGCCGAAAGCAACATACAAGCTAAACCGTTGGCTAAGATCCTGGCGTGAACTACGCAGTTATGTGCATTGGTTATCACCGGCATACCGATGCCCACAGTACTTGAGGACTCGATGGGTTAGCGCTTTACCACGTCAGGTCAGAAGAATTATTCGTCTATTGGGATTGCCCCGATTCGAATACATTATCTCAAAGATGCCCTGGCTCGAGTCTCTTTTACACCGCGTCGAGCGTATAGTGCCCTGTGATAAAGAAATTGCAAGAGCTATCCGCGCGCTTGCCCCTGACCTTGTTGTAGGAACCCCGGTTATCTTTCCTGACAGTCTCGAACTTGAGCACTTGAAAGCTGCGAAGCAAATGGAGATTCCCGCGATTGTGCTGATTGCCAGTTGGGACAACCTTTCGACGAAGGGAACTTTTCACTTGGAGCCTGACTGGGTCCTCGTATGGAATGAGATACAGCGCCGGGAAGCGGCAACCTTACATGGGATAATGCCGGCGAAAGTCATTGTTACAGGCGCTCCGGTATTTGACGATTGGTTCTCGTCACATTATCGGATGAGCCGGGAAGAATTCTGTCAAAAAGCCGGCTTGTGCCCGAAACTGCCTTATGTCGTTTATCTTGATTCTTCGCCTGCCTCCGGCGATGAGAAGCCCATGGTTAGTGCTTTGGCTCAACATTTCCAGGAAATGGGACTGTTCGAGCGAGTGCAACTCTTAGTTCGCCCTCATCCCAAGAAAGCGAAGAAGTGGGATACCATGCAACCGCAACACACAGTCGTATGGCCTCAAGATGGCAAATTCGTCGACGTCTTTGAGACCAAACAAGACTATTTCAATACGCTTTATCACTCATTTGCAGCGATAGGGGTGAATACAAGCGCTTTTATTGAGGCGACGATTTTGGATCGCCCATGCATCTCGATCACGAGTGAAAAGCATCGTTACTTTCAAGAACAAATAATCCACTTCAACTATCTGCTTGAGGCGGGGTTTCTTTATACAGCACCCAACGAGTCAGCCTGCGCTTCGCTTGTCGGCGACTTGTTGATGGGGACTGATAACAAGCAGGCTGCCAGGAAATCTTTTGTTTCGTCTTTTGTGAGGCCGATAGGCACTAAAAAAACTTCGGCCCAGATTACAACAGACTTTTTAAAGCGAGTAGGTAATGGAAGAGGATAAATTGATGAGACTGCGTCCTAAGAGCGCGAAGTGTTTTATCCTAGCCGAGGTGGCTCAAGCGCATGACGGCAGTTTGGGCATGGCGCACGCTTTCATTGAGGCGATTGCAAATGCTGGCGCCGATGCAGTCAAGTTCCAGACCCATATCGCAGCCGCGGAAAGCACACCGAGTGAACCCTGGCGAGTGAAGTTTAGCCCGCAAGACGCCACACGTTACGACTATTGGAAGCGCATGGAATTTACCGAAGCGCAGTGGCACGGCCTTAAGCGTCATGCCGAGGAGCGAGGACTGAAATTTCTAAGTTCACCCTTTTCCATTGAAGCTGTAGAATTGTTAACCCGAGTGGGTGTTTCAGCCTGGAAGGTGGCCTCGGGTGAGGTCAGCAACGTTTCCATGTTCGAGCGTATGGCCGCCACTGGCTGGCCTATTCTACTTTCTACTGGTATGAGCCCTCTGAGCGAGATTGACGCGGCCGTGGAACGAGTGAAAGCATATCGATTGCCACTCACGGCATTGCAATGCACCTCAGTCTATCCGTGCCCGCCTGAGCAAGTCGGGCTGAACTTGATTTCTTTCTTTCGCGAACGCTATGATTGTGGCATCGGCCTTTCCGATCATTCCGGCACCATTTACCCCGGCCTTGCAGCCGCGACGTTGGGCATAGAAGTGCTCGAAGTGCATGTCACACTCAGCCGTGAAATGTTTGGCCCCGATGTCACTTCATCCATTACAACTTCCGAATTGCGCCAACTCGTTGAAGGCGTGCGCTTCATCGAAAAGATGAAAACCCATCCGATGGACAAGGATGCCATGGCTACCCAGTTGGCGCCCATGCGCAATCTGTTTACTAAGAGTATAGTAGCAAAAGTTCATTTGCAAGCCGGCACTATCCTTAAAGCGGAACATTTGATCGTAAAAAAACCCGGCATGGGTATTCCGTCGCATCGACTTCCAGAACTTCTGGGGCGTCGCTTACGTTGTGATGTCGCGGCTGATCAATTGTTGAGTGAAGCCATTTTGGATTGATCATGATGAAACGTCGTAAAGTATGTGTGGTTGTAACGGCTCGACCGAGTTACAGCCGCATCAAAACCGCTTTGCAAGCGATTAAATCTCATCCCGACTTGGAACTGCAGCTTGTGGTGGCGGCTTCGGCTCTGCTGGATCGCTATGGAAACACCATACACTTCATTGAGCAGGATGGCTTTGAAATCGCGGCGCGCGTCAACATGGTGCTGGAAGGAGAAAATCTGGTAACCATGGCTAAGACTACCGGATTGGGACTCTTGGAACTGGCGACGGTATTTGACAATCTACAACCCGATGTTGTCGTGACCATTGCTGACCGTTACGAGACGATGGCCACGGCGATTGCCGCTTCCTACATGAACATCCCGGTTGCCCACGTGCAGGGCGGCGAAGTGACCGGATCGATTGACGAGAAAGTGCGCCATGCTGTTACCAAGCTCTCCAACTTGCATTTCGTGGCGACACCAAAAGCCGCTGAGCGCGTGATCCGCATGGGAGAGGACACGGCGTCGGTGTTTGTGACCGGATGCCCTTCGATCGACTTGGCCGCTGCAATTATTGAAAGGCCGTTTCCGGATATTGATCCATTTGTCAAGTACGGCGGTGTGGGGCCAATCGTCGATCTTGTCAATGGTTACTTGGTGGTGATTCAGCATCCGGTGACCACTGAATATGCCGAAGCCAAAAACCAAGTTATGGAGACGCTCTACGCCATGCGTGACATGGGTGTGCCCGCTTTGTGGTTCTGGCCAAATGTAGATGCTGGTTCGGACGGCACTTCCAAAGGGATCCGCACCTTCCGAGAGTTGGAAGACGCGCCCAATATACATTTCTTCAAGAATATGTGGCCTGAGGATTTCCTCTGTCTTATCTACAACAGCAAGTGCATCGTCGGCAATTCCAGTGTGGCTATTCGCGAGTGCGCCTTTCTGGGCGTGCCAGCGGTGAATATTGGCATGCGACAAATGGGCCGCGAACGGGTGAATAACGTGATTGATGTGGATCATGACCGGAGTGCTATTAAGGAAGCTATTTGCCACCATCTGGCGAATGGACGTTATCCTTCCAATCCCATTTATGGTGATGGGAAGGCAGGGCGACGGATCGCCGACCTTTTAGCCCATGCACCGTTGAATATTGAGAAACGGCTGGCTTATTAAAATGAGAACTCTTGGCATTATTCCGGCGCGCGGCGGCTCTAAAGGGGTGCGGCGCAAGAATGTACGATCGGTAGCAGGTGAGCCGCTTATTGCGTATGCTATTCGTGTGGCTCAAGAGAGTCGGCTACTCACTAACTTCCTAACCACCACGGATGACGAAGAGATTGCGGAGGTCGCCCGCTTCCATGGATCACCTCTTTTGCGTCGCCCAGCGGAATTAGCACAGGACGGTACACCGATGGCGCCGGTGCTTCTTCATGCCTTGGCGCATGCCGAGCACGAAGCCGGAGTGCACTATGATGCAATTGTATTGCTTCAACCAACCTCCCCCATCCGGACCGGAGAAAACATCGATGCCGTCATTATGATGCTTGAAAAGGATCCAACGGTGGACAGCATAATTAGCGTGTCTCCCATGGAGGATGTGCATCCGGCGCGGATGTATCGCCTTGACGAGGAAGGCGGGATGGAATCTCTTT
>Ga0247727_10013227_pt1 | contig 13967 bp, 14 predicted proteins | sample WisWelCaveWW1625_FD_202498 | JGI IMG/M metagenome (GOLD analysis project Ga0247727, IMG submission 202498) | Biofilm microbial communities from Wishing Well Cave, Virginia, United States - WW16-25 | ecosystem: Environmental > Aquatic > Deep subsurface > Groundwater > Cave microbial mat | place... | reverse complement strand
TACAACGAAGGTTTGCCAAATACAAAAGTTTCAGATCTGGAAATTTCTCCGGCCTACCCGACGATGTTGACTGCCTCGACTTACGGAAGAGGAGTTTGGAGAATCGGCGTTGCACCGGATCCGGCGCCACCGGTGAGCAGTTATGAAGCGACTGGAGGTCTGTGTGCAATTCCCGCAACTTTCGAAATGCTCGATCTATCCAGTAATTTGCCGGATGAATGGAGCTGGACAGTAACTCCCGCGGCAGGAGTGGTTATTTCGACGCCAACGGAACAACACCCGAACATTACATTCTCTTCTGCCGGAACCTATACGGTTTCTCTTACCGCTACAAATCCCTTTGGAACAGGAAGCACAGCCGATCAAGTTTTGGTAATCGGTCCGCCGGATGTGGCTGTGTCCGCATCGGACACCACCATTTGCCTGGATGCCGATGTAACCGTCACGGCCACCGGTGCTGATAGCTATAGCTGGGAACCTGGCAGCCTGAGCGGTGCAGCCATCAACCTGATTCCGGGTATTACGACAACGTATTTTGTTACGGGAACCGGTTCAAATGGATGTACTACGCTCGATTCAATTCAGATCAATGTGGTGGATTGTGCCGGAATTACTCCGACAGAGGAAATTGGTTTTTCACTTTCTCTCTTTCCAAATCCTGCGGATCAAAAGTTATATGTGCTTATCCACGTGAACAAGGCAACCGATTTTGACATCGAATTGCACGACGCGGAAGGCAAAATCGCTTTGAGTCAATCCACTCAATTTACTCCTTCTGCAAATCAGGCAGAACTCGACATTTCCAATCTGGCAAAAGGTGTTTATTCATTAAACCTAATGACTCAGGATGGAAATAAACAAACAATGCAATTCATCAAGTATTAATAAAACCATTAATAATCCGCGTTATGAAAAAATATGTAAAAATGCTCAGCCTGGTATTTTTTTCCACCTCCGTTGCAAATACTCTCTATGCTCAAAAAGTGTGCTTTCTTCCACAGGACAGTAATCCAGTAGGAGTTGCGCCTGTCGGTTCGACTACCGGCGATTACGACAACGATGGAAATATCGACATCGTCACAACAAATCAAACGGGAACATATTCTATTTTGTTGGGAGATGGAACTGGAAATTTTGCTGCGACAGTCAATTCTGGCGGTGGTACACAGCCTTACGGCGTTGCTACCGGCGACTTCAATGAGGACGGTAACGACGATTTGGTTTTTACAAATTTAGCCGGTCCAGTCGTGATTTCTGTTGTGCTTGGAAACGGAGATGGATCGTTCGGAGCAATCGTGAATTATACTGCCGCATCTGTACCACGGGACGTTGAGGTTGAAGACTTCAACAACGACGGTCACGAGGATCTGGCAGTGTGCAATACCGGAACGCTGGGTCCATTTCCAACGTTGTCCGTTTTTCTTGGAACCGGGACCGGAACTTTCGGTGTCGCTGCGTATTATTTTATTACCGGTATCAACGGAAGTGGTTACGATGTAACGTGCGCTGATTTTGACAATGATCTGGATATGGATATCGCCGTTGCGGTACTTGACACGGGCGTAAAAGTCTGGGCAAACAACGGAGACGGAACTTTTGTTTCGGGAATGTCATACCCAGTTGATGTAAACATCCTCGGAATTTGTTCGGATGATTTTGATTCGGACGGAAATCCTGATATAGCCGCTGTTGACAACCTGGCGAACCGTATTACTATATTGATGGGAAATGGCGACCTTTCTTTTGACACGTCGTTAGCACCCATAGGCCTTGGTAACAATCCACGTTCGGTGGATGTCGGTGATTTCAACCGGGATGGCAACCCGGATTTGGTGGTTCCAAACGCAGGTGACCAAATTACCGTTCTCGTCGGTGATCCGACAGGAAACTTTACGGCAATAGACCATTTCCCCGTTGAAAATTCACCCAACGCGGCGTCTGTGGCAGATTTTAACAATGACAACAAATTGGACATTGTGGTCGCAAATCAGGCTGCGTTTACGGCATCCGTTCTCATCAACAATGCTCCTGATATTGACGTGACATCTTCAGATGATACCTTGTGTATCGACTCCACGGCAATACTGACGGCCAGTGGTTGTTCAACGTACAGTTGGGATACCGGTGATTCAGGACCAACAGCGGATGTGAGTCCGGTTGTTGATACGGACTATCTCGTTATCGGCGCCGATGCAACGGGTTGTGAAAATGGTTTTCTGTACACCCAATTGGTTGAAGACTGCGGTATCGGTGGAATTGGTGGTGGAGAAACGGAACCAGCTCTTACGGTTTACCCGAATCCTTTTGTCGATGAGATTCACATTGCAAATTTTAGCGAAGGGTCGTTTTACAGCCTTGAGGACGTGTCAGGTCGTGTTGTAGAGCAAGGAAAAATATTGACTGGAACCCTCAATTTTTCAAATTTGTCGCCGGGATACTTTGTTCTGCGAGTTGAGAATGTTGAGGGTAACGCCGTTGTGTTGAATATAGTTCGTCAATAATTTCAGCGGAAGAGAGGATCCGTGAATAGGTTTGGTCGGTACGCTGATTATTCGGCGACAATCAGCGTACTGCTCAGATTTCCGACGACGAGACGATAAATGCCAGGATTCAAATCGCCTCGTTCGAGTAGATAGTTTGTTCCTTCAGTTGTTTCCGTCCGAAGACATCTTCCAGTCAAATCATAGATCGAGAGATTAGCTGGCTGAATCGAATTGCCGGTTGAAATATGTGTGAAATCATTAAAGGGATTTGGAAAACAAAGAAGCATCGGATGATTTGCACTCGTACTGATTTCTGCCGAACCCATTGCAAAGTCAAACACACCAGTGCAGCCCCATTCGTCATTTATGGTCAGCGTATAAAATTCATCGCAAAGGTCGGACTTGATTGTCTCACCAAGACCCGCGGGTCCACCTGCACTCCAGAAATAAAGCAGACCTGAAAAACTTCCCTGGTAACCCAGAACGGTGTCAACCTCGGCCAGTCCGTCACAACTACCGAGAGCTGTTGGTTGAGTCAAAATTACAACGGCCTCAACTGGATCAGGATCGTCGAGGTACACTGAATCGTAGAGCACACAACCGCTGTCGTCTTCAACATAACAATAATACCATCCGAAGGGCAAAACGTTCGGAGTTCCGCCAGCGACATTTACGACGGTGCCGTCTTCATCCGTAATGGTAAACTCATAACCACCATTTCCGCCAGTGACATTGATTGTAATCGCTCCGTCGCTGTAGCCCATACACGTTGGATCCATAACATCAATGGTCATTTCAAAGTCGTCGCACTGGCCCCAGGAAATATTTGCAGCGAGAAGAAAAATGGCAATCGCATTCGCTTTCATACGATGAAAACGGATTCGGTAAAAAGAAGGATGCATAACCATGCCAATAGAGTAGTGGAAGTGAGCGATTTTTTGTGAAGCTTTGAACAAAAAAGAGTACAATTCTGGCACTTAAGTACGAGATTTGTTCTAATTCGTGAAATTGCTTAAGTAGATAAATGATCAGGGTCTTTTGAACAGACTCACTAACAATTATAGGTTCTAACGTTCCTGATATTTATTTCTATTTTTGCGGTCCTAACAATCAATGAAATTTATATGGCCCAAGGAATTCTCTCCGGAAAAAAAGGCATCATCTCCGGCGCTCTCAACGATTTATCGATCGCCTGGAAAGTAGCTGAACGCGCTGTTGAAGAAGGCGCTTCGATTGTCCTCACCAATGCTCCGATTGCGATGCGAATGGGTGCCATCAATGCGCTCGGCGAAAAACTGAACGCTCCGATAGTGCCGGCCGACGCCACTGTTGTTGCCGAATTGGACAACCTGATCGATAAGTCAATGGACCATTTTGGCGGCGGATTCGATTTTATGCTGCATTCCATCGGGATGTCCATCAACGTCCGCAAAGGCAAACATTATACGGACCAGAATTACGACTGGACCGTGAAAGGCCTCGACGTTTCCGCGATGTCTTTTCACAAAATGATACAGGCGGCCTATAAAAAAGATGCAATGAACGAGTGGGGCTCCATTCTCGGTTTATCGTACATCGCAGCACAGCGCGTTTTTCCAGACTACAACGATATGGCGGACAACAAGTCGTATCTGGAATCCGTGGCGCGCAGTTTTGGTTATCATTATGGCCTCAAGAAAAAAGTACGCATCAACACCATTTCTCAATCACCAACGCCAACTACGGCTGGAACCGGTGTGAAGGGTTTTGATCAATTCATTAACTATTCCAACAAAATTTCACCGCTTGGCAATGCTTCCGCTATCGCTTGTGCCGATTATTGCATCGCGATGTTTTCGGACCTTACCAAATATGTAACAATGCAGAATCTCTTTCACGACGGCGGATTTTCTAACACGGGTGTCTCGCAGGAGGTCATCGAAAAATTTGGTGTGTAAATAATCTCTTTTTTTTTCTTCGCGTTCTTTGCGATTTTCTTTGCGTCCTTTGCGGTTAATCCTTATTTTTGATCGACCATCATCACTTCAACCGACTTCGTTATGAAAAAATTACTATTCGCACTGTCGTTGATGTCCTACCTACAGATCAACGCCCAAAAAGAGTACATCGCCTACACCGCCACCGGTAAGGGCGTTGGCTCGACCTTCGTCACCGATTATCACTGCCTCGGAATCAATCCTGCGAATCTCGGCTGGAAAACCGGCTCGCAGCGCTTCACCACCGGATCTTCTGAAGTCGGCCTGTCCATTTACTCAGCATCATTGGCCAAACAGGACTTACGCGACAACTTATGGGGCGTGATTCGATCAGGTTCAATGGAAACACTTTCCGATTCGGATAAAATCGACGCCGCGATGGGATTTGCCGACGATTTTGCCTTCAACTTCGATTACAATTTCTTCGGTTTGTCCTTCCAGAATGAAAAATTCGGAGGGCTGGCGTTTTCGATGCGTTCTCGTGCCACCTGGGCCTCGGGACTTAGTGAAGATTTTTCAAAACTTCTTTTTCAAGGCCGACGCTCCGCCTATTTCGATTCCCTGCAATACTTTAATGGCGTCGATACGGTGAATATTGCGAATTATCAGAATATGGACCCGGATTCTGTGCAGAATGTAACCGGAGGAACGGCTTCTGTTCCACTGCAGATCTCGCAAATTCTTGGTGCAGATACCTATTTGCGTCTGTCCCTTTGCCGGGAATACCACATTGGCTACGGCCGCAAGCTCATTGATCTCGACAGCAATTTCCAACTCTATGCAGGTGTCGGTGCCAAATACATCGAAGGCATCGCAATGATGGATATGGGGATGAACTCAGCCGGTAATTTCGAAATGTTCTCTGCATTTAGTCCGTCGTTCAATTTGGATTACGACTCATCGGTTGCGATGACGAATCCATCTGCCATCGCCGGAAGTCCAAATCAGATCTGGCGCAAACCCGTCGGTCGTGGATTCGGACTAGATTTCGGAGTGAATGCGTCGCTCTTTAAGATTATCCACCTGGCTGCTTCAGTCACAAATATTGGTTCGATGAAGTATACGGGAAATCTTTACACGGCCGTGGATACACTCGTCGTTTCTTATTCCCAGGATGGCATCGACAATATGAACGTGGCCAATTCGGTGGGAGAGATGCTCGAAAAAAATGGCCTGCTTAGAATACAAGGCGAGTCGGAGCGCAAAATGATTCTGCCCGCGACATTGCGTTTTGGTGCGAGTGCCGAGCTCGGAAAATTCGTTCATCTGGGCGCGGAAATGGTTGCACCGTTCAACAACGCTCCGGGAAGTATCAATGGTTTTGCCTGGGGCCTCGGCAGCGACATTAAAGTTGCTCAGGGAAAAATTATTATGATGTGTGGTTTGACCGGTGGCGGAGGATATGATTTCCAGATTCCGCTCGGCGTTACCTTCCGCCTTGGGAACGGTGCATACGAATGCGGTATCGCCTCTCGTGACGCACTGACCTTCTTCCTGAAAAACAGTCCGACGATTTCTGCTGCCTTTGGGTTTGCGCGATGCAGGTTTTAGGAGAGTGACGTCTCTAGTCGACGAGAATCAAATCTCGAATTTCGTTCAGAATTAGAGCTGTCGCGCCCCAGACAACTTTTTCTTCAAGAATAAATGCCGGAACATCCTTTAGTGTGACCTGTTCGGAAATTCTGATTTTTGTCGTCACAATCGCATCCTCTTGAAGAATTTTCTCAATCGGAAAGTGAATCATCTGCTTTACCTCGCGTGGATCAACGCGGATTAAAGGTTTCATCTTGCAAAATCCAATAAATGGATAGACTACGTAATTACTTACGTTGATATAAACTTCCGTTAGTCCACAGGCCACTTTGATAGACGCTTTGTTGATACCTGTTTCCTCTTCAGTTTCCCGTAGCGCCGTCTCAACCAAACTTTGGTCCGAAGGGTCGCTTTTTCCGCCCGGTAAACTCATCTGCCCGCTGTGGTTACCAACGTAATCCTGCCTCTCCGTCAGCAAACCGTAGAGGGTATCATCCTCTTCGTAAAATAAGGCCATTACGGCCGCTTTCACAACCGTGGTAGGAATGATCAACTCGTTTACGGCCTGGTCTCTCCGCGGGTGCATTCTCAGGTGAGAAGCACGACCGGGCAGCCGGAGAGGGCACTCATTAATTTTTTGATAGATTTGTGCAACTGTCAAGCGAGGCATTTCGTGCCGAAAGTATAAAATGAAATCAAAAGCGGGAAATTCAGAGGTCATTGAAACCAAATCGGCGTTCATAAGCCGGGTGGATGATAAAACACTGAGAGTAATTCTCAAACCGAAGGCGCTTGTCACAATGGCCGAATACAACACATTTGAAGGGAAATACTACGAATTGATGGGCCGCGAAGGCCGCTTCAAGTTTCTCGTGATTGTACAGGAAGGTGCCCGGATCGACAAATCCTACGCCGACTATTTTCGATACGACTATAAGACGAAGTACAAATACGCAGAAGCCTATCTCGTTGCCTCGCCTTTGGCCAGAATGTTTCTGAAAATTCTAATCAAGGTAGTCGACAATAAATTTCCAGTTCGTTTGTTTAATACCGAGGATGACGCCATTTTGTGGTTAAAATCGCTGGATTGATGAACACACTAGTTACAACACGAATATAGTCCCCGCCGATGGAAGCTGAAAGCTCGTCCGTAATATTGAAAGTACTCGCATTCCTCGTCCTTTTCATCGGCCTCGTGGGTTTGGTTGTCGGGATATACACGGGAAAATTCCGCCGAAAAAAACTTTCGCAAATCAGCGCGATCGAATTCATCACTTCACTTGAAAATGTTTTCATCGGCAAAACACAGTTTCTGGTCGTAGCGGGAAGGCCAGCACGTGTCAATTTGAAATTACTCGACCAAAATGAAGGAGAACTCAGAACACTTTTGGACGAGGAGCTCGGTGTCGGAGAACATCCGGTGCACTTTGATCCGGCTGGATTGGAGTCGGGAAAATATTACTTATCTTTAGAATCGAATGACACAAAAATTCTCAGGAGGATCCATATTGAAAAGGTGTAGGTCCCTCGGTTTTTGCCTTCCGGTGGCAATCGGAATGGTATTTTTCGGAAATTCCTCTATGTCCTTTGCCCAGGAAAAACGATTTGAACCCAAAGGAAGTTTCGGTGTAGACGCCGGAATACCAACACTAGGCCGAAACTATGCGTTCCGCCACGTAATGGAAGGTCTTTTTAACGGCGGCATTTCACTCCACTACAACCTTTTTAAAGGATTTACACTCGGAGGCGGAGTGAAGTATTCCTTTTTCAACATCAACACCTATGCGCTGAACAACTCCAAGTGGAAGGGTGGCCTCCATATGCCGGCTCCATATCTTCGCTTGAGTTTTGAACGGTTTACAACGGAACGGATTTCGATTTCTGCCGGGGTGAAAGTAGGATATGCGGCGATGATTTCCATAAATGACTCGTGTAAGAATGCAACGGGCGAGGCGGTGATTCTCGGTTCTCTGTTTTTTGAACCGCAGGTTGAAGCGCTAATGCTCGTTGGCCCCAGCTCCGCTGACGGATTCAGTTTTGTTCTTGGCTATAACATTTACGCACGTCCGTTTACACCGGGTTTTCTTTGTATGAGCGAGCTGCCAAATCTCGAGGCCGAAGATTACGTCGGTTTTACCGGCTTTCTCAGCATCGGTTTTGGTTACCGCTACTACTTTGGTCGGAGGTAACGCCGAAAGCTAACCTGATGTTCATTTAGATCAGAAAATGTCGCAACTCACGGCCACTTTTCTCGGTACGGGTACCTCCCAGGGAATTCCCGTGATCGCTTGTAATTGCGGGGTCTGCAAGTCGGACGACTTTCGTGACAATCGCCTGAGAACATCGCTGATGATTTCCAAAGGATCGAAGAATATTGTGATTGATACCGGGCCAGATTTTCGACAGCAGATGCTGCGGGAATCTGTTTCACAGTTGGAGGCCGTTGTTTTTACGCACGAACACAAAGATCACACCTCGGGGATGGATGACATCCGTGCATTTAATTATTCTTCGAAAAAGGCGATGCAGGTTTTCGCGACGGCAGAAGTGCAGAATAGTCTGCGACGTGAATTCCACTACGTTTTTTCGGCAGATAAATACCCAGGCGTTCCTGAAGTAAATCTGAACGCCATAACAAATGATGCGTTTGAACTGATGGGCGAATCGATTATGCCCATCGACGTGCTTCATTTTCGGCTGCCGGTAAAGGCTTTCAGGATTCGCGATTTTGGCTATGTCACCGATGCCAATTTTATTCCGGAAGAGTCGTTCGAGAAGCTGAAAGGCGTGAAATGGCTCGTGTTAAATGCCCTTCGTAAACAACCGCACGTCTCACATTTTAATCTCGACGAGGCCATTCAGGTGGCAAACCGGATTGGCGCAGAGAAAACCTGGTTGACACATATTTCGCATATGATGGGAAAACACGGCGAGGTCACTGCAGAATTGCCCTCCAACATCGAACTGGCTTTCGATGGACTGAAAGTAGACATCGGATGAAAATCAAGCGCCGGCTGATCTCACTCGTCGTCCTCTTTTTTATTCTCGTTTTTGCGTGGATTGTATTCAATACATCGAACAGAGAACCCGTTATTTTCAGCAATTTCGGAACCAACATCCCTCAGGACTTTCCCATTCTTGGAATCGATGTGTCACATCATCAGGGTGCTGTCAATTGGCCTCTGGCCGGCGATATGGCGGTGGATGGAGACAGCCTGCAATTCGTGTACATCAAAGCGACCGAAGGAACAGACTGGGTGGATGATCAGGCCGATGAAAACGCAAAGGGAGCAGGGCAGGAGGGACTGAAATATGGATTTTATCATTTTTTTCTTCCCACGATTTCGGCCACGGCACAGGCATTGCACTTTTGCCAGGAAATGCCAGAAGGCGCAGAGCTACCGCCTGTAATCGATATCGAAACCGATGGAAAATATACGAAAGCCAGGCTCGTCGACTCAGTGCTGGTTTTTATGGCACTGGTGGAGAAGAAAACCGGCAAACGACCGATTGTATACACCTATGTTGACCTCTACAAAACGAAGTTCACCGGAACAGCCCTTGAACACGAATATTTCTGGATTGCATCGTACGCCGATCATTGCACGCTGATGGCCCGGGAGAATTTTCTCATCTGGCAGTTCAGCCAGTCGGGGACCGTGAGTGGTATCCGCGAGCCAGTAGATCTGAACATCGCCAAGGACGATTTTTTTAGCTTACTCTCCGTTCAATAACGGACTTTATGTTCTGGCTGATTGCAATTTTTACCTATATCCTTAATGTTCTGGCCGCTATTTTTATGGTCGAACTTTCCGTTTTGTCGGCCTCCGAATTTGGTTTGCAAGGATTCTAGACTTATTACTGTGCACTCTACTTGATATACCTGTTCAATGTATACGTTCTCCTCCGGTATTGCCGCTTGAAGGGATTCTAGATAGTTTTATACTTCCAAATGCTCGCTGTCGTTATGCCTGCAGTACGAGATATTTATTGGATTGACCGATTTGGAATCGATGGTTCGTCGATATAGACTCCAACACAAGAAATTATCGCTCGTCTCGCCGCAGCAGCCGCAATATAGACACATCTGGGGTTATGTTGCCGCGATGAATGGGTGGCCGTTGCTTGTTCTCTTCTATAGGGAATATCTGACTCAACGGGATTCAGCGAGTGGGGATCACCTTGTTGACGTCTGATGAATATATCACGTTGGATTCTGATAAATCCGGTGAGAAAAAAAAGAGTGAGGCGCAGAGTCAGACCGGCATTGTCTTTAACCCAAAACGTGTAGTATTCCCTGCGTTTCCTTTGGCACCGGCCCCCTCACTTCTTTTGTTTTCGGTCAAAACCGAAAATCATCTAACCAAAAATAGGCGAATACCGCAATGGGCAATGGATTTGTCGATAACTTGTTGAAATCTATTTGAACCTGAAAACCCTGTTGATCAATGATCAATGATCAGGCTCAGGCTTTTCGTCCTCCGGTTCATCTTCGATTGGGAATATTTTCGGATCCTCACCGTGGCCCGTTATTTTGTCCATTATGTCTTCGAGCTGCGACATCGACAATTGTTTAAACCGGATGATTTTGTTCTTGTCCAAAACAAAAACGCGCGGTGTAGAAAAAATGTCCCAGGTATCGCTGTAGTTCAGACTTTGCAAGGTTGTTTTTTCAAGTAGGGGACGGGGATCCTCCATCGCCTGGTCGTAAATGTCTCGGGTGAGTCCAATGTTCATAAAGGTCAAATTGTTCTCGACGATGAATTTTTTCCACTTCTCAAAATCGTCCCCTGTGGCCTTTGCAACTGCCACAACTTCGATGTTTCGTTCCTTAAACTTTCGCTCGTATAAGGTCTGTAGTTTCGGCGTCACCTTTTTACAATGCCCACAGTTTGGATCCCAGAAATAGAGGATTGTATATTCGGCGTCAATGTTTGCCGTGTTGATCCATTTTTTCTGTGTCGTGTCCGTTAAAATTACCACCGGCGCATATTCACCAATCATCGTGCGTCCAAGTTTTTCGGCACGCTCACAAATTTTGTCCTTGATTTCTTTGGATATCCAGTTAGCGTGTGCATTCGGTTCGCAGTAGTAATTCCAAGCCATCAGAACAAAGACCCGGTCCATCCCCATTATGTTGGACGATTCGTATTTGTTCGTAATGTGGTGAACCGTGTATTGAAAAACCTTGTTGTTCTTGTCGACCCAATCCATCTTCGACAGAAGAATCTGCGCATATTTAAAAATCGTATCGGGAACCTGCATTACGCCCTTCGTAGAAAAATACTTGTCCAGTTTTTGATGGTAAATTGGCGTCCTGGAAATACGGGCATCCTTCAAGTTAAAGTTGTCCCAGTAGTGGTTCTGGTAATATTGGAAGACGAAATTCGAATCGGTGATTACGCCGTTTGCATCCTTCGGAGGGTCGGGAAGTTCAATATCCATTGACATCTTCACCATCTGGGAAATAAACCTACCTTCGTTTTGTACGATCAGTCGTTTTTGATAGGCGACCACTGAATCGTCGTGCGATTTAAGTAAACTTCTCAGTTCCTCCTGCCGCTTGGATCCGTCGCGAACGGTTTCCATCTCCTTATTTAAGGGTGCCATCAGATCCCGGTGCTTTTTCATATACCGGATGTAGTCATAAAAAACCTGATTGTTGATTGATTTGCGAACTTGCATCGTGGCGGTCAAATTGTTCAGGGAATCAGCCTTCATATCGATTTCTTCTCCGTCGTGTACAAAATCAAACCACTGGCCCTTTTTTGTCACCACGGCCATCAGGCCACCCTGGTGTTTACTTCCATCAAATAAACACACGCCGGCTTTGGCAATACAGGTGTCACCGTAGTACAATTTCGGACCAAAATAATAGGCGAGATACACGGTATCGGTCCCCAGTCCATTCAGCGTGAATTTCAGCGGCTGGCCATTTGAAAGGGCCGGAATCACCAGTAGTAGAAATAACTTGAAAACTCTCATTAGATGGGTACGTTGGTTAGGCGATCTTATCCATTAGACGAAGATAAAGTTTCTTTGTCAGGTCTTTAACACATTATTAACGATTACTCCTTGCCCAGTCGTGTGACGGTTTTGCGGATGTTCAGGTAGTTGGCCAAAACGAACAATAGAAAAGTGATTAATCCTACGACAACGGTTGGCGATGAACCAGATTCTTCCAAATGAATACCATTGTCGTCCAGCCAGATATTCACAACATAGATCTTTACCAACACCATTGTCAGGACCGCCAAACCTGTGATCACCCCGAAAACCAGCCCAAGTCGCGACAGGAAGGATTTTACAACAGCCGAAACGGAATAACCGATCCGCAACAGTGTTTTTGTTTCGTAGGCTGCGCGGCTCAGCACGAGTTGTGAATATTGGACAAACCCCATCAGAGACAAGAGCATAATCAGCGCCGACGCAAGTCCGAAAATTCCGATGACGACTGCAATCACTGTTTTGATTTTTACGACATCAATCGAGGCCTTGCTGATGTCAAGATTCATCTCATCCATTAAATCTTCCAGCTCTCTATAACTGTCGTCCACAATGGTGACGAATATGCGGTTTGGTGCAGTTATCCTGGCGTTACCGTAGTTCGTGTTCATATAACTGAGATACGCTTCAGGGACTAAAATCGAGCTGATTTTATTTGAAAACCCAACCACACGGCCGACTTGCTTCACTTTTTTACCTTGTCCTTCGATGTGGATCTTGAGCTTGGCGGCTAACATCAGTTCTTCAGAAATCTGCTCCATTCCTTGCGACTGCGCAATGCCATAGTTGATAATCATAATAAAATCACGCGGCAAGACAATTGGGATAATGTCTGTCGTATCCTTCCACTCCCATTCCACATCCTTCACGTCCATAAACCGGTCGGGTACGGACTGAAAGAACATATCGGCGTAGAAGTGCGGTAAACCGTCCCCGGGAACTTCCGAAATACCGACTTTGAAATCGGCACTTTGAAACGGTGCGATGTCTGTGATAAAAGGCTTGCTTCGCAGGGATTCAATGTCCTCTGGTGTGAAATCCGTGCTGTTGGCGCCAAGCGTGGTGAATTTTGTTACCCTTTTTTGAATGACGATGGAATTTGGTCCGAACAATTCCTGCTCCGATTCGTGAAAGGACTGCACGTCCAGAATGAGTTGGCAACTCAACAACAGCGCCGTAAGTCCAATGAGCATACCGGCCGTTGCAAAAACGAATTGTGAACTCAAATGGCCTTTGAAGAGGATTTTTTTGATCATATCAAAGATTGACCTCCCTGTCAAATTGTTTTCCGTGACGGCTTCCAAGCGTGGTTAGAATGTAACCGGCACCGTTCAACGCGGTTTCCTCTTCGATCAATTCCAGTGCTTTTGCGGCATTCTCCTCGTCGATGTGGCTGAACGGTTCATCCATTACCAACAAGTGGAAAGGCTGCAGCATTCCGCGGACGATGGCGATTCGTTGTTGCTGACCAAGTGAAAGGGTTCCGCAAAGCTGATGCTTGCGCTCCGCCATCCCGAGGCGAGCCAGCATCTGTTCAATACGGCTTTCGTCACGGTGCGAGGTCAGATTGTTCTTTAGAATGAGATTTTCCCAGGCCGTCAGTTTTGGAAACAATTGCATATCCTGAAAAATGGCACTCAGTTTCATCCTGCGCAGCAAAATCCAATCGTTGAGGGAAAAAGTCGAGACATCCTTGCCGTCAATCAGCACTTTTCCAGAGTAGTCGTTTCGGAGTCCGTAGACAATGGAAGAAAACGTCGTTTTTCCCTTGCCACTGCTCGCGTTGAGCAAGATCCTTGCTGGAAATTCGAGTTTCAATCCACAGCGCCACACCTGGCCCTCGGTCGGATAATCTGCAAGAGGCGCAGGAATGACATTTTCAAATTGAATAGAAAGCGGGTTCATACTTCATTCAGGACAAAAAACCTGCCACAGGATCAACTGGTTATTTTTCAAGATATTGGTGGAT
>Ga0247727_10013226_pt1 | contig 13970 bp, 6 predicted proteins | sample WisWelCaveWW1625_FD_202498 | JGI IMG/M metagenome (GOLD analysis project Ga0247727, IMG submission 202498) | Biofilm microbial communities from Wishing Well Cave, Virginia, United States - WW16-25 | ecosystem: Environmental > Aquatic > Deep subsurface > Groundwater > Cave microbial mat | place... | reverse complement strand
TGCTCGATCTGCGGCTGAAAAACCGCGACACGAGCCTGGTGTTTGTTCCTAACGTCTGGTCCTACGACGGCGGCGGCTCGAGCAAAGGCTGGACGCAACAAAACCTGCGCTTGTCGCCGTGGAGCGGCCTCGCAATTTACAACGACGGCGCGGCCGATGTGTTGGTTTTAACTCCAGCGTCCTCCTCTCCCACCCCGCTGGCGCGCGCTGCGGAGTTCGGAGAAAATGAATGGAGGCTGTCGATATGCGCCGAAAGCCAAAATTTCTACGATAACGAAAATTATTTTGGCGTGCGCGAGAAAGCGCAAACCGGCAAGGATGAATTTGACCGCTACGAGCCGCCGCTGGTGCCCGGCGGATTGTCCTTGAGTTTTGCCGCGCCCGACGGTGAGAATAGAAGAAGCTTGGCCAGCGATATGCGGCCTCGAAACGAAGACGGCTATGAATGGGCGCTGCAATTAAAGGGCGTAAGCGGCAGCGAAGTCAAATTGCGTTTTGAAGATTTGGCCTCGTTGCCGGCGGATTTGGAAATCTATCTGCTCGACCGCACCAGCCACATCATGCGAGATGTGCGCCGCCAGCTGGAGATTGCCGTGCGTTTGCCGCTTTCATCATCCGCCAAAATCTTGACGCTCATCGTCGGCAACAAGGGCTTTGTCGAAGATCACACCGCCGGCTTACGCGCAGTTCCACAAACTTTTGCGTTGCATCAGAATTACCCGAATCCGTTTAATCCCTCCACCGTGATTCGTTACGAGCTTCCCGTGGCTGGCAAAGTGACGCTGCGGATTTACGATTTGCAAGGCCGGGAAATGTCTACCGTGGAAAACGGCGTCGACCGCGCGCCCGGATTTTATGAAACGATCATCGATCTGAACGGCTTTGCGGCAGGGATTTATTTCTATCGGATTTCCGTATCGGGCGAGCAACGCTTTGAAGCGACGAGGAAGATGGCATTGGTGAGATAAAGATTCTTGCCAAGAAGCCAAAAACAAAAACCCGTAGGGTTGAAATGTTTCTAGAAACGTCACATTGAAAATAGCCGGAACTCCGAAGGAGTGAAATGTGAAAAATACCTCGGCGCTCGACGTAACGAGCCAATCATGCAAAAAACATGTCACGTCTACGACGTTTCGATTGTTTGAGGGATATTTTTCTATAAACATATCACGCCGATGGCGTTTGAGGTTTACAAGAATCACTAATTTTAACAGCGCCCAATAGCCAAGGTCTTGCCTGAAAACATTGATTTTGTCTTATTTTTCATAAGTTCAAACGGAGGAAATTCCATGCGAATGCGGTGGATCGAAATGAATTGGCTCATCATCAGCGCCTTGCTGGCGACGGCATTTATTGCGCCCGATTTGGCGCGCGCTCACGTTAAAACCCGCGTCATCCTCGTGAGCGGCGGCAACCAGATCACCCGCAAAAACCTCGGCGCGGCCTTGACGGCGATTATTCAAGAAGCCAATAAATTGCAGGAAGGCAAGGGCGATGTGGACAGTCTGCGGCAGTATTGCACCGACAGCGGCTTCAAGGCGCTCAAGGAATTGATTGAAAAAACCGGCTTTTTTTCCACGATTCCGGAATACCGGATGCGCCTGCTGGAAACCGCCACCGATCAATACGAAGTCCGCGGCCTCAAAGTGCGCGTGAATTTGGGCGAGACCGCCGGCGATCCTATTCAAGAGCTGGTTTTCTCCATCACGCCACGGCTGTACATCGACAACGTGCAGTTTGCCATCGAGATGAATCACTACAACCGGATTCTCGAAAAAGGCCTTCCGGTTGAAGATCTTGCCAAGCGGCAGCAAATTCTCGGTTTTCTGGAGGAGTTTCGCACTGCGCACGGCCGCAAGGACATTGCTTATCTCGAGCGCGCTTACAGTGACGACGCCTTGATCATCGTCGGCCGCGTGCTGCAAAAAAAGGAAGGCGAGGATGACTACATGTCGCGCAGCACGCTCGGCGACAGCGTCATTCAATTCATCAAGCTCAGCAAGCGCGAGTATATCGACCGCCTGCGCAAGGTCTTTGCCTCCAACTCTTTCGTGCGCGTGATTTTTGACAACGCGGCCGTCATGCAGCACAGCAAATATCCGGACATCTACGGCATTCAAGTCAAACAGCGCTGGAACTCCAGCCGCTATAGCGACGAGGGTTATCTTTTTATCATGATGGATTTCAAAAATCCGCAAGCCCCGCTCATTCACGTGCGCGCCTGGCAGCCGCAGTCGTTCAAGGATGGTTCGGTGATTGGGTTGGGGGATTTTGAGGTGGTGGAGTAAAGCGCAGAGCACAAAGTAGCGTCATGCGAATTTTTTGAACGCGGATTGGGCGGATTGGTACGGATAAAGCAAAAAACAAGAATCCGCGGAAATCCGTGTCATCGGCGTCATCCGTGTTCAAAAGCTCTTGTTTTAATGCTGCCCAAGGGTTTCAGTTTGCCTGAAAATCTGATGTAGTCAGTCATACCTTTCTTAAGGAAAAAACGCCATGAAACTTCGCTTCGTTATTATTCTGCTTTGCGGCTTGTTCGCCAACTCGTCGACGGCGCAAGAGAAATACGGCGAGCTTTCGCTGAACGGGCCGGAGGAAATGCCGATCGTGGTGCGCGATCCCAATCAGGCGGTATTGACGGTTCTTTCCGAAGTGCCTAAATTGACTTTTGAAAGCACACGCCGGATATTCGACATCAAACAAATTAGCCCGTCTGAATGGCAGCTTGCGATTGAGCCTGGTCGCCAAATCCTCACCATCCGTGCGGAAGGCTACTTGCCGGTGAAAACCGAGGTGAACAACCTGCAAGCGAAACGTGCCTACCGATTAAGAATCTCGCAAGTCAGAGCGATTCCTGGGGCATTGTCCATTAAAACCAAGCCCGACAGCGCCAATATCCGCATCAACGGCGTATTGTTGAATCTCAAAACGCCATTTCACATTGAGAACGTTCAACCGGACACCTACTTCGTTGAAATTACAAAGGAGCGCTTTCTACCGGTGGAAAAAACATTAGTCGTCAAATCGAGCGAAATCACCGAGTGGGAGGTGGAACTGAAGCTCGGGGTCGTCCGCGTGCGAATCGATATTGCCAACAATGTTAAAGACGTGGGCATTGTCGTTGACGGCAGCGCGAGAGGCTTGGCGCCGCGTGCTATAGATCTCGCGCCGGGCCGCCATCGCTTGCTGCTGCAAAAAGTCGGCTATCGGTATGCGGAAAAAATCATCGAAATTCCCGAAGGGCAGCAGGAAATGCGGTTGACGGAAAAATTGGAAAAAGTCAAAAGTCCCTTTTATAAGAGTTGGTGGTTTTTAACCAGTACAGCAACGGCCCTGGCCGGAGGCACCTACGCCCTGTTGCGCGAGCCGGCAGCCAAACCGCAGCCGCTACCCGAAGCGCCGGATTTTCCGTGATCGAAAATTAAAGTGATGATTGACCGATGAAAAAAATTTCTATCTGCACTTTCGCACTTTTTTTGTTGATGGCTGCTATTGCCGATTCACTCTTCGCACAGAATTTCTGGCAGCAAACCAGCGGACCCAATGGCGGCGATATTAAGTCTCTTGCCGTCAACTTTCGTGAAGAAGTTTTTGCAGGAACCTCTGGTGGAGGGATTTTTCACTCAAACGACGACGGCAGAACCTGGACACCGGTGAATAACGGCTTGACAAATACATTTGTCAATGCTTTAGCCATAAAGCTGAATGGACAAATTTTTGCGGGAACTAATGGTAGCGGGGTCTTTCGTTCGGCAATTTACGCCACAAATTGGACACAAATCAATTCCGGGTTGACCAATACTTTCATCAATACTCTTGCCATCAACTCATCCGGCCATATTTTTGCGGGAACAAGAAACGGAATCTTTCGCTCGACGGATGATGGAGGCACTTGGGCGCCTGTCAATATGGGATTGTCCACGATGTTTGTTTTGTCCATTGCCGTTAAATTTAATGGCCCCATTTTTGTGGGGACGAATGGCGGCGGGGTTTTCCGCTCAACAAATAATGGCGACAATTGGACGCCCGCGAACAACGGTTTAACTAATACCGTTGTCAATGCTTTTGCTATCAATGCCAAAGGGAATATTTTTGCGGGAACGAAAAACGGTGTCTTTCGCTCAATCAATGATGGCACGAATTGGACACTCGTCAACGTCGGATTGCCGAATGCTTCCGTCGAGGCGATCGTCATCAATTCCAGCGGCCATATTTTTGCAGGAACTTCCAACGGTGGCGTCTTTCGCTCGACCGACAATGGCGATAATTGGGATCAAGTCAATACCGGCTTGACAAACACGGGAGTTTACGCACTTACCTTGAGTTTTGATGGAGTGATTTTTGCCGGAACTTTAGGTGGGACAGTCTTTCGGAGTGTGCCAACGACGCCGTCTCCATTTACCGAAATATCTGCAACCCTGACGGACGTTGATTTTAGCTCGGTTGCCTGGGGCGATTATGACAACGATAATGATTTGGATATTCTGTTAACCGGCAGAGCGATTCAAGGTTATACCGCTAAAATTTATCGGAATGATGGCAAAAATTTTGTGGATATCGCAGCAGCGCTCTCTGCAGTTTGGGAAAGTGCGGCTGCTTGGGGCGATTATGATAACGATGGCGATTTGGATATTCTGTTGACAGGCCATACTGGTTCAAGCGCTATTGCTAAAATCTATCAAAATGATAATGGAAATTTTTCGGATATCAATGCTGCACTGACCGGCGTTTACGGAAGCTCGGCCGTATGGGGCGACTATGACAACGACGGCGATTTGGATATTCTCATTGGTTCCAGGGTCTATCGCAATGACAAGGGAATTTTTGTGGATATCTTCGCACCGCTTTTAGGAACAAGCGTTAATGCAGTCGCTTGGGGTGACTATGACAATGATGGCGATCTGGATATTCTGTTAACAGGCGGTTCGGGCTTTAGCGGTGGCTCAAAGATTTATCGTAATGATAATGGAAGATTTGTGGATATCGCAGCGACGCTCGCAAATGTTATTTATGGTTCAATGGCCTGGGGTGATTATGACAACGATGGCAATTTAGACATTTTGTTAACCGGTTACGTGAGTGATTCAGAGTATGTTGGAAAAGTTTATCGCAATGATTCCGGTAAGTTTGTGGATATTTCAGCGCCGCTCACTGGCGTTATTGCCAGCTCGGTAGCTTGGGGTGACTATGACAATGACGGCGATTTGGATATTCTCTTGACCGGCAGCACTGGGCCTTTATCCTCCGGCATCGAACGCATCTCTAAAATTTATCGCAACGACGAGGGAAATTTCGTCGATATCTTCGCGTCGCTGGCCGGAGCTTCAATGAGTTCGGTGGCTTGGGGCGACTATGACAATGATGGCGATTTGGATATTCTCTTAACCGGTGTCAATTCCAAAATTTACCAGAACAACATCAACGTGGCCAATACCGCTCCTACTGGGCCAACTGGTCTTGTCTCTTTCGTATCAGGAAATTCGGTAACTCTCGGTTGGAACAAAGCCACCGACAATCAAACGGCGCAAAATGCTTTAACCTACAATTTACGCATCGGGACAACTTCCGGAGGCGTGCAAAAAACTTCGCCGATGTCGAATGTAGCAACGGGCTATCGCAAAATTCCGGCGTTAGGAAATACGAATCATAACAATCGTTGGACGATTAAAAATTTGCCGGAGGGCAAATACTATTGGAGCGCGCAGGCGATTGACCATGCTTTTGCCGGTTCTGCATTTGCCGTCGAACAAAGCTTTGTTATCAATCTCACCCCGGCTGCGCCCCAAAACTTGTTGGCAACGGCTGGCGACCGGCAAGTGACTTTAACGTGGAATGCGAATAACGAAGCCGACTTTTTGCGTTATCGCATTTATGCAGGAACAACGGCCAATCCGACGACTAAACTGGATTCTGTAAATGGAATTTCCAATACCACCAAACGCATCTCCGGTTTGACCAACGGCACCACGTATTATTTCAGAATTACGGCGGTTGATACGACGCAGCAGGAGAGCCTGTTTTCCAACGAAGTCAGCATCATCCCCCGAGCAATTGACGTTCCTCCCGCCGAGCCACAAAACTTGCGCGCTACTGCCGGCAGCCGGCAAGTGACTCTGACCTGGCAGGCGAATACAGAACCCGACTTTTTGCGCTATCGCATTTATGGCGGTACCACGTCCAACCCAACAACCAAGTTGGATTCTGTCAACGGGATTGCCAATACGGCAAAAGTCATTACCGGCTTGAATAACGGCATTACTTATTATTTCAGAATTACCGCTGTGGATGCCGCTTTACAGGAAAGTGGATATTCCAATCAAGTGAACGCTATCCCAACGCTGGACGATTTGCCGCCGACTCCGCCACAAAACGTACGAGCCGTCGCGGGCGACCGGCAAGTAACCATTACCTGGAATTCCAATACCGAAACGGATTTTTTGCGTTACCGCATTTATGGGGGAACGACGACTAATCCGACAAGCAAAATAGACTCTGTGAATGGGATTTCCAATACGACAAAAATCATTACTGGTTTGAACAACGGCGTCATGTATTATTTTAGAATGACGGCGGTGGATGCGGCGTTCCAGGAAAGTGGCTATTCCAACGAAGCGAGTGTCACCATGCCTCCGCTTGACACCATGCCACCCAATATCATGCACACGCCCTTGGCTTCCTCAATGCTCGGCCAAGACATTCAAATCGAGGCTACGATTACGGATAATGTAGGTGTCATGAATGCCACATTATATTATCGCAGAGGAGGAGACGCTATTTTTACCTCAGTTTCTTTAGCTAAGACCGGCAACAATTATCGCGGCCCTATTCCGGCGACTGCGGTAACGACTCGTGGCGTTGAGTATTATCTTGCGGCCAAAGATTCGGCTGGATTGACGGCGCAATCGGTTAAGGTTTCTGTGCAAGTTCGTGTGAATGGACAAGGCGAGATCAAAGGAAATGCGCAGCCAGGCGGCACTGAACAAATTGCCTATCGTCTTATCTCCGTGCCACTTGATTTGGACAACAAAAGTGCGTGAGCCGTTTTAGAAGATGGTTTGGGTCCGTACGATATTTTTAAATGGCGATGCTACGAGGTTCGGGCCGATCAAACGCGTGTGGAATTTCCTAATATTTCGGAGATGGCGCCGGGAAAGGCGTTTTGGCTGATTGTCAAGAATCCAGGGATGACAATTGATACGGGGCCGGGAATATCGAATTCGACTTCGAGGGAATATGCGATTGCTTTACATCCGAAATGGAACGCGATTGGTAATCCCTTCAATTTCACTATTCCGGCTACGAACCTTCGTCTGAAAAGCAGCGGCCAATCTCCGGAGTTGCGCGCTTATACGGGCACCTGGAACGATCCGATCAATACGAAAGTCAGAGTTGTTCAACCCTTTGAAGGTTATGCCGTGTTCAACGGCTTGCCTTCGGTGGATTCTCTGCTGATCAATCCTGATCTATCATCAGGATCCCTGGCAGATGCCGGCACGTTTACAAAGGAAATCGTTTCAATTGGAGATGAGCGATTGACCGATCGCGTGATGAGTCATTTTTCGGCGCGTAATGTTTCTCCCGCGGCCGGTCAGTTTTTATGGTTTATTCGCATTGTAGCACAATGCCAGCAAGCTGTTGATAGCGATAATATCGCGGCCATTGTTTCAGACGCCTCCAATGACCATGATGAATTGGATCATCCCGAACCTCCGGTTATTGGCGAATATGTTTCGATCTACTTTCCGCATCAGGAATGGGATAAGCTCAGCCAGAATTATTGCATCGACGTTCGACCTGAGCCAATAGATGGAGAAATTTGGGAATTCGAAATCAAAACCAATATTCGTGATATAGTGCAATTACGCTTTGAAGGACTCGACGGGGTGCCGTCGGAATTTGAAGTTTGGTTAGCGGATGACGCGCTGAAAATCTTTCACAATCTTCGCGAGCAGAGCCAGTATGCCGTAGCAGGTGAAGAGCAACCGAAACGTCTCCAGCTTGTCGTTGGAAAAAGTGACTTTATTACGAAGAAACGTAATGCCGTTTGGGTCATTCCCACAACCTACGAATTGTCACAAAATTTTCCCAATCCATTCAATCCAGTGACAACGATTCGGTATGGTTTGCCGCGTGAAGAAAGAGTGACCGTGAAGGTTTATAATCTTTTTGGGCAAGAAGTTGCGACGTTAGTCGATGGTGAATTGATAGCCGCTGGCTATCACATAGCAATTTGGGATGGTCACAATGCCGCTGGTCGGCCAGTAACCAGCGGTGTATATTTCGTTAGGATTCATGTCAGCGACTTTGTTCAAACGCGAAAAATGGTCCGAATTGAATAATCACATGAAGGCTCGATCATACGAAGTAAAAAATCACCTCTAATTCGGGATGATGAATGTTATGAGACAACGTGTATTATGTTCGATCATTCTTGGATTGCTTTCGTTGACGAATGGACTTCACGCCAAAAATCCGTTTGTTTATTTAATGGCTTTAAACCCTTTGCGCAACGTCGAGGCGGATACAATTCCTCCGGCTGCTCCGCAAAACCTCACGGCCAGAGAAAGCGACAACAGAGTCATACTGACGTGGACGGCTAACACTGAAAACGACTTATTGCGTTATCGCATTTATCGCGGCACGTCGTCGCCAGCCAATACCAAAATTGACAGCACGTCCGCCGACGTGAATACTTACACGGACAAAAATGTCGTGAATGACAAAACTTATTTCTACCGGATCACCGCTGTTGACCAATCATTCAACCAGAGCGCTTTTTCAGAAGAGGTGACGGCCACACCGGCGCTGTTCACGGATAGCTTTGTTTCACTGTCGGAAGTTGAACAGAGTTCCGTTGCCTGGGGTGACTATGACAGCGACGGAGATTTGGATATTCTATTGACGGGTTCCACGGTTGGCTTTAACGCCGTCTGCAAAATTTATCGGAATGATCGCGGCAGTTTTGTGGATATCTTGGCTCCACTTACGGCAGTTCGTCAAAGCGCCGTTGCCTGGGGGGATTATGACAACGACGGCGATCTGGATATTCTCCTGACCGGCTTTGATAATTCGTTTGCAAACGTCTCTAAAATTTATCGAAATGATGGAGGAAATTTTGTTGACATTGGTGTCGCGCTGGTACAAGCTAGAAATGGCTCGGTGGATTGGGGTGACTATGACAATGATGGCGATTTGGATATTTTGTTAACAGGCTCATCAACCTTGGATCTTGTATCAAAAGTCTATCGCAATGATAGTGGTAGTTTTGTGGATATCTCTGCTGCGTTGCCAGGAATATTCGGTTCAGCCGTCTGGGGCGACTATGACAACGACGGCGATTTGGATATTTTATTGACTGGACAAGTATTATCAGGTTTTATCAGTAAAGTCTTTCGGAATGACAACGGCAGTTTTATAGATATTTCCGCTGGATTGCCGGGAGTCAGCGGTTCAGCCATCTGGGGTGACTATGATAACGATGGCGATTTGGATATTTTATTGACCGGCCAAACCGTTTCAGGTTATCTCGCCAAAATCTATCGAAATGACGGCGGAAGTTTTGTAGATATCGCTGCGGCTTTGATTGGAGTGCAATCGGAATCAATGGCTTGGGGCGACTATGATAATGATGGCGATTTAGATGTTCTGTTGCAGGGGGATAGTGGACCTTTAGTTGATGATTACATCACCAAAATCTATCGGAATGATAATGGCATATTTGTTGAAACTCCAATTTCGTTGTTAAAAGCTGAAGTGGGTTCAGTTGCCTGGGGCGACTATGATAACGATGGTGATTTGGACATTTTATTAACCGGCTCTTCACCGGAGGAAAACCAAATCACTAAAATTTATCGCAATAATATTGGTAAGGCCAATACCATTCCAAACGCGCCAACCAGCCTCAATGCTTCGGCAAAAGGAGATTCAGTAACTCTCCGTTGGAACAAAGCCACTGACAACCAAACTGCGTCCAGTAGCTTGACCTACAATTTGCGCTTGGGAACCATTTCTGGGGGAGTACAAAAAGTTTCGCCGATGGCAAACGTAACAACCGGTTATCGCAAAGTTCCCAAACCTGGCAATGTGAATCATAACAATAGTTGGACGATTAAAAATTTGCCGGAGGGAAAATACTATTGGAGTGTCCAGGCAATTGATCATGCTTTTGCCGGTTCTGCCTTTGCCGCAGAACAAAGTTTTGTTACTAATCTCGCCCCTGCCGCGCCACAAAACCTGCTGGCAACCGCCGGTGACCGGCAAGTAACTTTAACCTGGGCCGCGAATAGCGAAAACGATTTCTTGCGTTACCGCATTTATGGCGGCGCCACGGCCAACCCGACGACCAGGCTCGATTCGGTGAATGGAATTTCCAACACGACGAAGCTCATCACTGGTTTGAGCAACGGCATCACCTATTATTTCAGAATCGCGGCCGTTGACACGGCGCAACAGGAGAGTCTATTTTCCAACGAAGTTAACGTTATACCGAGAACATCAGATATTCCACCCGCTGCGCCGCAAAACTTGCGAGCCATCTTAGGTGACCGGCAAGTAACTTTAACCTGGACTGCAAATAGCGAAACCGATCTTTTGCGTTACCGCATTTATGGCGGCACCACGGCCAATCCAACAGCCAATTTGGATTCCGTGAACGCGATTTCCAATACCACCAAAATCATCGATGGTTTGGTCAACGGTGTCACTTATTATTTCCGAATCACTGCCGTGGATGCCGCCTTGCAAGAAAGTGGATATTCCAATCAAGTGAGCGCCAAGCCAACAAGCGCCGATGTGCCTCCGGCCCCACCGCAAAACTTGCGGGCTACTGCAGGGGATCGGCGGGTAACTCTAGTCTGGAATGCCAATACCGACACGGACTTTTTACGCTATCGTATCTATGGTGGAACTGCGGTTAACCCCACAGCAAGGATTGATTCCGTCAATGGAATTTCCAATACCTCCAAAGTGCTGACCGGCTTGAATAATGGCGTCATCTATTATTTTAGAATGACGGCAGTGGATGTAGTTTTGCAAGAAAGCGCGTATTCCAACGAAGTCAGCGTTACCATGCCGCCGCTCGACACCATGCCACCTAATATCACGCATGCGCCCTTACTTTCGCAAATGACTGGTCAGGAAATTCCAATTGATGCCACAATTACCGACAACATAGGTGTAGTGAACGCCACGTTAAACTACCGCAAAGGCGGAGATGTCACTTTTATCACTATGTTTTTAGTTAAGACTGGAAACAGTTTTCGCGGCAGCATTCCCGCCACTGTGGTTACGACCCGTGGCGTTGAGTACTACATTGCCGCCCGGGATTCGGCCGGGCTTATGGCACAATCGGCCAAGGTCTCGGTTCAAGTTCGTGTTAGTGGCCAAGGTGAGATCAAAGGAAGTGCGCAGCCAGGAGGCACGGAACAAATTGCCTATCGTCTCATTTCTATGCCACTTGATTTGGACAATAAAAGTCCGCGAACTGTGCTAGAAGATGATTTGGGCCCGTACGATATTTTTAAATGGCGTTGTTATGAGATTCGCGCAAATCAAACGAGGGCGGAATTTCCTAATATTTCGGAGATGGTACCGGGGAAGGCATTTTGGTTGATTGTCAAGAATCAAGGAATGATTATTGATACGGGGCCCGGAATATCAAATTCGACTTTGCGACAATATGCGATGGCTTTACATCCAAAATGGAATGCGATTGGCAACCCCTTCAATTTCCCCATTCCGGTTACGATCCTTCGCCTGAAAAGCAACGGCCAACCGCCTGAGTTGCGCGCTTATATGGGTACTTGGAACGACCCGGTCAATGCCAAGATCAACGTTATGGAGCCTTTTGAAGGATACGCCATGCACAATGGCTTGGCTACGGTGGACACTCTTTTTATTAACACAGATTTATCCGCTTCAGTAAACTCACTGTTTGATGAAACTCGTAGTAGCGCCTTCATGCACTCTCAGCCCCTAAAGGGAAAACTGCAAACATTGTGGTCCATCCGCATTCTCGCCCAATGCCAACAAGCGCGTGATATTGACAACATTGTTGCCGTATCTTCAAACGCCTCCAACACACACGACGAGTTGGATCGTCCCGAGCCGCCGGTGATTGGCGAGTATGTTTCGGTTTATTTCCCGCATCCGGAGTGGGAAAAACTGAGTGAGAATTATTGCACCGATTTCCGACCTCAGACTTCGGACGCCGAACTTTGGACATTTGAAGTCAAAACCAACATCCGCGATGTGGTGCAATTGAGTTTTGAAGGACTCGACAGTGTGCCGCCGGAGTTTGAAGTTTGGCTGGCGGATGACTTATTGAAAATTTCGCAGAATCTTCGTGAAAAGAATCAATATACCGTCGCAGGCACCGAGCATCCCAAACGCTTGAAGCTGGTCGTGGGCAAGGGTGATTTCATTGACAAACAAATTGCGGCGGGGCAGGCTATTCCTTCGAGTTATGAATTATCCCAGAATTTTCCCAATCCCTTCAAACCGGTGACGACGATTCGTTATGGCTTGCCGAAAGAAGAGAGAGTGACTTTAAAGGTCTACAATCTCTCCGGGCAAGAGGTCGCGACGTTGGTCAATTACGAATTAAAAAACGCGGGTTATCACATGGCGATCTGGGATGGCCGCAACGGCTCCGGCAAGACGACGGCCAGTGGCGTATATTTCATTCGGATGCGCGCAGGTCCTTCGGCAGGCTCAGGACAAGTTTTTGTGCAGACGCGGAAGATGGTGCTGGTGGAGTAGCAGAGGGCAGAGAGCAGAGGGCATAGCAGCTACGCCGCCATCAGCAACGTTTCAATGCGGAGATCGTCAAGCATTGGCTTGACGTGAACTTTGTTGCGGCCATTCTGAATAAGCAGCAAGAAACGATTAAGCGGCGCTGTTTGCAGGAGGGAAAGCGCGAGGTTTTGGGCTTCGGTATCAAGCTCTTTTAAGCCGTAAAGCTCGAGGCGGGATTTTTTCACTGTTTGTTGATAATCAAAAATGGACAAGCCGACGAGGTCTTTCATCTGCTGGTCAACGCGCAGCAACAGGCTGTCGTTGATCAAAAGGCCGATGCCAGAACGGGCTGCGCCAAAAGCGACGTATAAAATGTCAGCTTCCGAATCGTATGAAAAAGTGATCTTTTCCGGTTTCATTTGGTACGTCTCACATAAGCTGAGAGAACAAAATTGTCAGGTTATATAAATCTCGTTGCCATATTTGTCTTTAACCGTCGCTTTTTTCAAAGCATGCTCCCTTCTCAATATGCTTTAATATAGCTCGTATTTGATTTTAAATCAAGCCTAATTTTACATGTTCAGTCGGCTCCAAAGAAACCTATAACCGCCGGAAAAAGTGAACCGATCAATGCCGATAATTTTATTCGCTTGCCTCTTGTCTTATGGCTTTTATCATCCTGACGACAAGGGTGCGAGTGTTCAAGATTTGCTAAAAAGAGCCGCGAAAAAAGACAATGCCGCCTTTGCCACCGATTATTTGCACGCCGCCTTTTCTTCGTGGCAGGATCGTTTCCATCTCGAGAATTTCAGGATTGATTCGGTTTTTGCCAAAGGCGAGTACGACGAGATTTGGCTCTATCCATCCGGCGCCGCCTTAAAAAAAGACGCGCCTCGCCTGGCCTTGTTGGTCACCCGGCAACCGGCGCGAAAAATTGTCGAAGCGCGCCGGCTTTTGCTCACCGAACGCGAGCGTTTGCAGCCCATCGAGCAGGAGCTTGTCGAGTTTATCGAACGCTTCGCGTGGATTTACGAGATCGGTGTCGAGAGTTTCATGCAAGATTTCCTCTTTCCCTCGTACCTCAAGCTTCGCTATCAAGGAATATCGAGCCAGAGTGAAATTCTCAACCGATTACGGGCCAAATTCAAAGAGACCCTGCCCATTCAGTCGTTGGGTTGGGAAGGCCGCAATTACCTCTACGTCATTCGCCTCGTGTTGGATTCGCCGCTGCAGCC
>Ga0247727_10013225_pt1 | contig 13970 bp, 12 predicted proteins | sample WisWelCaveWW1625_FD_202498 | JGI IMG/M metagenome (GOLD analysis project Ga0247727, IMG submission 202498) | Biofilm microbial communities from Wishing Well Cave, Virginia, United States - WW16-25 | ecosystem: Environmental > Aquatic > Deep subsurface > Groundwater > Cave microbial mat | place... | reverse complement strand
ATTTGAAAACACAGGAGTATGAGTCATTAAATCGTTAACAGCAGTAAAAACCCTCACGAAATATCTGTCCCGCTATAAAGCCACGATGATCATCGGCTGCATTTTTGTAATTATCACCAACGTGTTTGCTCTGCTGGGTCCGTGGGTGATGAAGCTGGCCATCGATGATTTGGAAAAAAATATCACCACCACCATTCTTCTTTACTATGCCGGTTTGCTGGTGGGAGTGGCGCTTGTCGAAGGCATCTTCCGATTCTTGATGCGGCAGACGCTCATCGGCGTTTCCCGAAAAATCGAATACGATATGCGAAACGATTTCTTTGGGCATTTGCAAAAATTGTCGCAATCGTTTTATCACAAATACAAAACCGGCGATTTGATGGCGCGCTCGACCAACGATCTCGAAGCCGTGCGCCAGATCGTTGGCCCGGCGGTGATGTATTCTCTCAACACGCTGGTTTCGATGGCCGCGTTCGGCATCATGTTGTACATCAATGTGAAACTCACCCTGATGGCGCTGATCCCGTTTCCCATCATGGCGATCATCGTCAATCGCATGGCGAACCGGCTGCACAAATCCTATGAAGAAATTCAGGCGCAGTACGGCGACATCACGTCGAAGGCGCAGGAAAATTTTTCGGGCATCCGCGTGGTGAAGGCGTACGTGCAGGAAGCGGCGGAAATCGTCAGCTTCAGAAATCTTAATGAGGACTACGTTAACAAGAACCTCGGCATGTCGAAAATCCGCGGCGTGATGTGGTCATCGATGACGTTTTTGGTTGGGGCCGGCACATTGATTGTGCTGTGGATGGGCGGCCGGTTGGTGATGCAAGAGCAAATTTCGCTCGGCGACTTCGTGGCGTTTTTCGCGTATCTCGGCAATCTTACTTGGCCGATGATCGCACTGGGTTGGGTGATTAATTTGATTCAACAGGGGGCCGCTTCTCTGGAACGCATCAACGAAGTGATGGCAACCAACTCCGAGATCCGCGATGACGATCGCACGCAGGCCGACATCAGGCACCTCGCGGGAGAAATCGAATTTCGCGACGTGTCATTTTCATACAACGGCGCGACCGTTTTGAAGAACATTGATTTGAAAATCAAAAAGGGCATGACTCTCGCCATCGTCGGGCCAACGGGCTCCGGCAAATCAACGCTGATCAATCTGATTCCGCGGCTCATTCAGCCAACGAGTGGCGAGCTGCTCATCGACGGCCATCCGATTCACACGATCCCTTTGGCGACTCTGCGGAGTCACATCGGTTACGTGCCGCAAGACACGTTTTTGTTTTCCGATACTATCAAATCAAACGTCGCGCTTGGAGTTGATGCGCCATCGTTTCAGGAGGTCGAAGAAGCGGCGGTGATTGCTCAGATCAAAAAAGACGTGGTGGACTTCCCCGCGCAATTCGACACGATGTTGGGAGAACGTGGCATCAATTTATCCGGCGGACAAAAACAACGAACGGCCATCGCGCGGGCGGTGATTCGCAAACCGCGCATTTTGATTTTGGATGATTCTCTTTCCGCGGTGGACACTTACACCGAAGAAGCGATTCTGTCGCGTCTGAGGGACGTTATGCGCGAGCGGACGAGCATCATCGTTTCGCATCGCGTGTCAACGGTCAAAGACGCGGACATGATTATTGTGTTGGACGAAGGTGAAATCCGGGAGCTGGGGACGCACGAAGAATTGGTGGACCATGATGGAATGTACGCGGAGATTCATCGCAAGCAATTGCTCGAGGAATCTTTGGATGAATTTTAATATCGATTGGAGTTTGGTTTGGACGAAAATGTAAACATAAACGAAGAAGAAGCACTGGATAAGTCGTACGATAGCCGGCTGATGCGGCGTCTGCTTGCGTATCTCAAGCCATACCGTTATCAAGTGGCTTTTGCGGTGGCGATCCTCTTTCTGGCGATGCTGCTGCAATTGGCAGGACCGTTTTTGACGAAGATCGGCATCGACCGTTATATCGCCAAAAAAGATCTGGCGGGATTGAATCTCGTCTGTCTGGCTTTTGTGGCGATTTTGATCATCGAATTCGTCGTGGGAGTCGTCGAGACGTATGTTATCAACTTGATCGGCCAGAAAGCCATGTTTGATATGCGCAGTCAGCTCTTTGCGCATCTTCAGAGCCTGCCGGTCTCTTTTTTCGATAAGAATCCCGTGGGGAGATTGGTCACGCGTGTCACCAACGATGTGCAAAGTCTCAACGAAATGTTGTCGTCTGGCGCAGTGGCGATTTTCGGCGACGTCTTCAAATTGATTGGCATCGTGATCGTTTTGCTGACCTTCAACTGGAAACTGGCGCTGGTGACCTTCTCGGTGCTGCCGCTGCTATTCGGCCTTTCATTTCTGTTTCAAAAACTGATTCGGGAAAACTATCGGTTGATCCGGGTTCGAATTGCGCGCATCAATTCCTTTCTGCAGGAAAACTTCACCGGCATGTCGGTGGTGCAGATTTTCAATCGCGAAAGAAAGAGTTTCGAAACGTTCGATGGTTTGAATCGCGATCACCGGGACGCCTATTTGAAAACGGTTCTTTATTATGCGTGGTTTTATCCAGCAGTCAATTTGATCAGCGCCATCGCCATTGCGCTGATCATCTGGTACGGCGGCGGCCGTATTTTGGCCGGCACGCTGACGTTCGGTGCACTGGTGGCGTTCATCCAATACGCGGAAATGTTCTTTCGCCCCATCATGGAATTGTCGGAAAAATATAACATCATGCAATCGGCTATGGCAGCGTCGGAACGAATTTTTGCTCTGCTCGACGTTAAACCGGAAGTCGGTTTACGAAATGACGCGCGTGCTTTGCAAAAGGCGCGCGGCGAAATTGAGTTTTGCAATGTGTGGTTTGCTTATAAAGGCGAGGATTTTGTTCTGAAGAATGTTTCGTTTCGTGTGAAGCCGGGCGAGAAGATCGCGTTCGTTGGTGCAACCGGCGCCGGCAAGACTTCCATTACGAATGTGCTGCTGCGGTTTTATGAAATCCAGCGCGGCGAGATTTTATTCGACGGCGTGAATATTCAAAACATCAATCCGCTGGAATTGCGGCGGCACTTTGCCATCGTTCTGCAGGACGTGTTCATTTTTGACGGCACCGTGGCGCACAACATCAAATTGGGAAATTTCAATATCACAGATGAGCGTGTCCAACAAGCAGCTCGGGATGTCAATGCTGATTACTTCGTGCAGAAATTGCCGGCGAAATATGCTCAAGAGGTGCAGGAGCGCGGAAAGAGCCTCTCAGTCGGCCAACGTCAACTTCTGGCATTTGCTCGAGCGCTGGCATTCGATCCGGCGGTGCTGATTCTGGACGAGGCCACTTCGAGCGTGGACACGGAAACTGAAATTCTGATCCAACAAGCGTTGGAACGGTTGATGCAAAACCGCACCTCGCTGGTAGTGGCACACCGACTCTCGACCATTCAAAACGCCGATCGCATCATCGTGCTGCATAAAGGCGAAATTCGCGAAGAGGGCAGCCATCAAGAATTGTTGGCAAAAGAAGGAATTTATTACAAGTTATACCAATTGCAATATGCTTCTCAGGAAAGGGAGCAAAAAGCCGCCTGAATCATGCCGAGGTCTTTTATAGAGATATTATGAAAAGAATTGTTGCGTTGTGTTTGATGATTGGCTGCACCGGAACGCCAAAAATCCGTTACTCACAATTGGAGTATTCGCACCAGCCGGAGACCGTCTTTGAGGGTGAAAAGACCAACGAGCGGGATCGGTTAACCGAATTGATCACGACAGTGAGTGGCGCGCAATTTGGCGACGCGATTTTTAAACGCAGCACGCCGGTGTACTGGGTTTTGCCCGAAATTGATCGCCTGGATCTCGCGGTGACTGGCCGCACCGCCGATTTCACCGCTGACGAATTTCAAAAACGACAAAGAGAGTTGGAAGAACAGCACCAAAATAATTTCGTTTTCGCTTTAGATTTGCGGATGCCATTTCTTTCCAGTTGGTCAAAAGAGAAACTAATTGAATTTTTGCAGAGCAACCTAATCATCTCGTTGGAAAATGGGACACGAACGATTTATCAGCCGAGCTATTTACTTTTTCACATTCAAGAGCGATTTGGAAATGACCCCCCGGTTGTGAACAGTGACGATCTGGAGGTAGGCATTCCGCTGCGGGTTTTATTCAACAAAGCTGAAGTACTGGCGCCGAATACAAATGAGATAACCCTAAAACTACGTTTGCGCCAAACGCCACCATTCCGAATTGGGTTTTTCGACGATAAGTTTTTTCAAGGGTATCGCTGGAAAATTTCGCCCGACGCAAAAATAAAAAAGCCCCCAGCACTGCTGCCAGGGGCCCGGAGGGAGGAAAAAAATGAGGTATTAGAGGAAACGGTATCCTGTGCCATGTATGGTTTCAATGTACTGCGATGGGTATTTGTATTCACCTAACTTTTCACGCAGTCTCTTGATATGAACATCCACCGTGCGATTGGTGACATACACTTTCGTGCCCCAGACTCTTTCCAGAATTTCCTTGCGTGAAAAAACATTCATTCTGCGCGACGCCAAGAGGTAAAGCAGCTTGAATTGAATGTAGGTCAGGTCGATGGTTTTTCCCGCCTTGCTGACGCGGTGCTCGTCCAAATTGATTTCTATGTCTTTTACTCTGATCTTCTTACTGGATCCAAAATTCACTCTTCGTGTAACTGCTTTGATGCGAGCCACCAATTCTTTTTTGCTATAGGGCTTAATTATAAAGTCATCAGCCCCCATTTCGAGTCCCTTCACCTTCAACATTTCATTGTTTTCGGAGGACACCAGAATAAGGCCCATACTTTTGGTTCCTATATCGTCTTTTAACTCCATAAAGGTCGTCAGGCCGGTGTCGTTAGCTTCATCCAGATCAATGACTACCACCGATGGCTTTTCCCGCGAGGTGATTTCCAGTGCATTTTCAACTTCTTCGTAGTGGGCAGTGGCGAACCCATCTTTGTGAAGCATGTCGTCCAGTACTTTGCCCCCATTCAAAAGAGATTTATCAAAAAATATGATATTACTCTTTTCCACCTTTTCCATAGTTGGCCTCCAAAGATTAGGTTAGTTAATAGGTGCCATAGGATCGAATTTCCTCTGTGCGAAGTTGTTAACGATCTTTAATAAAGTAATCACAATCTAAGTAGCAGGTATTTCCGTCATCCCTGGCGTAAGAGTAAAAAACATTTGTGCGAGAAGTGGGGGATGTCAATTTCGTTCTAATTTTTTTGCAACATTTATGCCAACTAAGTAAAAAATATAACAAGCTTGTTTACGATTTCGTGATCAAGATGGACCTTCCCGTTAATTATGTTTTTGTTTTTCAATATATTAATCTAAGCAATTAGATAGACTGAATTCTGGCCAATGCATCAGACTTTTGAGCTCGGATATGCCGAGTTGACGATGAGGCGTGGCTCAAAAAGCGGTCGAAAATCATTCGGTTGGCCAATAATTGACCATAATGCCGGATTGTATCTGGTTGATTCTCGTCCATTTTTGTTCTGAGAACATCTCAGATTTCTCATTCATTTCGTACTTGCTCTGGCTTTTTAGTTGTGGCTTTCGAAACCGCGGAAGGATTGACGAGACTCGTAAGTGCAACGACTTGTTTTGGGCTAACCAAAAAGCCCTTGCAAGTTTTGGTTTGAAATGCTATATTTTCGCCGTTTTTCTTTTGAAATTAATTTCATGTATATCAGGAGGATTTATGGGCCGCCGCAAAGTGATCATAATGGGCGCTGCAGGAAGGGATTTCCACAATTTTAATGTTCGATATAAGGATAATGAAAGCTATCAAGTTGTGGCCTTCACCGCCACACAAATTCCGGACATCGAAGGTAGAACCTTCCCCGGTGAGTTAGCGGGCAAATTGTACCCTGATGGAATTCCAATCTATCACGAAGAACAATTAATTACTCTGATACAAACAAACAAAATTGACGAAGTGGTGTTTTCGTATAGTGACGTGTCTCATGAGAATGTCCAACACAAAGCTGCACGGGTGACAGCTGCTGGCGCTGATTTTATTTTGTTGAGCGCGCAAAACACGCTGTTGGTCAGCACCAAACCCGTGATTGCGATTTGCGCTGTCCGTACTGGCTGCGGCAAGAGTCAAACCACTCGCCGGGTCGCACAAATTCTGAAGGAATTTGGCAAGAAATTAGTAGTAGTTAGACACCCGATGCCCTACGGCGATCTCGCGGCTCAACGCTGTCAACGATTCGAGGTTTATAAAGATTTGGAACGCCACGACTGCACTATCGAAGAGCGTGAGGAATACGAGCCGCATCTTGAAATGGGCACCATCGTTTACGCCGGCAACGATTACAAAGAAATTTTAGAACAGGCGCAAGCGGAAGCCGACATGGTGATCTGGGATGGCGGCAACAACGATACACCCTTTTTCAAACCTGATTTGCATTTCGTGGTTACCGACCCGCTCCGTCCGGGGCATGAGCTCACTTACTACCCCGGAGAAACCAACCTAATCATGGCGGACGTTGCCATCATTAACAAGGAAACCTCGGCGCAATTAGAGGACATTGAGCAGGTGCGCTCCAACATACGTGACCGTAATCCCAATGCGGTTATCATCGATGCCGCTTCGCCAATTTTTGTTGAAGATACCAATGTCATTAAAGGAAAGCGTGTTTTAGCTGTGGAAGACGGCCCGACCCTGACCCACGGTGAAATGGATTTCGGCGCCGCCGTGGTGGCGGCCCAGCGATTCGGCGCGACAGAATTAGTAGATCCCCGCCCTTACCTCGTTGGCTCGTTAATAGATACGTTTGCGAAATATCCGGAGATCGGTATGTTGCTGCCAGCCATGGGTTACGGCGCGAAACAAATTAGGGATCTCGAAGCCACCATCAACAACACCGATTGCGATGCGGTGATCATCGGCACCCCAATAGATCTCCGAAAAATAATCAACATTCGAAAACCTGCCGTTCGCGTTACTTATGAACTGCAGGAGATTGGCCGTCCTAACTTGTACGACGTACTGCAGCGATTCAAATAACAAAATTTTATGAGCAATCGAAGGAAGCCCATCGCAGTGGTTGCTTTGGGCGGCAACTCCATCACCCGCGAATTCGAAGAAGGGAACATCACCCAGCAGTTCTCCAACACCCGCCAGAGTCTTGTTGGTATTGTTGAACTAATCAAGAAAGGCTATCGCGTTGCCATCACACACGGCAACGGACCCCAGGTTGGAAATTATTTGATCCGGGTCGAAGAGTCGCGCCACTTAGTGCCGCCGCTGCCGCTGGGAGTGATGGTGGCGGATTTGCAGGGCGGCATGGGCTACATGATCGAGCAATCGTTGCAGAACAAGCTGCATCGTTCCGCCATTAAACTCCAAGTGTCAACAATACTAACGCAAGTCATCGTGGATAAAAACGATCCCTCGGTTTTGAACCCCACGAAATTTGTCGGGCCGTTTATTAAAAAAGATGATGTTGAGAAAGTAGTCCGCGAGCGCGGATGGATTGTCAAAGAAGACCCTGGCCGCGGTTATCGACGCGTGGTGCCGTCGCCGACGCCATTAGAAATTGTGGAGAAAAAAGTCATAAAAAAATTGGTTGATGACGATATCATTCTGATTTGCTGCGGCGGCGGAGGGATTCCGGTTTATGTCGAAGATGACGGCATCTACGAGGGCTTCGATGCGGTCATTGATAAAGATTTGGCCGCAGCGGTGCTGGCGAAAGATATCGAGGCTGAGGAATTGTACATTCTCACCGCCGTGGACAAAGTTGCGCTCAATTTCCATAAGCCCAATGAAACTCAACTCGACCGATTGGCCGTGAGCGACGCCAAACGCTATCTCGCCGAGGGACAGTTTCCTAAAGGCAGCATGGGCCCGAAAATTCAAGCCGCGATTAATTTCATCGAAAGCGGTGGGAAATCGGTGATTATCACCTCAGTGGAAAAAATGCCTGCGGCGCTCGTTGCGAAAACCGGAACGCGTATCGAAGCTTAAGTCCAAATAAATAAAAAATTTAAGTTCGTGCTTCGCACAATTTTTGTAGGAGGCGAAATTGAAAATTCACGAATATCAGGCCAAAGAGATTTTGAGGAAATTCGGCGTGGCCGTGCCGCGGGGAAGTTTGGCAACCTCTGCCGAGGAGGCGAAGAAAATCGCCGCTGAGTTAGGGGGCACCGTGGTGGTGAAGGCGCAAATTCATGCTGGTGGACGCGGCAAAGGCGGCGGCGTCAAACTGGCGAAGTCTCCCGATGAAGCCGCAAAACTCGCCAAAGCCATGTTGGGGATGAAATTGGTCACTCATCAAACCGGTCCGCAGGGCAAAGAAGTTCACAAAGTTTTAGTGGAAGAAGGCCTGGCGATTGAACGCGAGCTGTATTTGGGAATCGTACTGGATCGTGCGAAAAAGCAACTGGTCTTTATGGCCAGCACCGAGGGCGGCGTTGAGATTGAGAAAGTCGCCAGCGAAACGCCCGATAAGATTATGAAAGAATACATCGATCCGGCAGTTGGATTTCAGCCGTTTCAAGCGCGCAAGCTAGCGTATGGCCTCGGACTCAAAGGCGATCAAGTCAAAAATGCGCTGAAGTTTTTCGCAGCGCTGTATCGCGCCTACGTACTGTCCGATTGTTCGCTGGCGGAAATCAATCCGTTGGTCGTCACGAAAGATGGACAGGTGCTCGCCCTCGACGCCAAAATCAATTTCGATGACAATGCCCTTTTCCGCCACACTGACTTTGTACCCCTGCGCGATTTGGACGAAGAAGAACCCCTCGAAGTCGAGGCCTCAAAATTCAATCTCAATTATATTAAACTCGACGGCGAAGTGGGCTGCATGGTCAATGGCGCGGGCCTGGCCATGGCCACGATGGATATGATCAAATTGGCCGGTTCGGCACCCGCAAACTTTTTGGATGTCGGCGGCGGCGCGAATCCGGAAACGGTTGAAAATGGCTTTAAAATCCTGCTATCGGATAAAAATGTGAAAGGCGTTTTAATCAATATTTTTGGCGGCATCGTGCGCTGCGACCGCGTCGCCAAAGGAGTCATCGAGGCTGCCGGTAAAATGGATATCAATGTGCCGGTGGTGGTGCGACTTGAGGGCACCAACGCCGAGGAAGCCGCGCAACTGCTTGAGCAATCCGGCATGGCTTTCGAGGTCGGCCGCAACTTTGAAGATGCGGCGCGCAAGATCGTTGCCGCGATTCGATAACACAGGAGGTTTTACTAAACCTTCGAGGTTTAGTAAACTTTGAACAACAGAGGAGACTAAATTGAGCATTTTAATTGATAAAAAAACCCGGCTCGTCGTGCAGGGCATTACAGGTGGCGAAGGTTCCTTTCACACTCGCCAGATGATGGAATACGGCACGAACGTCGTTGCCGGCGTGGTGCCGGGAAAAGGCGGACAAAAATTCGAAGACAAAGTGCCAGTGTTTGATTCGGTCGCCGATGCCGTGAAGCAAGAGGGTGCCAACGTTTCGGTGGTGTTTGTGCCGCCGCCCTTTGCCGCCGACGCCATCATGGAGGCGGCCGACGTAGGCATCGCGCTGGTGGTCTGCATTACCGAAGGAATTCCCGTTACGGATATGGTAAACGTGGCCAATTACCTCAAAACTCGCAACACGCGTTTGATTGGCCCCAATTGTCCGGGCATTATTTCGCCTGGAAAATCCAAGATCGGCATCATGCCGGGATTCATTCATAAAGAGGGCAGTGTTGGGGTGATTTCCCGCAGCGGCACTCTCACTTATGAAGCCGTAAAGCAGCTCAGCGATCTCGGCATCGGGCAGTCCACCTGCATTGGCATTGGCGGCGACCCGATCATCGGCACCACTTTCACCGATGCGCTGAAATTGTTCAAAGATGATCCCGAAACAAGGGGTGTGGTATTGATTGGCGAAATTGGCGGCACGGCCGAGCAGGAAGCCGCGGCATACATCAAAAAGAATTTTGACCGGCCGGTGGTGGCGTTCGTGGCCGGTCGCACGGCGCCGCCAGGACGGCGAATGGGACACGCCGGGGCGATCATTTCCGGCAGCGAGGGCACGGCGCAGGAAAAGATTGAGATTCTGCAAAATGCAGCGGTGCATGTCGCCGAAAGCCCGGCGGTGATTGGGGCGACGATGAAAAAATTGTTGAAATAGTGTATTTTAAAATTTGGAGGACGTATTCCTGTGGAGCGAACCTTAGCTATTCTGAAACCTGACTGTGTGAGACGAAATCTGATGGGCAAGGTCATCGATCGCATCGAAGCCGCCGGGTTTAAGATTCTCGGCATGAAAATGGTGCGGCTGACTCAAGCGACCGCCGGCGAGTTTTACGCGGTTCACAAAGAGCGCCCGTTTTATAAAGACCTCGTGACCTTCATGAGTTCTGGCAACGCCGTGCCGATAGTTTTGCAGAAAAACAACGCCGTCGCCGATTTCCGGAAGTTGATTGGCGCAACTGATCCGGTCCAAGCCGAATCCGGTACGGTTCGCAAAGACTTTGCAGAGAGCAAGCAAAACAACATTGTGCACGGTTCCGACTCGGTTGAAAACGCCAAAATCGAAATCGCCTATTTTTTTTCTGAGAGAGAGTTGGTGGAAACCAATCAGTAATTTTAGCTTGACTCTTGCTCAAATATTATTTAAATTTTGCCCTTAAAATGTGCTTGGCTTCATAGATAGATGAAAATTAACATTCAGAATCTCAAAGACGGCCAATATTTTTTTGAGTTTGAGAAAAGTAGCATGGAGCTTGATTTTGAGGACATCGAGATGTTTTCCAGTCCCGTGAAAGTTGAAAGCAACGTTGACAAACGCAAAAAGGACGTCGTAGTTTTTAGTCGCGCTAAAACCATCGCCAACTATGTTTGCGATCGGTGCCTGTGCCAATTCAGCAGGCCAATTGATGAGCGCTTTACTGTTTTGTTCACGACCGATCAAACTTATCGCGACAGCGACGATAACGAGTTGGTGCAGTTGATCAGCGCCCACACTCGCGAAATCGATTTGAGTGCCGGTGTGCGCGAATCAGTATTGCTGGCCGTGCCCATGAAGCATTTGTGCTCGGAAGAATGTAAGGGTCTTTGTCCAACCTGCGGCGTCAATCTGAATGAGGAAAGCTGCGGTTGCGTTCAAACCATTGATCCCCGTTTGGCGGATCTCAAAAAGTTGATAAGCTAAAATTAAAACCAGAGGAGAACGACATTGCCGTTACCTAAACGACGACATTCCAAGTCACGCAGAGATAAACGGCGGACGCATTGGAAAGCATCCGCTCCAACCGTTGTTGAATGTTCTCATTGTCATCAACCAAAGCTACCGCATCGCGCGTGCCCAAACTGCGGCTATTATGACGGGCGCTCCGTATTTATTCCGAAAGAGTCGTAATCTAATTTCCGTTTCAACAGAAAGGACTCGCGAAGGAGAGGGGCACCTTAGTCCGGAGAAAACTCATGCGTATTGCTGTTGACGCCATGGGAGGAGATTATGCCCCGGACGCCATCGTGCATGGAGGCATAGAAGCAGTTAGAGCCGGGAAAGGGGAATATGAGGTGGTGTTGGTTGGGGATGAGGATCAAATTCAACATTGCCTTTCCCGCCATTTTCGAATCCATGAATTGCCAATTTCGATCCACCATGCTTCTCAGAAAATCGAGATGCCTGAATCACCTACCGCGGCGTTAAAGCAGAAGCCGGATGCGTCTATCGCCGTCGCTATGGGATTGCATAAACGCGGAGAAGTCGATGCGGTTATCAGCGCCGGTCACACCGGTGCTGCAATGGCTGCAGCGTTCCTGAGTCTGGAGAGAATCAAAGGCGTCAAGCGTCCGGCTATCAGTTCCTTGATACCATACGGACATGGTTTGGGCGTCACGTTGCTTATCGATGTCGGCGCCAATCTCGAATGCAAGCCCATCAATCTGCTGCAGTTCGGAGTGATGGGCAGCATTTATATGAAAAACATGTATCATCTGGCCAACCCGCGAGTGGGTTTATTGAATATTGGAGAAGAAGACACAAAAGGCACTGATCTCATTCAGGAAGCCTATCGTCTGCTCTCGAAAAGCCGTCTCAATTTTTGCGGCAATGTCGAAGGGCGTGATGTCATGGATGGCAAAGTGGATGTGATTGTGTGTGAGGGCTTTGTCGGCAACGTGTTGTTGAAATTCGCTGAGAGCTTCAACGGCGTTTATTCAAAAACGCTTAAACGCAAGATCGGCAAAAAGGTGTTTTCCAGCGTCGGCGCTTTTCTGTTAAAACCGACGTTCGAGCGCTTACGACGAATTTATGATTATGAAGAATATGGCGGCGTACCTTTGCTTGGCATAAATGGAACTTGCATCATTTGCCACGGCGGTTCCACACCGAAAGCTATAAAGAATGCAGTGAAAGAAGCAGTAACCATGATCCAGCAACGGGTCAACGAAAAAATCAGCAATGAAGTAGTCGGCATGATGGAGGAAGAAAGGGATGCCAAATAAAATTTACTCGATGATCGCCGGCACCGGCGTCGCCATTCCGGAAAAGACCCTCAGCAATTCTGATCTAGAGAAAATTGTGGATACCACCGACCAATGGATCCGCGAGCGCACGGGCATCGAGATCCGCCATATCGTGGACGACAAAACTCAGAACTCTGACCTATCCGCGGCCGCCGCTCTGCAGGCTCTAAAAGAGGCCGACATGTCTGCCGAAGAGATCGATACCATCATTCAGGCTACGGTAACCGGTGACGTGCGTTTCCCCTCCGCCGCGTGCTACGTTCAGGAAAAAATTGGCGCGGTGAACGCCGCTGGCTTTGATATTCAGGCAGCGTGTTCCGGCTACCTTTTCGCCCTGCACATGGCCGATACTTTGATTGCTTCGGGTAAAAGTAAAAATGTTTTGATTGTGGGCTGCGAACTGCTAACCCGAATCGTCGATTGGAATGACCGCGGCACCTGCGTGCTCTTCGGCGACGCTGCCGGCGCAGCCGTTCTCAAACCCGCTAATGGCGACGGTCGCGGCGTGCTTGGAACGTTCATTAAAACTGACGGTCGCTTGGCGCACCTTTTGTGGATGCCGGGCGGTGGCAGCCGTTTTCCGGCTGAGGTTGCAGTAGCTGAAAATCTTAATAATATCAAAATGGAGGGGCCGGAGGTTTTCAAAGCGGCGGTGATGGCTATGGGCGACGCGGCGGTGCATATTCTGGAAAAGACGGGTCTCACTCCGGATGAAATCACCCTTCTCATTCCACACCAGGCCAATATCAGGATTATTAATGCGACTGCCAAGCGCATGAAGCTTCCCCCGGAAAAAGTTTATATCAACATACAGAATTACGGCAACACCTCGGCGGCCTCCATTCCGGTGGCCATGCACGAAGCCAGGCAAAGAGGGCTGCTGAAACCCGGCGACGTTTGTGTGATGGTGGCGTTCGGAGGTGGGTTCACATGGGGCTCCGCAGCGGTTCGGATGTAGGCAACCACTGGAGAGACGGCCATCAGCAAAATAGCTTTCATTTTTCCGGGACAGGGTTCGCAATACGTTGGGATGGCGAAAGATCTCCACGACAAGTTCCCGGAAGCCAAAGCCATGTTTGCGAAAGCGCAGCAAATTTTGGGATTCGACCTGGCAAAGATTTGCTTTGAAGGGCCAGAGGAGGAGTTGAAGCAAACTCGCGTCACCCAGCCCGCGATTTTCGTTCACAGCGCGATCTTGACGCAACTTCTGTCGAAAAAGAATATCAAGCCAGAGCTGGGGGCAGGACACAGTCTTGGTGAATACTCTGCTCTTTATGCCGCCGAAGCGCTGAGTTTTGAGGATGCCTTACGGGTGGTCAAAGTGCGCGCCGAGTTGATGCAGAAAGCCGGCGAAATCAATCATGGCACGATGGCCGCGATTATCGGTATCGAAGCAGACGCTCTCAAAAATGTCTGTGAGGAAGCCAGTTCAGCCGGTGTCGTTCAGATCGCCAACTACAATTCGCCGAA
>Ga0247727_10013224_pt1 | contig 13971 bp, 13 predicted proteins | sample WisWelCaveWW1625_FD_202498 | JGI IMG/M metagenome (GOLD analysis project Ga0247727, IMG submission 202498) | Biofilm microbial communities from Wishing Well Cave, Virginia, United States - WW16-25 | ecosystem: Environmental > Aquatic > Deep subsurface > Groundwater > Cave microbial mat | place... | reverse complement strand
ACCTTCCCTGAAAAAGTTCTCGCCGCCGAGTACATCAACAGTCTCCGCCAGAAGGGAGGCTGGGAGGGCCTCCAGCCCCCGGCCCCAACCGAACCGGCGCAGCTTCCCGCTCAGCCGGCCCCGCAGCTTCCCTCCGATGAGGATGCGGCCAAACTCCGGCCCTCCCTTCCTGCCCCGGCAGGCCTGGTCTGCACACCCTCGCAGGACTCGCCGGCAGAATCGGAGGTGCCTTCTTCCTCCAAGGCGGCGCACGGATGAAATCTGCAAAACCATGTCAGGTTCATTGCCCCTGCGAAAAAGAATGGCCCATGCTGTTAGAATGGATGTCGTCTGCATGAAACGCTGCCTCATCCTGATAGCACTTCTGCTCGTCGCGCGCACCGCGGCGGCCCAGGACTGGCGCCCCATGGGTCCCCCCGGCGGCGATGTCCGCGCACTGGCCGCCGACCCTCGCGACCCGAAAAAAATCTATCTCGGCACCTCCGACGGGCACATCTTCGGTACCTCCGACGCCGGAGACCACTGGGTCCTGCTGGGCCGCGCCGGCGCCGCACAGGATGGCGTAGTCACCGCCATGGTCGTCGATCTGCGCGACTCGGCCCGGCTGTACGCCGCGCTGTGGGCGCGCGAGGACTCGCGCCGCGGCGGCATTTTCCGCAGCGACGACGGCGGCCACACGTGGCGGGCCGCAGGGCTGGCCGGGCAATCGGTTCGCGCCCTGGTGCAGTCGGCGTCGCACCCGGAAGTCATTGTGGCCGGCACTCTCCTGGGCATCTTCCGAGCTCGCGTCAGCCATCCCGGCGCCACGCCTGAATGGGAGCGCATCTCGCCGGAGGGGCACGAAGAGCTCCGCAATCTGGACTCGCTGGCCCTGGATCCGCAAAACCCGGAGACCATCTACGCCGGCACATATCACCTGCCGTGGAAGACCACCGATGGCGGGAAGCGCTGGTCGCCCATCCACTCCGGGATGATTGACGATTCCGACGTGATGGCCATCGTCCCGGACCGCAACAACTCGCGGCGCCTGTACGCCAGCGCCTGCTCCGGGATTTATCGCAGCGACAATGCCGGGGCGCTGTGGCGCAAAATCCAGGGCATTCCGTTTTCCGCCCGCCGCACGCACGTGATCGTCCAGGACCCGCTGCGGCCGGAGACCATCTACGCCGGCACAACCGAGGGCCTCTGGAAAACTCCCGACGCGGGGGCCAGTTGGAAGCGCATCACTCCGGCCACCTGGGTCATCAATGCCATGACACTGGAACCGGGCTTCCCCCGCCGCCAGCCGCGCCGCCAAGGTAGCGGGCGAATCGTGCTGGGCACCGAGCAGCTCGGCGTGATGGTTTCCGCAGACGATGGCTCCAGCTTCCACGCCGCTAATCTCGGCTTCAATCACCGCCAGATTGTCGCCCTGGCTCTCGACCCGGATCGCACCGGCCGTCTACTGGCGGTACTGGCCAACGCACCGGAACCCGTGCTGGCCACCGACGACGGCGGCCGCAACTGGTCCCCGCTGGGCCCGGGCTTGAACTTGCTCACGCTTCGGCGCGCCTACGCTTCCCCCAGCGGCTGGCTGGCGGCCATGGGGCGCGGAGGGCTCATGCGTTATGACGCCGCGCGCAGCGTGTGGTTGCCTGCGGGGATGGCAGTAGGTGAGGCCGCAGCAACCACCGACCGTCGCGGGCGGCGACTCGTCCCAAAAGGCCCTCGTCCATTGACTGCCGTCGTGCTGGATATGGCCTTCAGCCGCGACGCATGGTTCGCTGCCACCGCTGGCGGCCTGCTGGCCTCGCGGGACTCCGGCGAAACCTGGCAGTTGTATCCGGTCGGGCCGATGACCACCCTCGGCGTGCGCTCGGTCCGCGTCTCGCCCGACGGAAGCGACCTCCGCATCGTTTCGCTGCGGGGGATGGTCTTCTCCCGCGATGCTGGCCGCACCTGGTCTTGGCACGACCTCCCCTATGGCGCGGGCGCCGCGGAACGCTTGGAAATCGCGGACGAGAACACGCTGCTGGCTACCACCCACAGGGGACTGTTCATTTCGCGGGACGCTGGGAAGACCTGGCAGTTCACCTCGAATGGCCTGCCGGAAGCGCCGGTCCAAGATTTGGCGGCGGTCGGAGATTTGTTCATCGCTTCGATGCAGACCCGGGGTGTGTATCTTTCGACCGATGCCGGACGCCTCTGGGAACGGGTCGGCGGTTCGCTGGCTGACGGCGATTTCCCTGTCATTGTGGCCAGCACGGCGCGCTCCACGATTTTTGCGGCCTCGGCCTCGGATGGTGTTTATGCCATCCAGACTCAGTTGGGCCGACCTGCGGCGCCGGGTAACGGAGAGGCACGGCATCTACGGCCGTGAAGAAATTACACGCTTGCGAACGTCAAGGATGTCATAGATTGTTCAAAGATATGGAGTTAACTAAGTCTCTATTTGGACGCCGGCGTGCCATCACTCGTGTGGGAGATTATGGAGAACCTATGAGAACTACCCTGGTAGGCCCATGTTCAGTTCTACTTGCCGCTGTGCTCCTGTTGGGCGGCTGCGCCAAGACGCCAGAAGCCGGACAGGACGGCGCTTCCGCTTCTCCGGCAGGAGGCGCGGAGAAAAAGTCAGGCGGATTACTCGGCAGCCTGCTGGGAAGCACCAAGCCAGTAGCCATCCCGGAGGGCACAGAGTTCAACATTGCCCTGGAGCAAACCATCGCCAGTGACAAGAATCAGACCGGCGACACCTTCGAGGGCAGCCTCGCCGCGCCAGTCAGCGTAGATGGCAAGCTGGTCATCCCCAAGGGCGCCGCCGTCCGCGGCCATCTGGTCGAGGCCAAGGAATCGGGACGCTTGAAGGGTGTGGCCCGGCTAAAACTGGCACTGGATGCTGTCGAAGTCGGGGGAACCTCCTATGACATACAGACCACCGCAGTCACCCGCACAGGCGGCGATCACAAAAAACGCAACACCGTGATGATCGGCGGCGGCACGGCCGCTGGAGCCGTCATCGGTGGAATCGCCGGCGGAGGGAAAGGTGCTCTGATCGGAGGAGTCGTTGGCGCGGGCGCAGGCACAGCAGGAGCCGCAGCCACCGGAAAGAAAGATATCTCCCTCGGACCCGAGACACCGCTCTCGTTCAAGTTGACTCAGGCCGTCACGGTGCAAGTCAAACAGTAGCAGTTCACTTCGCGCCCGTGGGCTGCAACTCGGCCACGGGTGCCTCTCCCCACCTTTGCATCATTCCCGAATAAGGAAAGACTTGCTTCCCAAATTGGCACTCAATTGAAAATAAATAGTTTGAGTAGAACATAAGATCACTGAGCTTGACATTGTTCCCATTATAGGAATAAGCTCCAGAGCGAATAAGTTCCGTGGAAATCCGACAAGTGTCCTACTTATACGAACTTACCATCCCCATTCCACTTTGGCACCTCGTCTGCAATCTTACTCTGTATGACTACAAACCCATCTGAACAACCCATGGCAGGTGAATCCTCTGCACTAACGTTGCTTGTGGTAGACGACGAAGGCGCCGTCCGCGACTTGTGTACGCAGGTTGCTCGCGAATCTGGTCTGCATGTACGCATGGCCGGCTCGGCCGAGCTCGCCCTGGACATCCTCGATAAATTCCCCGTGGATATCTTGCTCACCGACGTAAAGCTCCCCGGAGTGAGCGGAATGGAACTGCTCAAGACTGTGCGAGAGAAGTATGCGGAGACCGCGGTCGTTCTGTTAACCCAGTTTGGGACGGTGGAGACGGCGGTGGAGGCCATGCGCGTTGGAGCTGTGGACTACATTACCAAGCCGTTCCACGTGGAGGAACTGCGTAGCAAGCTGGAGCGGCTGGTGCGGGCGCACGAGCTCCACCAGGAAAACCGGATCCTTCGTGAGCAACTGCGTAGCCGTCCGGGATTTGGAGGGTTGGTAGGCATGGCGTCGCGGATGCAGCGCGTGTACAAGTTGATTGAGAGAGTCAGCCAGCACAACTATCCCGTCATCATTCTGGGGGAGAGCGGAACCGGGAAGGAGCTGGTGGCGCGGAGCATCCATTTTTCGGGCCCTCGCCGCCAGCAGCCGTTTGTGCCCGTGGACTGTTCCGCTCTGGTGCCCACACTGATTGAATCGGAATTATTCGGCTATGCGAAGGGCGCATTCACGGGTGCCACCCATTCCAAGAAGGGCCTGCTAGAGGCGGCGGAGGGAGGCACGATCTTTTTCGACGAGATCGGTGAGCTGCCCGTGGATCTGCAGGCCAAACTATTGCGCGCGCTGCAGGAAAAGGAAGTGAAGCCAGTGGGCTCGACCGAACGCATTGCGCTGAATGTGCGCGTGATCTCGGCGACGAACCGGGACCTGGAGGCCGCCATCCACAAGGGCCACTTCCGCCAGGACCTCTATTTCCGGCTGAACGTGGTGCAAATCAAGCTGCCTGCGCTGCGCGAGCGCAAAAACGACATCCCGTTGCTGGTGCAGTCGTTTCTGGAAAAGTTCGGCGAAACGCATCCGCCGGTGCGCGATCTTTCCGAGGATGCCTTCGCGCGACTGATGGCTTACGATTGGCCGGGAAATGTGCGCGAGCTGGAAAACGCCGTCGAGCGAGCCGTGGCCCTAGGTTCCGGCACGATCGTGCGCTCGGGCGACCTACCTTCCAATCTGCAGAGCAGTTCCAGCGACCGTCTCCCTGGCGCGGACGAAATGCTGCCGCTGGCCGAGCTGGAGCGCAGAGCCATCTTCCGCGCTCTGCGTGAGACCGGCGGAGACAAAATTGCGGCGGCGCGGCTGCTGGGAATCGGCAAAACCACACTGTACCGTAAGCTGAAGGAGTACGGTTCGGGGCAGATGGGCGGCAACTTAGAGAGCCATTCAGCCGCGAACTGAGAGTTTCTTCTACGGGAAAATTGTCGCCCGCGGTTTCATTCCGGGAATTCTGAAGCTCCGCTCATCCGGCCCTCCACTGCCTTCCTTCCTGATTCCAAGGCCTTTACACAAGTCCCCTGTATGGCTACCCTATTGCATCATCGATCCTCGCCAGAGGTGGAGCACCGATGATCCATTCCAGCCAGCCTTTTCGTTTGCCTTGGGGGCTGCGGAGGGCCATTGAATTCACGGCCAGCGTGGGGGTCGCGCTGCTGTTCAGCTATCTGATTCTAGAAGCCCGCTGGTAGAAACGGGGGGGAATCGGGTGGAACTTCGCCGCCCAAGGACAAGTTCACTTGCCTCGATGCTGGGGAGACCGCCGAGCGATGGCGAGGCCCCCTCTGCGGAATTCTGCGCGCTGGCCGAAATGGCTGACTGCGCCGTGCTCCTGCTGGACCTGGGCGGAAGGATACGCCTGGCCAATTCGCAGTTCGGGCAGCTGATGGGGCTCAGCGACGAGGCAGTTTCCAGATTGGAGCACTTTGAAGACCTTGCCGAGATAATGGGCGGCCCCGCGAGTACTGTGCAGTTCACGCAGCGGCTGGCCGTGTGGTGGCCGGAGAGCCGGCGGCGGGGAGAATCCTGGAAAACGGCACGGATCGAAAAGACGTGGCCGGTTGCCCGACAAATTGAGCGAATGGGCCGTCCCGTGATGGATGTGCGAGGTGAGATTTGCGGCTGGCTGGAAACCTACCGCGAATTGCCCGGGAGTGAAGCCGGCAATCCCCAGGTGCTGCAAGCGGAAAAAATGGCCGCGCTGGGCGTGCTGGTTTCCGGCGTCGCCCATGAGTTGAACAACCCCTTGACCAGCATTTCCGGCTACGCGCAGGTGCTGCTCGCGAGGATGGCCGGGACTCGTATCGAGGGGGAACTGCGGTGGATTCAGGAGGAAGCCGGCCGGGCCTCGCGGATTGTGCGAAACCTGTTGTTCTTCGCGCGGCAGAGTCCACCGGTGCGCGAGCCGGTTGATTTGAATGATGTCGTGGGGCGGGCCGTATCCCTCCGCCAGTACGACCTGAGAATGAGAGGGATTGCCCTAAACACCCGGCTGGCTCCGCGACTGCCGCAGACCCTTGCAGATGGCCATCAACTGTTGCAGGTGATTCTGAACCTGATAGTGAATGCCGAGCAGGCCCTGGCCTCGCGGCGCGGCGGCCGGATTGAGATCTCCACCCGCCCATCGGGAGCCGACTTGCTGCGGATCGAGATCTCCGACGACGGTCCGGGTGTTCCGCCCGATATTGCCGCACGGATTTTCGACCCGTTTTTCACCACCAAGCTGGATGGCACAGGAACGGGCCTGGGACTTTCGCTTTGCAACGAATTCGTGCAGGAACACGGCGGCAGAGTTTTTCTTGCGCCGGTGAACACTCTTCCGGGGGCTCGCTTCGTGGTCGAGCTTCCGCTGCTTGCACCGCCGGCCGTCGCCGCCAGCCGGATACCGGCTCCCGTGGCACCCGTTCCGATGGCCGCGCCGGAGGTGGTGGGGCGGCGACGCATTCTGGTGACCGAGGATGAACCGGTGGTGCTGAATTTGATTTCCGACGTACTGACCGCGGAAGGCCACGAGGTGATCCGCACGACGGACGGCCTTGAGGCATTGCACCTGCTTCTGCCCGAGCCGGGCTCCCGCTTTTCGGAACCTGCCAACTCCACGGATTCCTTCGACCTCTTGATCTGCGACCTGAAGATGCCGCATCTGGATGGGCAGGCGCTGTTCGATGCACTGATGGCCGCCCAGCATCCAGCGTGCAAGCGGCTGTTATTTATCACCGGAGACACGCTGGGCAAGAACACCTTCGAGTTCCTGGACCGGCACTCGCTGCCCTATCTGGCCAAGCCGTTTCTGGTGGAGGAGCTGCTCAGCGCGGTCAATGGAATGTTGAAAACGAATGCTTATGAAAAGTCCAAGACGGGCCTGGGGAACCCGGCGTCGAGTGTCGCACGGCACCGCCGGGAGCGAAAGGGCCACCGATGAAAGCTTTCGGCAAGGAGCGCGATTCACAGGCCGCGGTGCTGTTGATCACTGCGGACCAGGCCTTTGCGCAGAGCTTTGCCACCCGGTTCGCTGACCGTGAGCCGGCGGTTGCCGTAAGTGTTTACGTCCGTCCGGCGCAGGCCCGGAATTTCCTGCGGCGCCACCGGCCGGCAGTGATTGTTTTGGACGAGGCCGCCTGCGCCAGCGGGCGAGGTTCGTCGGCCGCAGGAACCGAATCACCTCTGGCCACCGCCGCAATCGAGCTGGCCCGGCGGGCTCCTGTCGCTGTGATTGCATCCCCTTCCGCGGCAATTCATTTGAGCAACCTGGCCCGCCTGGTGGCTGCCGGCCAGATCGATCTGATCCCCCGTGCAGGGGGTTTTTCCTCGCTGGCGGCAGCGCTGGTTGAGCGACGCCTGTCGGGGTTCCTTCCAGGTGCGGAAACACTGGGCCACACAGAATGTACGGAGCCGAACACGTTGGCCGGCTTTGGGGAAGTCCTCCGCCACGAACTAAACAATCCCTTGACCGGCATCCTCGGAAATGCCGAGTTGATCCTCGCCCACCGCCAACAGTTGCCGGCAGACGCGGTGGAGCGGATGGAAGTCATTGCCGACCTGGCCGTGCGCTTGCGCGAGACAGTCCGCCGCCTGAGCCGCGAGTGGGAATCCAGCGAGGAAATCGCGCCGGCCGATCCCAGTCTGGTCACGCACGCCAGGTAACAGGATCGCTCGTCGTTTGACACCTTCCCCGGCACCTGCGAATAATGGCTCCATGCCGCAGCCTCCCGTGGTGCGCCGCGTGAAGAGCTATTCCGGAGAGTCCGGGTACGTCTATCAATACTATTTCCACGAAATCGTGAAATCGCAGCGCGGCGGGCAGCCAGGCAACGAATACGTGTATATGGTGTCGGCGGACCGCAAGACGCAGTTTCCGCTGCGCATTTTCGTCAGCCGCGCGGCGGTGGACGCCTGGGCCCGCACAGCCGGCAGAGAACTTACCGGCACGGAAGAATACGCCGCGGCCAAGATGCGCCTGTTCCAGGCGTTTGATGGGCTGGAAGACCTGGCCACCGAGGCTGCCGACCTGCGCGTGGACGAATCCAACCTCGATACCTTGCTCGACAAGCTGGGCATGTAGCCCGCAATACTCACAAACGATGGGGCTGGAGACGGAGTTGGCGGGGGGCACTGAACCGATTCGCCGCGACCGGCGTCTTATGATATGGAACGACGATGAATGGGGTTGCGGACACCTGCATGGACGGTATCGTGCTGACCGGCGCACCCCTGGCGGCCTCGCTGGAGCGGGAGTTTGAGCAGCGGCTGGCCGACAGCAGCCGGCTGGCATTTCGCGTGGCGCTGGGTGTGCTCCGCCACCGCGAAGATGCCGAGGACGTGGCCCAGGAAGCCTTTGTCCGCGCCTACAGGAATTTTCACCGCCTGCGAGACCGCGACCGTTTTCGGGCCTGGCTGGCGCGCATCACCTGGCGGCTGGCCATTGACCGCCTCCGCGCAGCGGGACGCCGCGCCCGTTACGAAGAATCTGCGGCGACCGAAAGGACTGCTGCCGGAGCGAGCGAATTGGCGCAGCCCTCCGTCGAGCAGATGGAGGCGTCGCGGGAGTTCCAGAGACGGCTGGACGCCGCCGTGGACGAGCTGCCGGAAAAACTTCGCGCCGTGGTGCTGCTGGCGGCCATCGAGGGCCACGACATCCATGAAGTAGCGCGGCTTCTGGAAATCCCCGAAGGCACGGTGAAATCCCGGCTGCACAGAGCCCGTAAACAGCTGGCGGAGAAACTGCCATGAGCTGCGCACGATGCCGAGAATGGATCCTGGAGGCGGCGCTGAGCCCCGACAGTGATGAGTACGAGAGCGCGCTGCGGCCCGAGCTTCGCGCGCATCTGGCGGACTGCGCCGGCTGCCGCGAGCTGCTCGCCCGGGAACGCGCACTGGCCGGGCGCATCGGCGCGGTGCTGCGGGCGCGAGTAGCTGCCGAGCCTTCTGCGGCGTTTGTCGCGGGCATCCGTGAGCGGATCGCGGCGGAGCCGGCAGCGACGCCGTTGTTCGGCAGATGGCAGCCGGCGCTGGCGGGCGCGATGGTGGTGATGATCGCAGTGGCTGTGTGGTTCACTGCGCCGGAGCGGGTCACCATTCCACCGCCGCCGCCGACCGAGAGTGCGACGGCGGTCTCTGTGCCGGAAATCGCGCGGGAAGGGAACCGCCGGCGCGTTCGAGAGCGCCCGCTGCAAACGGCGCCTGAGTTGTGGGCCGAGGTCATCATCGAGCCACGAGAGCGCGAAGGAATGCGCTGGCTGCACGCGGCGCTGCAAACCCGGGCGTCGCGCATCGCAGCCGTGCTGGCCGGGCCGGGCGCGACAGTGGAGGACCCGCTGCGGCCGCTCGGATTTCCGGATTTGCAGGTGGCGCCGGTGGAGATTGCGCCGATGCAATCAGGGAGCGAGGCGGCCGGCGGGAAATCTCAGTCACTCGAGGAGTAGTTCGCCGCCGGGCCGCAAGGGAATCGCATTTCCAGGGAGGGGGAAAAGGATGATTGCCAGATTCGCACGAGTTCTGCTCATTGTATTCCTTTCGGCGGTGGTGGTCGCTGCGCAGGAACAACCCAAACCGCCCGCAAAACCGCCCGCAGTGGATCCGGAGGACGCCGCTTCGGTCAACGTGCTGGTGGTTTTTACGGAGTACGAGGGCGAAAAAAAGGTCTCCAGCGAACCGTTTTCGCTGCTGGTGGAGACGCGCCAGAACATCCGCCAGAGCGAGCGGAGCAAGCTGCGCGTGGGGATGCGCGTGCCTCTGCTGGTCCACGGCAAGGAAGGCACGCCACAGACTCAGTATCACAACATCGGGACGGAAATTGACGTCGTCGGACAGGCGCTCGGCGACGGCCGCTACCGCGTGGTGCTGATCTTGCGGCGCGCGGGGATTTATGCTCCCGGCCCGGACAGGAAGGCCACGGACTGGTCACTGGGCGACCAGCCGCTGCGTGATACGCCCATCCTGCGCGATTTCAACACCGAGTTCACGCTGATTCTGCGCGACGGCCAGACGTTGCAGGGCCACGCGGCGACAGACTCCGTGAGCGGGCGGATGATGAAGATCCATGTGACGCTGGGGGCGGTGAAATAGGCGTGGTCTGGGCGTCCCGCGGGGCAGAAAAATACCCCTTGACATTCGCTTTTTCTTCGCCTATGCTTCGCAACCGGTAGAGGAACGGGAAACCGGGCCAAGCGCAGCCCCATTGTCCGTTGCGGAGCAGGCCCACAAGGCGCGCTCCTTTGGACTCTCTCAGGCCGCGCCTGGCCCGGCCCGAAACTCACCGCGGCAAGGGGCCGCAGCCTGTGCGGCGTGCCGCGTTCCTCTGCCAGCCGTCCTGCTACCGCGGGGTCTGCGATGCCTGCCTTCATTCCCAAGATCGTCCACGTGGACGTGGACGCGTTTTTTGCCTCTGTCGAACAGGTGCTGAACCCGAAACTGCGCGGGCGGCCGGTGCTGGTGGGCCGGGGCGTGGTGGCGTCGGCCAGCTACGAGGCCAAGGCCCGCGGGGTGCGCACGGCGATGAGCATCCGCCGGGCGCGGGAACTGTGCCCGGAAGCGGTGCTGGTGGCCGGGCAGTACGAGCACTACGCCGAATTTGCGGGGCGGGTGCGCCGCGTGCTGGACATGTTCACGCCCGCCGTGGAGACCGCGGCGCTCGACGACTTCTACCTGGACTTCACGGGCACGGAGCGGCTGTATCCGGATTTCCCCGGCGTGCTGCGGCGCGTGCAGCAGAGCGTGCTGGAGGAAACCGGGCTGGGCGTATCGGTGGGGGCGGCAACGTCGAAGCTGGTGGCGGCGGTGGCGTCGCGTCTGCGGCGCCCGCGGGGGATGCGCATCATCGCCCCGGGAACGGAGCTGGACTTCCTGGCGCCGCTGGAGGTGGAAAAACTGCACGGCGTGGGGCAGGCGCACGCGGTGACGCTGGGCGAACGCGGCATCCACACCATCGGCGAGCTGCGCGCGGTGCCGCTGGCGGCGCTGGCGGCTACGTTTGGCGAGGCGGTTGGACAGCAGCTCTACGACCGGGCGCGAGGGGTGGACCCGCGCGAGGTGCAGGCGCCGCCGGAGCCGAAATCGGTGTCGCGGGAAACCACCATCGAGGGCGGCACGATGGACATGGAATTTTTGCAGGCGCTGGTGGAATACCTGGCGGAGCGCGTGGGCAGCACGCTGCGCGGCTACGGGCGGCAAGCGCGCACGGTGCACCTGCGCATCCGCTACACCGATTTTTTGTCCGCGGGACGCGCGGCGCCGCTGCGCCCGCCTACCCACGACGAAAAACAGCTCCACGCCGCGGCTATGGAACTCTTCCATGCGCTGTTTGCGCGGCGCGTGACCCTGCGGTTTGTGGGGCTGAGCGTCACGCACCTGGAACCCGACCGGCGGCAAAACGAACTGTTTGACCACGAGACCAACCGGCGATGGTACCTGAACCGCGGCGTGGACGCGGTGCGCGACCGCTTCGGCTGGAACGCGGTGCACTCCGGGAAAGGGCTGCAGTTGCGGGAGCACTACGACACCAAGCCCACGGGATTAGTTCTATCGACGCCGTGCTTGTCGCGGTGAAAACATGCTAGACAAGTGCTCCATGAATGGGAAAATATGCGGGACAAAAACAATTCCGATTGGCACGTAAAAAATCAAAGCCTACCCGCCTTGGGGAGCTTACGTGCAAGTCTTGCCGCGCATGACGCTCATCTACCACATCACACACGTGAGCAACCTCGAAGAAATCATTGCTGCTGGTGGTCTGGTGTGGACAAGAGAGCCCAGGATGTCGCTCACACCAAGATTGGCCACCAGCATATCAAGGACCGTCGGATGCAGAAACCGGTGCTGCTGCCACCCGGCGGAACACTGGGAGATTATGTTCCGTTCTATTTTGCGCCTCTTTCACCCATGCTCTATGCAATTCATAGGGGTCAGGTGGAAGGATATGTGGGCGGACAGTCCGAAGTCGTTCACTTGGCATCTACGGTGGAGGCGGTTGCCGAGGCAAAGCTGGCGTGGGTTTTCACGGAAGGGCACGCAGAAATTCGCTTCACTGGGTTCTTTAATGACCTTGGTGACCTCGACAAAATAGACTGGGGGGTTATGCGTGGGCGGTATTGGTATGACACCGACAATGACCCCGACCGCAAGCGAAGGCGGCAGGCTGAATTCTTGGTGCGCGACTTTTTCCCGTGGGCACTGATCTCTCACATTGGTGTGTGCAACAGAAACGCCGAGCTCCTGGTCACTCAAGCCCTTGAGCACTCTCCGCACAAACCCAATGCTGCAGTCGAAAGGAGTTGGTATTATTAAGATGCAGATGGTAGAGCAGGTCAAAGGCAATCTGCTGAACGCCGAAGCCGAAGCGCTGGTAAACACGGTAAACAGCGTGGGCGTGATGGGGAAAGGCGTCGCGCTGCAGTTTAAACTGGCGTTCCCAGAGAATTTTGCCGCCTACCAAGCCGCCTGCAGACGCGGTGAAGTCAAGATAAGCAGCATGTTCGTTTTCCGAACGAACCTGCTGCACAACCCCCAGTTCATCATCAACTTCCCGACGAAGAAGCATTGGCGAGGCAAGTCGAAGCTCGAATACATCGAATCTGGCCTTCAGTCGCTGACGGATGTTATCCAAGCCGAGAAGATTCGCTGCGTGGCTCTCCCGCCGCTCGGCTGCGGTAATGGTGGACTTGATTGGTCGAAGGTCAGATCGCGCATTACGCAAGCCTTCGCAAAACTGCCCGATGTCCGTGTGCTCCTGTACGCCCCGAAAGGTGCACCGTCCGCCGACGAGATGAAGGTTGCCACGACACGGCCTGCGATGACTCCTGGAAGGGCAGCGGTTCTCGCTCTGATGAGCCGTTATGGGCTGCCAGGCTACCGTGTTAGATTGCTAGAGATTCAAAAGCTGGCTTATTTCTTGCAAGTCGCAGGTGAACCACTTCAGCTCGCATTCCAAAAGCAACGGTATGGGCCTTATGCTGAGACCCTTCACCACGTGCTCCAAAGAATCGAAGGGCATTTCATCTCCGGTTACGGCGACAGAAGCCGAAGCGCGTCCATCAAAATTCACCCCCAGGCAGCCAAAGAAGCTGAGGATTTTTTGCAAAGCAACAGTGCAACGTTGCAGCGATTGGAACGGGTTGGCCGACTAATCGAGGGGTTTGAAACTCCTTACGGAATGGAGCTCTTATCCAGCGTCCACTGGATCGCCGCGCAAGAGAGTGAGAAGGCAAGAACGGACGCCGAGGCAGCCTGTGATCTTGTCCTGAGTTGGAACGAACACAAACGCAAGATCTTCCAGACCAATCACATCAGGCTTGCATGGAATCGTTTGCGCGAAGAAGGCTGGTTCTAACCGGCTGCGCCTGATGGGTGGAAAGACGCCATTGTCAAGGAACGCAATCTGGAAATGAAGTCAGCCCGGCACAGAGGCCGCCTGGTGACCATCGATCCACCGTTGCCTGTTTTGGCCTGAACCTGCAGTTCTCCTTCCTGTTTCCCTACCTCGAGTCGCTTCTATTTCGATGTTTGTCCATCTGCATTGCCACAGCCAGTATTCGTTCCTGCGCGCGGTGCCGCGGCCAGAGGAAATCGTGGCGGCTGCGGCGGAGCAGAAAATGCCTGCGGTGGCGCTGACGGACACGAACGGCCTCTACGCCGCCGTGCCGTTCTACCAGGCGGCGTGCGCCGCGGGGGTGAAACCCATTGTGGGCGTGCAATTAGACGTTTGCCCCAGAGGCACAGAGAACACCGAGGAGCAGGGGAAAAGTTCTGTGCGGCAGGGGACAGCGGAGCCGTCGGGCGTGCGCGGCCGGGCTTACCCCACCGTGTCTGCGACACAGCAAGCTGCGTCGCGGGAGAGCGGGAGCAAGCTCCCGCACTCCAAAAACGTCGTGCTGCTGGCTGCGGATGCTGGCGGTTACAGCAACCTGTGCCGGCTGGTGACGCGGCGACAGCTCGAAGACCGGCCGGTGACGCTCGAGGAGTTGAACGAGCACCGCGCGGGGCTGCTGGCGCTGTACCACAAAGACCGGGAACCGG
>Ga0247727_10013223_pt1 | contig 13972 bp, 9 predicted proteins | sample WisWelCaveWW1625_FD_202498 | JGI IMG/M metagenome (GOLD analysis project Ga0247727, IMG submission 202498) | Biofilm microbial communities from Wishing Well Cave, Virginia, United States - WW16-25 | ecosystem: Environmental > Aquatic > Deep subsurface > Groundwater > Cave microbial mat | place... | reverse complement strand
GGCTGGAAGAACCTGTGCAGGATCATCACCGCCGGCCGCCGCGCCGCGCCCAAGGGACAGGCGCGCGTCGAGTTCGAATTCATCGCGCATCATTCCCGCGGGCTGATCGCGCTGTCGGGCGGCCGGCGCGGCAGCGTCGAGGAGGCGCTCGTCCGCGGCGACGAGGAGGAGGCGCTCCACCGCCTTGCTCGCTGCCGGGACGCGTTCGGCAGGGACGGCTTCTTCCTCGAGCTGCACCATCATCTGCTCGGCCGCGAAAATCGCCTGCGCGGCTTGCAACGGCGCCTTGCCCGGCGCGCCGGCGCGCGCCTGGTCGCTGCCAATCACGTGCACTATGCGCGCACCGGCGCGCGCTGCCTGCAGGACGTGATGGTGTGCATCCGCGAAGGAGTCACTCTCGATCGCGCCGGCCGCCGCCTCCTTCCCAACGGCGAGTACTTCCTCAAGAGCCCCGAGGAGATGGCGACGCTGATGGCCGACATGCCGCAGGCCCTCGAGGCGACCCTCGAGATCGCCGCGCGCTGCCGCTTTTCTCTGGACGAGCTGCGTTACCTGCTGCCGGACTTTTCGGTGCCGCAGGGCGAGACCCAGTTCTCGTACCTGCACCACTTGACGATGGAAGGCGCGCGCCGGAGGTACCGGCCGCTCACTCCCAAGGTCGCGCGCCAGCTCCAGCACGAGCTCGACGTCATCGAGAAGCTCAATTTCGCGGGCTACTTCCTGATCGTGTGGGACATCGTGCGCTTCTGCGAGAGCCACAATCTCCTGTGCCAGGGGCGCGGGTCGGCGGCCAACTCGGCGGTGTGCTACTCGCTCGGCATCACCAGCGTCGACCCGATCGGGCTCGACCTCCTGTTCGAGCGCTTCCTGTCCGAGGAGCGCACCGAGGCCCCGGACATCGACCTCGACATCGAGCACCAGCGGCGCGAGGAGGTATTGCAGTACGTCTACCAGCGCTACGGACGCGATCACGCCGGCATGGTGTGCACGTTCATCACCTACCAGGCGCGCTCGGCGGTGCGCGACGTCGGCAAGGCGCTCGGTTTGTCGGAGGACCAGGTGCGCCGCGCCAATCGCGTGCTCGACCACTACGGCGCCGGAGATCTTGCGAGGGAGATCGAGAGCGGCGCGCTCGCCCTGCCGGGTCTCGACCTCGAGGACCCGCGTCTCAAGCACCTGGCCGTGCTGTGCGCGCGCATCGACGGGATGCCGCGCCATCTCTCGATCCACACCGGCGGGATGGTGATCGCCAAGGCGCCGCTCGCGGAGGTCGTGCCGATCGAGAACGCGGCGATGGAAGGCCGCACGGTGATCCAGTGGGACAAGGACGACGTCGCCGCCGCGCGCCTGGTGAAGATCGACCTCCTCGGTCTGGGCGCCTTGAGCCTGGTGCATCGCGCTCTCGACCTCCTGCGGCTCCACAAGAACGTCGACCTCGACCTCGCCCACCTGCCGCAGGGGGACGCGAGTGTGTACGACATGATGTGCCGCGCCGACACCGTCGGCGTGTTCCAGGTCGAGTCGCGCGCGCAGATGAACTGTCTCCCGCGCCTGAGGCCCCGCTGCTTCTACGACCTGGTGATCGAGGTGGCGCTGATCCGGCCCGGCCCGATCCAGGGAAAGATGGTCCATCCCTATCTGCGCCGCCGCCAGGGGCTGGAGAAGGTCGAGTACCCGCACCCAGAGCTCGAGCCGATCCTCAGGCGCACGCTCGGCGTGCCGCTGTTCCAGGAGCAGGGGATGAAGATCGCGGTCGCGGCCGCGGGCTTCAGCGCGAGCGAGGCCGACGAGCTGCGCCGCGCGATGGGGCACAAGCGCTCGCACGAGCGGATGCAGAAGCTCTCGCGCAAGCTGATCGAGGGGATGGCGAAGAACGGCATCGGCAAGGAGGCGGCGCGGCGCATCTTCGAACAGCTCGCGGCGTTCGCGGACTTCGGGTTCGCGGAGTCACACGCGGCGAGCTTTGCGCTGCTGGTGTACGCGACCGCCTGGCTCAAGTGCCACCATCCCGAGGTGTACGCGGCGGCGATCTTGAACTCCCAGCCGATGGGCTTCTACGCGCCGGCGACTCTCGTCAACGACGCGATGCGGCACGGCGTGGGATTCCTGCCGATCGACCTCGTGCACAGCCAGTGGGACTGCACTCTCGAGTCGCCTCTGCTCGCCGTGCGCCTGGGACTCAGGCTGGTGAACGGCCTGGGCGAGGAGTACCGGGAACGTCTGCTGCGCGAGCGGTCGAGACAGCCGTTCGAGTCGATCGACGACGTCGGGCGGCGCTCGGGGCTTCCTCTGCGTCTGCTCGAGACGATGGCGCGCCTGGGGTTGTTCGCCTCGTTCGGCAAGGAGAGGCGCGAGGCGCTGTGGCAGGTGCAGGCGGCCTGCCTGCCGGCCGCGGGCCCGCTCGCGTCCGGCGCGGTCGAGGAGCCCGACGTCGAGCTGCCGGCGATGAGCAGGCGCGACGAGCTCGCCGAGGATTACAAGGGCAGCGGCCTGTCGCTGTCGATGCAGCCGACCGCGCTGTGGAGAGAGCGGCTCGACAAACTGCGCGCCCACACCTCTCAGGAGCTCGAGCGAATCTCCCACGGCGGGCGAGTCACTCTTGCCGGCCTCGTCATCTGCCGCCAGCGCCCGCCGACCGCCGGCGGGTTCTGCTTCGTCACGCTCGAGGATGAGTTCGGCCTGGTCAACGTGGTCATCGAGCCTGAGGTGTTCGAGCGCCACCGTGCCATCGTACGCCTCGCGCCGTTCCTGTTCGTGCGCGGCCGCGTCGAGAAGAACCAGGGAGTCATCAACGTCCGCGCCCAGTCGATCGCCGCCCTCGACGACGCCGCGGTCGAGAGGTTCCGATCCCATGACTTTCACTGAGGATTCACCGCAGAGACGCAGAGGGGGCAGAGAATGACGGGAGAGAGAGGAACGAACAGAGACGCGGGCAGGAGGCGCCGGGGCGCAAAGGATGAGAAAGGAGAACCGGAGACTTTTGCATATCTCCTTGGCGTCTTTGCGCGAGGTTTCTTCTCGCGGTGTCCTCGCGCCTCTGCGGTGAGATTCTTCGGGCGGGTGTGTGACGAGCGGAGTCGATCGAGCGGGGTCAATCGGCGGCGATGTAGTCGATGTAGCCGATCAGCATTTCCTCGAAGGTCTGATCGCCCCAGCGGACGATCTGCTCGGGGTTGGGATTGAACGGGTTGTCCTTGGAGTTGTCGTAGACGGCGGTGCACAAGAGGCTCTCCCCGGCCTCGATGCGCAGCGGCTCGTTCAGGAGATAGAAGTTCTGCCAGTTGAAGTCGTACCGGGGAACGTCGAGGACGATCGCCTCGCGCTCGTCACCCTTGAGCTCGAACCGGAACGACTTGCCGCGCATGTGCATGTGCGGGAACATCGAGATCAGCTTGACGGGACTTAAGAACTCGTGGCGTGCCTCGAATTCCGCGGCGGGATGATGCGGCGGGATGTGCAGCCGGCCGTTGTAGATTCCGCGCGTCAGGACCTCGTGCTCGATCTTGTCCGTTGCAAACCTAAATCCCATGCGGGTGCGGTCCGTGGTTGAAGTTCCATTGGGCGTGTAGTGGAGCTGGAACAGGAACTTTGACCCTTTGAGCAGGCGCTTGGCCATTCCGTCGGGGTAGATGTTGGGCCGGGCGCCCGGAACGTTGACCGAGAAGTACCCGGACTCCACGAAGTCGTTGTTCTCGGGTCCGCGCAGGGCCTCGCGGCCGCTCTGTCCCGGCGGGACCAGCAGTGCGAGGACGTGGTGAGTCACCGCCGGATTGGTCGGCCGGATCTCGCTCGCCTGAACCCAGCGGTCTTCCTCGAGATGGGGGTCGACCATGATGTAGCGATAGTCGACGACACCCTCGGCGGGGATCTTCTCTTCCTCCTCGAGCTGGATGATGAGATCGGGCTCGCCGATCGCCCATCCTGCCTCGTCGAACGCCGGCGGCGTGGGTGCGGGCGCCTGTGCTTTTCCTTCGAGTGCCCCCTGCTCCGCCCAGCGCACCAGCAGCGCCTTCTGCGTGTCCGTGAGCACTCGCACGTTGGTGAAGGATCCGTAGTGCGGGTCGGCGTGCCACGGAGGCATTCGACCTTGCTCCACGACCTCCGCCATCATCGGCGCCCAGCCCTTGGCGTCCTGGTAGCTGAGCAGGCTCATCGGTCCAACCTGTCCCGGGCGATGGCACTCGACGCACTCCTGATGGACGACGGCGGCCACGTGCTCGTTCCAGGTGACGTCGACCTTGGCGCGGTCCGCGACGCGGCCGACGAGGCAGCCGGGAGCTTCGGTCGCCGGCGTCTGAGGTTCTTCGGCCGCCAGCACTGCCTCGATCGCCTCCACCATGTATTCATTGGTCGGCGACGGCTTGCGAGTACCCACTCCGTACTGGTCGTCGAGGGCCCCTCGGTAGCGGATGCAGAGCTTCTCGTCGAGAACCAGCACCTCCGTCGTGCGCGTCACCTGCAGCCGATCGGTCACCACCTGCAGCGGATCGAGCAGGATCGGAAACTCGATTCCGGCGCCCTTCTTCTGCTTCTCGATCTCTCCCGGCGAATCCTGGATGTTGGGGTTGAGCCCGAGGAAGCGGACGCCTTCCTCACGGTACTCCTTCTCCAGGCGCGCCGCACGCGGCGCATACAGCTTCGCGATCGGGCAGTCGACGGAGGTGAGCAGGATCACGGTCGCGCGCGGCGACAGGGTGGTGTCGAGGAGCGCGACCTTGCTGCCATCCGACGCGGACAGGACGAAAGGAGCGACGACGGCGGGCGCCTTGCCCGTTTCCTCCTCGGTTTCCAGGGCGGCCGCGCTGCCGGCGGCAAGGAGCAGGAGAAGGGGGGACGCCACGTAGCTCGCGCGCTTCATGATCATGAATGTCTCTCTTTGAAGCCACACCACAGTGAGGCTGGATTCTAGCCAGAAGGGCATCGTCAGCCTCCGCTACTCCCATGCTGCATGATGAGTTCGCAGCTTAAAAACCCGTCACATGACGCCTGGATTCCCGCCTTCGCGGGAATGACGGCGCACTTCAAGCGCACACGATCGTCAGCGGGGGTTGGCCTCCGGGAAGGAGGCCGGCGTCTTTGGCGGCCTGATGAAGTCTGCCCAGGGCGCGCCCGCCAGATTCTCCAAGGTCGCGAGTGCAATCGTTGACGTAGAGCTCGACATGGGCCCATAGGATCTCGTCCTTCATCTCGCTGGCATGGCGCCTCATCGTCTGGAGCGCGGCGCCGCGGTCTGCATGCGCGAGCGCGAGCGAGCGGCGCAACAGATTGCACAACCCTGCCAGGGTCGAGGCCGGCAGATCGTTGCGCGCCAGCAGCCCGCCCAATGGCAACGGACTCTGGGTGCTCTTCTCCCAACGATCGCCGAGATCCTCGACGCGATAAAGACCGTGGTCCCTGTAGGTGAATCGACCCTCGTGGATCACGACACCGAACGTGCGCCGCCGCGCCTTGAGCGCCGGCATGATCGCGGCGAAGTTGCAGTGCTCGATTCTCTTGAGCTCTGGATGAAGGATTTTGAGGAGAAGGGTGGCGGTCGTGTCCTTGCCCGGGCACAGGACGACGTCGTGGGGATCGGGCCGCACCCCCTCGTCACTGGAAAGGAGCAGCGGGCCGACCCCGAACCCAAGGGCCGAGCCCACCGGCAGGACGACGTGAGACCTGGACAGGAACAGGGCGGCATGAAAGCTCGCTTTCGCGACGTCGAGTGATCGGGCGAGCAGACGATCGTTCAGCTCCTGGATGTCCATGAGATGGAGGTCGAGCTCGACCTCCGGGTCGGCGATCTGGTGGGCGAGAAGACCGTGGAACAGAAAGGTGTCGTTGGGGCAGGTGGAGAGGCCGAGCGAGAGCTTCATCGGCCGCTCCAGGACAGCCAGCGTTCGACCGACGGCAGGCACGACTCGAGCGCCTTCTCGAGGCACCAGCGACTGTGGTCGCGGTCGCCGGCGACGTTGGAGATGCCGCGGACGACCGCGAGCCTGAAGTCGTGGAGGGTGGCGGCGAGGGCGACTCCGTAGGACTCCATGTCCTCGGCGGCCGCTTGCGGAAACAGGCGGGAGCGCCGGCTCGCGTCACTCCTGGAGCCGGACGCCGCGCACACGGTGAGCAACGGTCTCGCGCTCTTCGGATCGGCGATCCAGGAATGGTCACAGAGGATCGGCCCGCGGACTTCTTTGCCGGCGATCTCGGCGGACAAGTCCGCGAACGGCAGTGGTTCGACGTCCTCGCCGTTGAGAGCTCCGATCCCGAGGCAATGAACCTCGCTCGCCACCAGCGCCGAGCCTGGCGCAAGCTCATCGGATCGATAGGTGCCGACGACTCCGGCGAGCAGAGCGCGCTTGCATCGCGTGAGCGAGAACCAGAGGGAGCTCGAGGCGGCCGCTGCCGCGATCCCCACCCCCGTGATCGCGACCGCGCACTCGAGGTCCCTCCACTTCAGTGTTCGCGGCCGGGCCCAGGCCGGCGCACCGCGTTCGGCCGGTTCGAGGAACGCCTGCCGAGATTTCAGCCAGGGCCCGAGCAGTCCCTCAAGCTCCATCTCCGTCGGCAACAGCAAGAGATCCACGGTCACTGAGCCCTGAACTCGTAGAAGGAGGCATTGGCGAGCGGCGGGATCGACGCTTCGCGCAGCAGCAGAGTGCGCACCGCCCAGACATCCTCGAAGATCCGGTACTTGATCGCGGTCGCGTCGAGATAGTCGACTCCGGAGGAGCCGCCGGTGCCGACCCGGCGTCCGATCATGCGCTCGACCATGCGCGCGTGCCGCTGCCGGAAGATCAGCAGCGACTGCTCCATTTCGACGACGAGGTCGAGGATCTCGCGCGGCCAGGAGAGCAGCGGCAGCTCGCGATAGCTCTCGATGAACAGGATCGCGGCGCGGATCCTCCGGCGCTGGAAATCCGGTGCGCGCAGGAACACCTCCGCGTCCTTCATCTCGGTTTCGTAGCTGGTCTTGAGACGATCGACGTCGGCGTGAGTGAGAGTCTGGTCCTCGATGCGCCGCATCTGCGCCGTGAGGTCCGCACGATGGCGCTCGAGAAAGCGCTCGAGGAAGTGGTCGACCACCTCCCGGTCGCGCGTCTCGTCCGGCTGCGAGCCTTCGATCGGCGTCCGCAGCAACCACTGCTCGATCGCCTCCCGCAGGTACGGCCGGTCGCCCTCCCGGCGCCGCACCCGCTCCAGTGCCGGGGACCCTCCGCTCTCCGCTCGAAGGGAGCTGGTGTAGCTGCCCTCGCGTCCGAAGGGAACGCGCAGCTCCATCCCGAGCCCCAGGAGAATCTCCATCTCACGGAACTGCGCCGACTGGAATCCGCTCGCCGGGACCAGCTTGTCGCGGAAGTCGAGGAAGTCGCGCGGCGTCATCGTCTCCATCAGCGCGAAATGTTCGGCCGCGAGCCGCAGCAGGATGCACACGCGCTTGAGGCTCCGCGCCGCCCGGGCGAGCGCGGTCTCCGGCACGTGGCTCTGGCGGAAGAGGTCGCGAACCGTCTTGAGCTCGCGCAGGATGAGCTTGAACCAGAGCTCGTCGATCTGGTGCACGACGATGAACATCACCTCCTCGTTCTTTTCGGGCTCGCGGTCTCCGAGGCCGTTCTGCAACGACAGCAGCTCCTCCACGCGGATGTAGCTCCAGTAGTTCGGCTTCATGTCTGCCTCCGTGGTTTCCTCGTCCGCCTCGGTGCTGTCGCACCGGACTCGTCGGCTCGCGCGCGGCGCGTGCGGCGCGCCAGCACCGCTTTTCCGAAGGAGGAACGGACTCCACTCGAGAGTCCGCGAACCAAAGCGGTGCTGTCGCACCGCACTCCAAGGCGCTCTGCGCCGCCTCGTGCTCTCTCTCGGTCCTCGGTGTTCTCAGCGCCCTCTGCGCCCTCTGCGTCTCTGCGGTGAATCATGCTTGTTGTTTTCTGTGCCCTGTACGTCCCTGCGCTGAACCCTCCGGCAGGCGTTCTCTTCGCAGGATCGCGAACCAAAGCGGTGCTGTCGCACCGCACTCCTTTCATCATCATCCACCATCGATCGCCCGCGTCTCAACTTCGGCCCGGCGCAGCTTCAGCCATTGTGCGCCGTCGGCCACGACCACGGACCCGAACCGAAGCGGCAGCAGCGACAGTTCGCGGAACCCTCCGAACGGCGAGTGCTCGACCAGGCGCTTCAGGTCGGATTCACTCCACAGCCTTGAACGCACGGCCTTGACGACGTCGAGCTGCCACCGAGGCGGGACCCAGCGGGAGAGAACGGAACCGGCGCGCAGCTCGCGAAGGATCGTGGTGTCGTGGACTGAGGCTTCCTTGCGCGCCTCGATCAGCCAGCATTCGCCTCCGGGCTTGAGCAGCTCGTGGAACCGCTCGAGCACCAGAGCGGCGGCGTCCGGCAGACTCTCTCCCAGCACGAACTGACTGACGACCAGGTCGTAGCACTGGCCGGGCCAGGGAAAGGCGCCGGCCTCGACCAGGCCGTGGAGGATGCACTTCCTGAAGCCTGCGTGCCGGGCGTTGTCCTCGGCCCGCAGCAGCAGATGATCACTCTTGTCGACGGCGTGCAGCTCGAGCGTGCCTTCGAGCCTGAGAACACGAACCGGCCAGGTGCCGGGACCGGTTCCGTAGTCGAGAATCCTCTTTCCGCGGAATCTCCGCGCCGCCGATTCAGCGGTCCTCTGGTGCGCGGGCGCGAGGACGTGGTCGGTCAGCTTCTGGTACCAGCCGGGGAAGGCCCGCGGAGTCAGCTCGAGAAGCAGGTCGCCGAGAGCCACCTCATTTCGCCGCCGGCTTGACCAGCAGGAACTCGCGGTAGTACTTGAGCTCGACGATCGAGGCCTTGATGTCGTCCAGGGCGCGATGAGTCTCCGGCTTGGGAGGCGCCGCCTGGCGGATCGACGGGAACCAGTGCTGGGCAAGCTCCTTGAGCGTGCTCACGTCGATGACACGGTGGTGCAGGAAGCGATGGATCGACGGCATCTGCATCGACAGGAACATGCGGTCGGTCCATACCGTATTGCCGCACAAGGGGCTCTCGCCCTCTGCGCAATGCTGGCGGAGGAAGCGCAGGATCGTCTCTTCGGCTTCGGGCGCCGAGAGCTGGGACTGGCGCACTCTCTGCAGGAGCCCGTTGCGCTCGTGCATCCTGCGCACCACCTCCTCCATCTTCTCGAGAACCGCCTCCGGCTGGTGGACGACCAGGACCGGCGCCTCGGCGATCACCTGAAGATGGACGTCGGTGACCAGAGTTGCGACCTCGAGGATGACGTCCTTGATGGGGTTGAGCCCGGTCATCTCGAGGTCCATCCAGACGAGGCATTCGGATCGTGTCATGGACCAGCTTTCATGGGCTGAGGGGGCGAAGCAAGGGAGGCGAACGCGCATGGACCGGTCGTCGCTGCAGCGGGTCCGGCGCGTCAAAAGGCTCGATCCCTCCGCCGGGACAGGCTCTTATCCCTCCGCGCGGCATTTGTCCATCCGTCGAGGACGATGGGTTCCCGGGCCCGGCAGAGAACGGACTTCAGGTCTTCTTCCGGGAGGTGAAGAGCCTCGCGAGCAGCCAGAAGGCGGCGATGTAGATGGCGCAGAACACTCCGAGGTCGATCGCCACGTTCTTGACGTCGAAATGGTCGGTGAAAATGGCGTACTTGAAATCGATGAGCTTGAAGGTCGCGCGCGAGCCCACGTACGCGATCAGTGCCGCGAGAAAAGACCTCATTCAGTTCCTCCTCCAGGACAAGAGCCCCTGTCTCAACGTTCTGAGCCTTCGACCGGCTCAGGACCGCGCGGTCGCCGACATCCCGGGTGCAGCGGTATCGTACGACCTTCTTGAGTTCTTGGAGTGCCCGACCGGATGAACCTCTGCATTCGACCGGCGGCGAGGAAAGCCGAACCGTGTCGACCGAGAGCGGCGACTTGAGGCCCCTGAGAGCCGCCCGTTTCGGCCTCCTCGGCCTCGCGGTCCTCGCTCTCGCTGCACAGAAGCTCGTTTTGTCGGGGCTTCTGACGTCTTGGGAGCCAGACCCCGGAGAGAGCGACCTCGCTGCGATGAAATCCGATCAAGATCCGTGGACTCGAGTGTGCTGAAGAATGCTCTGAACGCGATCCTGATCGCGGCCGTCGTGGGTGCGGTGCTCTGCTGCGCCGATCTCTTGCGGCTGCGCCTCCTCGGCCTTTCCATGGGCGCAGCGCCGTCCCTGGTCGTGTGTCTCGAATACTCTGCAGCGGTGGTGCTGACGACCGGAATTCCGGTCTGCGCTCTCCTCCTCGTCGGGCATCGGTTCCAACGGCAGTGGATGGCGCCGTTCTCGATCCTGCTGGAGCAGCTTTGGTTCGCCGCGGGCCTGGTCGTTGCCTGGTGGCTCGGATCCGCGAAACAGTGGCTCTCCAGCATCGACCCCACTTCGGCGGCGACCTTTTTTCGCCGTCCGCAGGATGCGCTGATCACACTTGGTTGCGCGGTCGGCGGCTTCCTGATCGGTGCGGCGATCACCGCCCGGCTGCGACGGCAGATCTCCTGGACGCTCCCCTCGAGGCGCCTGGTCCAGTCTCTGGCCCTGCTGCTCCTCCTTTCGGGGCTGATCGGCTGGAGCGGCCTCCCGAGCCGTTCCTCGATTCAGGGGCCGCGACCCAACGTCGTCCTGGTCGTGCTCGACACGGTTCGTGCCGACGAATTCCTGCGCGGGATCGACGACCCGAAGGTCGGCGCGCGCCTGAAGCCGCTGCTCGCTCAGGGAACGCTGTACACCAATGCCACGGCGACCTCGACCTGGACGCTGCCGACGCATGCGTCGATCTTCACTGGACTGATGCCGCGTTCTCACGGCGCAAGGCTTGCCGACGGTTACCTCGAGGAAGGGATTCCGACGCTCGCGGAACTGCTGAGGAAAGAGGATTACCGAACCGCCTGCATCACCAACAACCCCTGGATCAGCGCCGAACGCGGCCTGGTCCGCGGTTTCGAGCAAGTGTGGGATCCCGGGAGCTGGGTGAAGGAGCGCCCGACTCTGCGCACGCTCCTCGCCCATCTTCGTCATCAGCTCGCAGCGCGGGCCCGGACCGGCTCGCCGGTCGGGGACAAGAACGCGCGCTACAGCATCGAGCTCGCGCGGGAGTGGATCGACACGGGCGACGCGCACCAGCCCTTCTTCCTGTTCATCAACCTGATGAACGCGCATCTGCCGTACCTGCCGCCGAGCACCTACTCCGACCGGTTCTTCGATCCCGGCGAGCCCGATCCGGAGATGTTCGGCCACTTGTCCGGGGTTCTCGACCCTTCGCTCAACAAGACCAACCGGCTGCGCGCCGACGGTCTGCGCCGGCTGTACCGCGCGAGCATCGCCTGTCTCGACGACGTGGTCAGCGAACTTGCCAGTGCTCTCGAGGAACGCGCTCTGCTCGATGACACGATGTTCATCGTGGTCTCCGACCACGGCGAGCACATCGGCGAGCACCGCCAGCTCGGCCATGGGGGAGCGCCCTGGCGCACCACGACCTGGATTCCCCTTTGGATCCGCTATCCGCGAGTCGCCGAGGGAGACGGCACCGGCAGGATGCCGGAGCGCGACGGGCGGCCCGTGAGCCAGGTCGACCTTCTGCCGACGGTGCTCGACGTTGTCTCGGTCCATCCGGGCGGGATCGATCCCGGCTCCCTCCAAGGAAGCAGCCTGCGGGAGGACAGCTCACGCGAATTCGTGTTCAGCGAGTTCTCGCGCGACCCTTCCGACAAAGTCGCCATGGAGAACCGCGACCGGGACGGAGCCTGCGTCGTGGAAGGCGATGGCAGCCGGCGTCTGCTGTGGACCAGCAAAGACGGTTTCCGACTGTTCCAGGCCGTCGAAGAGGGAGACCTCGAACGAGACGTGACCGAGGAGCAGCCCGAGCTTTTCGCGCAGCTGAAGTCACGCCTCGAGAACTGGATGCAGAGCACGATGGTCCGTTCCCCCAAGGTGCGCGAGTGGAGTGAACAAGAGAAGAGAAACCTCGAGGCAATCGGCTATGTCGAGGAGAGGTAGCCGGGATGCGCTGCCGATCGAGCTCCGATCCGCCCGCGGGTAGTCCAGAGTTCGGTCGTAAGAAAATTCCCGGCCGCGATGACGCTGCGGTTTGTGGGATCGACTCCGCTGTTGCTCAGAATCTTCTTGGTCGGAGACGTGGAGGGGGAGTGTCGCGAGCGACGTCGTCGATTAGCGATGCATCCGGCTTTTCCGTACGGAATCGAGTGCCGGGTTATCGGCGTCGTACTTGCGAGGTAGACTTGCGTGGAACCAATTCTCAGGGAAAGGTCGTGCCTCCTCTTCGCGTTTACGTCGACTCGTCGGTTTTTGGCGGCTGCTTTGAACAAGAGTTCGCCGAGGGATCGCGGCGCTTCTTCGACTTTGTTCGCGGCGGTCGAATCGTGGTACTCCTCAGCGACTTCGTAATCGATGAGCTCAAGGAAGCACCAAGCCACGTTCAGGCGGTTCTGACGGGGCTGCCGAAGGAGACTGTCGTCCAGGTCGAGATGACCGTTGAGGCCGCACGGCTTCGAGACAGATACCTGGGGAGTCGAATCCTCGGGCAAAGGTCGGCAGTAGACGCGATGCATGTCGCGCTGGCGACAGTCATCCGGGCCGACGCCATTGTGTCCTGGAACTTCAGGCATATCGTCCACGTGGATAAGATGCGGCGGTTCAACGAGGTCAATCTTTCCACGGGTTACGGGCCGTTGACGATCGCCTCTCCGAACGAGGTACGATTCGAAGACGATGAGCAAGATTGAACAACCATTCGACTGCTTGGCTTTCAAGGACGCCGCTCAAAGGAAGATCCTGGAAAAGATCGAGGGACTTCCCCCCGAGGAGCAGATCGCCGTCATCCGGGCAGACGTTGAGCAGAGCCCCTTAGGGAAGTGGTGGCGGTCCCTTGCGAAGGACCCTGGACCGCAGCCGGCCGGGACTCCTTCGACCGATCGAGGAATTCAGAGTCGGTGAATCCTGCGGGCCGATGTCCTGACGCTTGACTTGCGGGCGTTCGCCACAGACTCAGCCGGGACGACATCGTGAAGTTCTCATGCGCGAGGGAAAACGAGCGAAGGAATCTGCTGTTTCATGGCCCGTGGTCGGTCCCGACCGGTGGCGAGCACTCCGGTGAAGCATGACTGTTGCTGAGCCGTTCATGAGGCGAGGGACAGACTGGAATCGGGGACATCGTTGAACAGTCTGCGCTCCTTGCGCGAGCGGTGATTGAGCGCCAGGATGAAGGTCTCGGGCATGAACTCGAGCTTCTTGCCGATCCGGTCCTGAAGCAGGAGGTCCAGCTTTCGGGTCCGGCCGGGGATGAGCCGCTCGAGGAACGTTTTGCTGCGCGTCACTCCCAGCACCAGAAGAGGGCGCTCGGGGAAGTGCTCGACGTCGCGGCGCACGAGGAAGGCCCGGACGATCTCGGGAAAGCGCCGCAGCACTTCGATCAGCCGCGCGATCGTCGGGGCGTCGATTCCGTGGGTCGAATAGCGGCCGTCGAACAAGATTTGCGAACGTTCCTGTTCCGCGGCCCGGTGCTTCTCCCCGTGCTGCAGCGCGCGTTCGCGATAAGCCTCGGCTTCCTCCTTCCGGCTGCGCGCCATCAGGAACTGGAAGGCAAGCAGACACCCCTGGCCGATGGCGTCCGCGTCCTTGTTCATCACCTGGTTCAGGTGCTCGAGGCCCTGTTCGTCGCCCGCCTGGAGGAGCAGGCGGCCGACGGCAAATCGAGCAGCAAGGTGGTCGGGAATGCGCTGCAGGATCTCCTGGAAGGCCGCGAGGCCGGCCTCGCGGCCCTGGAACTCCTCCCTCGCGCGCGCCCTCTCGAACTCCTCGTCGTGGGTGAGGGACACGCCTTTCGACTTGCGATCGAGCTCTTCGATGCGGGTCTTGAGCGACTGGTAGCGCTTGTGGTCCTCGGTCCAGAACGGTTTGACCCAGTCGGCCCACTTGCGATCGAGCTGCTCGACGAGGACCGGCAGCTCGTCCCGCAGATAC
>Ga0247727_10013222_pt1 | contig 13973 bp, 15 predicted proteins | sample WisWelCaveWW1625_FD_202498 | JGI IMG/M metagenome (GOLD analysis project Ga0247727, IMG submission 202498) | Biofilm microbial communities from Wishing Well Cave, Virginia, United States - WW16-25 | ecosystem: Environmental > Aquatic > Deep subsurface > Groundwater > Cave microbial mat | place... | reverse complement strand
CAGCGTGACGTTCGTCGTGAGCTTGCTCGTCGTGCGGCCCGGGAGCGTCGTGTTGCCCGCCGCGGCAGTGAGGTCGCTCACGTCCGCGACGAGGCGCATCTCGACTTCGCGTTTGTCCGGGTTGTAGCGAGGAAGCACGGTGACCTCCGTGCCGAACGTGATGCGCTGGACGCCGATGGTGAGCCCGGTGTTGACGGTGAAGTTCTGCTCGCCGCCGTTCGCGAAGTTCGCCTCGACGCCGTTGTTCGTCACGACGGTCGCTTGCTTCAGCACCTTCGCCCAACCTTTGCGCGCCGCGATGTCGAGGCGCGGGATGGGCTGGTTCGTGATGCTCGCCGTCGCCGCGCGCGTGCCCGCGACGAAGTCGAAGCCGATCTGGCTCTTCACCACCGCGTCGCCGCCGATGCTGCCCGGCCAGGCGAGGCCGACGCCGTACGACGAGTTCTTGTCGTACTGCACGAAGTAGAAGTCGATGCGCACGATGTAACGGCCGTTGCCGTTGGTGGTGGCGCCGCCACCGCCGGGCAACGTCACGAGCGACTCGACCTGGTTCGGGTAGAGGCTCGCGACGTGTTGCACCCGACGAAGCTCGGTCTCGTTCGCTACGACACCGTCGATGACGATGCGCGCTCCGACGCGCCGCACGCGCACGCCCGACATGCCGTCGAGCAGCTGGGTGAGCTCTTTCTCGACCGCCGCCGGCGATCGCGCGAAGACGTGAACCGAGTGGGTGACCTGCGAACCGTCGCTGCGGATGAGGAGGAGGGTGGTCGAGCCCGGCTTCTTGCCGCTGATCACGAACTGCGAGTTGTCCGTCGTGAGGCGGATGTCGACGACGCCCTGCGCCCCCTCGGAGTAGTTCTTCACGTTCGTCGCGGACACGGTGCGCGTCTCGCCGACGGTGAGGGCGATCTCCTCGCCTTCAGTCGCGGAGCTGCCGCGATCTTGCGGCGGAGCCGCGTAGGCGTAGCTCGGAAAGAGGAGCGCCAGCGCTGTGAGAAGTTGGAGCGTGCGCTTGCGCGTGAACGACAGGAGCGGATTCATCGACGTGTTTCCTTGAGTTCGATCGGGCCGGTGGGGGTTGGGGTCTGGCGACGCGGGGCAACGATGGCCTGACGCCGGCTTGCTTCGGAGAGGGCAGCTCCGGTGACATCCACCGGCGCGTCCGTGACGCGTTGATCGTTGGGGTTTCGCACGATGGCGGAGAGCTTCCCGCGCTCCATCGCGAGCGCGAGGAGCTGGCTCTCTTGGAGCGACGCGCTCACGGTGAGGACCGTCGCGCGCTGGCTCGAGTCCTTCGCGACGCCGGCCGCGGTCGTATCCATACCCGTCGCGAGGACGAGGACTCTTTGCAAGAGGACAGTGGAGTCCTTCGACTCGCCGCACACGCAGAGGATGTCGACGAAGTCGCCGGGGTGGACGAGGGTGAGAACGTCCGCGATCTGCACCTTGATCGGCATCGCGCGGTTACCGGGCTGGACGAGCGCGGAGAGCGCGCGCTGGTCCTCTTTCACCGCCATCACGTCGTTCCAGACGATCGTCTGCTGGATCGGGATGCTGTGGATGGCGTGGAGCCCGAGGATCCTCTCCTTCTCGGACGCGCGGAGCATCCGCTCGTCGACGTATGCGATCGGAATTGCTCGCGTCCCGAGCATGGCTTCCGTGATGGGCTTGTCGCGCGGGATGATCTCGAGCGCGACGAGGACCTGCACCTTGCGGCCGCCGGACGCTTCGTCTTCGACACGCCGCACGTAGAGCATGACGAGCGCGATCGCGACGACGCCCGCGAGGAGACCGAAGATGAGGGGACGTGCTTTCACGGGATCGACCGGAGGGAAAAGAGGTGGGAGACGAGGGTGGCCGCCGTGCCGAGGAAGATCGCGGGGCCCAGGCGGAACCACGTGATCGCGGCTTCGGGGATGGGCTTGCGATGCGCCTTCTTGCGGAGCGGATTGAGGACGAGACGCAGCGTGTTGTTCAGCGTGACGAGGAGCCTGCCCTCCCAGGCGAGCTTCGCCGGAGCGAGGAGCGCCGCGGCGAGGAAGCCGTACGTCTCGGCCTCGAGGCCCGCGAGCGGATGAAGGGCGGCGCCGATCGCTGCGAACAGCTTCACGTCGCCACCGCCCATAGCGCCCTTCCGGAACATGAGGAGCGGAACGACCGCGCATCCGAGCGCTCCGAGCAACGCGAGACCCGCTTCCTCCGCGCCTGCCGCAAGGCCGCCGCTCGCCGTTCCGTAGGCGAAGTGGCCGGCGATCGCGGCGGCGAGACCGGTCAACGTGAGACCGTTCGGGATGTATCCAGTGCGGTAGTCCGTCACCGCGGCGATCGCAGTGAGGACGGTCGCGAAAAGGAGGAAGTAGATCATGGGCGTGTTCCTTGGCGGTGCGTGGCCGCTACTTCATCACCGGCTTGGTGTCCGCGCCTTGGACGCTGGTGCCTTGGGCGTCGACCGTCGACGAAACTTTGCCGCTGAAGAGCTTGAAACCGGCGACAGCGAGGAAAGCGACGACGCCGACGAGGATGATGTACTCGACCATGTTGGCGCCGCGCGTATCGCGGACGAGGCTGCGAGAAAGAGACTTCATGTTGTTTTCCTTTGTTGATGCACGTTGGGTTGAAGAGGCCGAAGCGGCCGCCGAGCGGAGTCAGTAGGGCTGCAGGACGATGCTCCTTACGAGCTCGAAGTCGTTCACGAGCGCGATGCCGAGCGCGATGAACGCGCCCATGCAGGCGATGCCCACGACGCCGACGAGGATCGTGTACTCGGTCATCGCCGATCCGCGCGTGTCGCCCACGAGGGGCGACAGGGTCAGGGCGAGGGGGGTCTCCGGCGTCATGCCCCCCTATCGGCCGTCCGCTCAAAAATGTTGCGTGGTTTTTTCCACGGACGCGTAGCTCGAACGGGCAACGCGGGATTTCCGTGGCTCCGTGCGCCGAACGGGTGACGTCGATTTCACGCAACCAAAGCGCCCCGGCGGCCGATAGGGGGGCATGCCGCCCTTACCGCGTCCCGAACGGACCCTCGCGAGCGACGCCCGCGGCGCCGTCTACGTCGAGTTCCTCATCGCGTTCATGCCGGTCTTCGTCTTCTTCCTCTGCCTTCTCCAGCTCTCTCTCCTCTTCTCTGCCAAGCTCGTCGTCGCGCACGGCGCGACCCAGGGCGCGCGCACCGCGGCCGTGGTCTTCGGCGACGAGCCCGGTCCCTACGGCGCGGGGAGCTCGCCGCACGCGATGTCGCGCGAGCGCCGCCGTACGGTGCGCGACTCGGTCCTCGTCGCGCTCTCGCCGATGGTGCTCGACGACACGATCGGCTCTGTCGGTGTCTCGTTTCCTCCGGCGGGCGAGCCGGGCGGCAAGGATCCCGGACCGGGCGCCCAGCTCTCTCCGATGAACGACGCGGGCACCACGATGGTGCGCGTCCGCGTCGAGGCGCTCGTGGTCTGCAAGCTCGCCATCGCGAAGGTCATCGCATGCAAGCGCCTCGGCAACTCGACGACGTACGGCCACACCGTCGCGGTCGAGTCGCTCTTTCCCTACCAGGGAGCCAGCTATGTCTACGAATGACGCGAGGCTCGCGCGCGACGACCGCGGCGCGATCATGGTGCTCGGCATCTTCATGTGCAGCATCCTCGTCGGTGCCCTCTGGTACCTCGCGGGGATCGGGGACGCGATCCTCCATCGCGAGCGCATTCAAGAGGCGGCGGACGCGATGGCGTTCAGCAGCGCGGCGCTCCACGCGCGCGGCATGAACCTCATCGTGCTCGTCAATCTCATCATGGCGTGTGTGCTCGGTGTGCGCGTCGCGCTGCGCGTCGGGGTGCTCGTGCTCACGATTTGCGCTGCGATTTTCAGCGCCGGGATCGTCACCTTGCCGGCCGCCGTGGCGTGCGCCGCAGGCGCAACGGCGCTCGAGACAGCGGTGAATTCGACGAAGCCGGCAATCGACGGCGCCCTGACCGGGCTCTCCGCGACGCAAGACGTGCTCTCCAAGGCTACGCCGGGGCTCGCGCAAGTCGGCGCGAGGGTGAACGTCGGCCCGAAGTACGCACCGGTCGTGAACCACTTCGGCATCGCAACCAAAGAAGGCCCCTTGTCCTCGCTGCCCGTCGAGCGCGGGAGCGAGAAGAAGCTATGCGGTGAGGCCGGTGGGATTTTTCCTGCGCTCATCGCAAGCAAGATGCCCGACGGGCTCGACACGGTGATGGAGACCATCACCAGCATGATGAAGGAGCTCGTGCGCCTGAGCCCCGGCTACTTCTGCGGGCTGAACGGATCCTCCGAACCGAACAGCGAGAAACACTACGACGACGCCGCCGCGAAGCGCTGCGATCGCGAGCCCTACGCCGAGCACGAACGCCTCGAAGAGGCGGAGAAGGTGTGGCTGAGCAAGTGCAGGGAGAGTCGCATCGCCTGCGAGAGTCGCGATCGGAACGATCCGAACGTCTTCCTGGACAAGGGCGTCCAGCACGCCACGCCGGTCGATTCCAAGATCGCGCAGGAGCTCATGCTGCGGCGCATGGAGCGCGATCAAGCAAAGCGCGCCGTCGACGAGTACGAAAAGCACAGTCGAAGCGCGGGCTTCGATCGCGACGCGTGCCTCCGCTGGGCGAAGGCGGAGATGAAGCAGAGCGGCGACGAGAAGAAGAAGGCGAGCGGCAAGACCAACAGCGTGGGCTTCGACCCGAGCAGCGGCACGCGTCCGATGATGACCAAGCAGGACATGCGGAACGGCGCGCCGATCGCGCAGGTGATCGGCATCGCGACGGGAGACGAGACGCGGCTCCGACCGGACGCGAAGCGCGTGCGCACCGGTACCGTGAAGAGCAAGCGCACCCCGACGCTCGCCGACCCGACGGCGGCGACGATGCCTTCGTGGGCGCAAGCCGAGCTCTTCTACGACTGCAACGGCAAGTGGGGAGACGCCGTCTGCAACGCAGATGAAGACGCGATGTGGCACTTTCGCTGGCGCGTGCGCCTTCGGCGCTTCAACGAGCCGATGTCCATCGACCAGGCAAAGGTCGAGGCAGGCGTCTTTGCGGCGACCTCCCCGAATCTCGACTCCTTCAGCGACCGGCTCTCGGCCGACGCGAAGCCCGTCCCGGGCAAGCCGAAGGCGAACGCCGCGCTCCGCGTCGACTTGATGGTCGCGCTGAAGAACCAAACGAACCGCACGCGAGGAACGCACTGATGAAGACACCGCACCGTTCCCGAGCACGCGCGCGCGCACGCGCCGCCGTCATGGTCGAGGCCATCATCGTCATCTCGTTTTCGACGATCTGCTTCCTCGGCATCCTCTACTTCCGCGAGCTCTACGAGATGCAGCTCCGCTCGCAGCGCCTCGCGCGCGCCGGCGCGCTCGCCCACGCGATGAGCGCCTGCAAGGCCGACCCCGCGGCAGGCCTCGAGAAGGATCTGCCGAAGAAGAAGCTCGACAAGAGCGACGTCACGCCCAGTCCCGACGGGATCCCGCAAGGTGATGGCCGGGACAAGGGCGCATTCGACACCATCGCGCAGCAGCGCGGCGGCACGGTCTTTTCGCGCGTTACCTCCGTCACCGTCGGCCGCGAGGTCGAGGTGTCGACGCGGAACGACCCCGCCTCGAAGCCCTGGGGCTTCAAGGGACAGGCCCGTTCGACGTCGTACGTCGCGTGCGCCGATCCGATGCACCCGCACGACGACACGATGCAGGGCTTCGTGAGCTTCGTCGGAGGCTTGTTTTGATCATGCGCAAGCAACCCACGCAAAAGAAGCTTCTCACTGCGTTCGGGCGCCTGCTCGCGCCGTGCGCGCGCGTCGCGCGCATCACGGCCTACGCGACGTTCGTGCTGACCGTCCTCGGCGTCTTCGCAGCGCGCTCTGCGCACGCCGACCTACGCGAGATCGGCCTCGGCGCGGGCCACGAGCTCGCGAAGCTCGGCGACCTCACGTCGGGCGCGTACCGCATCCACCTCAACGGGGCGATCATGTCTCGTGCAAGCGCGCACACTGCGCAGTCGACCACCACCGTGCTCGACCGCTACGAAGCGATGTGCCGCGAGAACCCCGGCGCGCTCGGTCGTGCGCTCGCGGACATCCCGAGCGCGCTCGCCGATCGGAGCGACGTCCCGAAGGACAGCCCGCTCCGCGCGTCGGTGATCCGCGAGGACGGCGACGGTCGCGGGATGGTTGCGTGCTTCGTCGACGCGGAGGGTGCGCCCCACACCTCGCTCGTGCAGCGCCTGCGCGAGATGAGCGAGACGGGCGATCTCTCGAAGCTCGGTCGCTTCCGCTACGTCTACGCTGAGCCGAGCCGCGCGGGCGGCACCCGCGTCGTCACGCTCTGGGCCGACAGCCCGCTCGTCGTCGGCCAGATGTTCCCGGCCGCGGGCGATGCGCCGGGCACGGACTCGCAGATCGTGCCACGTCCGCCGGGCGGACGAAGAACGCTCTCGGCGTACGTCGAGCAGTACCCCGCAGCGGTGCGCATCTACGAGTCCCACGCGTCACGCGCGGCGATCGAGCGCGCGTACGACGAGGCGCTCGGCGCGGCGGGCTTCACGAAGGTCAGGTCGCCGGAGCTCGCGAAGAACGGCGCGGCGTACCTGCGAAGCGACAACGCACAAGTGATCGTCTCGTTCGTCGAGAAGGACGACGTGACGACGACCACGATCGTCGAAGACGGAGCCAAACCATGAGCACACGAACGAAGAAGACCCTCGTCATCGCGGCCGCCTCGGGCATCACCGCGCTCGCGGTTGGATGCAGCAAAGGGAACGACAAGCAGACGGCGCACCCGCCGTTTCTCGTCGACATCGAAGTGACGAACGGAGTGCAGAAGGCCGCGCCGGACGTCGAGCTCGCCGCGCACGGCCAGAAGGTCGCGACGACCGACTCCGCGGGTCGTGCCCGTCTCTCGGTGCAGGGCAGCGAGGGCGACAACGTCGAGCTCACGGTGAAGTGCCCCGCGGGGTTCCAGTCACCGAGCGCGCCGCTGGTCGTACCTCTCCGCCGGTTCTCGTGTGAGAACTGCGCGCCGCGTTTCTCCGCCGTGTGCGCGCCGCTCGTCCGCACGGTCGTCGTCGGCATCCGCGCCGAGAACGGGGCGAACCTACCCGTCATCCGCTTCGGCAAGGAGATCGGACGAACGGACGACGCCGGCGCGGCGCACGTCATCCTCGCGGTGAAGGCGGGCGAGCAGGTGACCCTCTCGCTCGACACCACGTCGGATGCAAAGTTGCCGCGTCGTCGTCCCGACAACCCGACGCTCACATTCGTCGCGAAAGACGCGGACGACTTCGTGACGCTCGAGCAGCGCTTCGAGATCGAGAAGCCGAAGTCGACCGCCAAACCCAGCGCGCCACGACCGAACGGTCCGACGCGGATCTGAGTGCTTCAACACCAAACCGAGAAGAATCGAGACCGCATCATGAAGAACATCCGTCGTCTTTCTGCCCTGTCCTTGCTCGTCGCGTGCGGCTCGCTCGCAGCGTGCTCGAGCGATCCCGCGCCCGACCCCGATCTTGCCGCGCGTCTCGAGGCCGACAGCGGCGTGAAGTGGACCGTCTATCGCGACCCCGACACGCAAGAGGTGCGATTCGTCGCGCCCGCGAAGCCCGTGCAGATCGCAGGCGCGACGCCGGAGGACAAGGCGCGCGGCTTCTTCACGCGCTACGGCGACGCGTTCGGAACGAAGGGCAACGAGATCGAGCTCTCGCTCGCGCGGACCGATCGCCGCGGCGGCAAACATCTGCGCTTCGTCCATAAAATCGCGGGCACCGATGTCCGCGCGCTCGACGTGGGCACGACCGCACACTTCACGGACGACGGCTCCGTAACCTGGTTCGAGGTGGCGTTCCGTGGCGATCTCGACAAGGTCGATGCGAAGCCGAAGCTCGCTCAGGACGAAGCGATCGGCAAGGCCATCGCGCACGTGAAGGCAACGTGCGGCGCGATCAAGGGCGATGCGAAGAGCGACGGCGTCGAGCTCGGCGCGAGCGTGACGCAGCCCGGCCCTTCGCGCCTCGTCTATCGCGTCGGCGTGACCGTCGCGAGCGAGCGCTGCGGATCACCCGCCGTGCTCGTCGATGCGAAGGACGGAAGCATCGTCGCGCTCGAGGAGCGGCAGCACGCGATCGATGCCACGGCAGGAGGCACACGCTTCGAGCTCGTAGGCGACGCGGCCGACGTGAAGACGTTCAGCGTCACGTCCGTGGCCGATGCCTCCGGCCCGCGCTACCAGATGACCAGCGACGCGCCTGCCCGTCGCCGCGTGCTCACGAAGGACGCCAGGAACGGGGAGGTCTTCGAGACGCGACGGATCTCGCAATGGGACACGTCGTCGAGCGCGCGCGGCGCCGCCGTCGATGCGCACTTTCACACGGAGCGCGCCCTTGTGTTCCTACGCAGCGTCGGTGACGCGCAAATTGCGGAAGGTCATCGCTTTCCCGGCGTCCCGCTCGACCTCGACGTCAACGCCTTCGTCCACATCGTCGACCCGAAGACCGGCGGTCCGGTCTTCAACGCGTTTGCCCGCGTCGAGAACGGGCAGGACACCATCCGCTTTGGTGACGGAGACACCAACGTCGATCCGGACGTACTGCCGCTCTCGGCCTCGTTCGACGTCACCGCGCACGAGCTCACGCACCTCATTACTGCGCACACGTCGGCGTTGAAGTACGAGCGCGAGTCCGGCGCTTTGAACGAGTCGTTCTCCGACGTGCTCGGTGCTGCGGCCGAGCATTGGTTTGCTCCAGACAACTCCACGGACACGGTGAACCTGCTGATCGGTGAAACGATCTTCAGCAAGCCAGCACGGGGGTGGCGTCCGTCGCAGACGTGCATCGTGAACGACCACAAGGTCTTTCGCGACATGATTCGACCGGAGAATTGCGGTTCGGCTGGTCACGTGGACTCCGCGTTCGCTCGAACGTGCGCTCCCGGGGTAGTCCCCAGCCAAGAGAACGACCAATGCTTCGTTCATTTCAACAGCGGCATCCCGAACCGCGTCTTCTCGCTCATGGTCCAGGGGGGATTCGTGGAGAACCCGATGACGCAGAAGCGCATCGGCGTGCCTGCGCCCCTCGGTTGGGAGCGTGCGACCGAACTCTTCTACTGGTCGGTGACGGGTCTCAGCGCGAACGCGACGTTCCAGAACGCAGCGCACGCGCAGATCGCCGAGAGCGGTCGCATGGGGCTCGACGCGCTCAAGATTGCGAACTGTGCCTGGTACGCGGTCGGCGTCCTCCAACCGTCGAACGTCGTCGACCAGTGGTTTGTCGACAACGTCTGCGTCGCTCCAGCCCCGCCGCCGCCGCCGCCGCCGCCCCCCCCTCCCGACCCGTTACCCGGTGCGAATGACTGCGCAGGTCACGGCGACAATGCAGTCTGCAGCTCGCTCTTTCCGGGCATGGCGACGCAGTGCAAGGGCGGAAACCCGGTCGGCCAGCTCTACTGCGCGGACATGACCCAGCGCTGCAAGCGCAAGAGCCCCACCGATCCGACGGCAACCGTCGACGTCGACACCAACGCGCTCTTCTGCGAGTAGCGGACGTCTCTTCATCGAAAGACAAAGAGCTCGACGCCATGAAGACCTTGCGCCGCATCCTCGGGGTTTCCCTCCTCCTCGGCGGATGCGGCGCAGCCTCCGCCTGGTCGAGTGACCCCGCGCAGCCTCCCGACCTCGCGACGCGGCTCGAGCAGGACACGGGCGTGAAGTAGATCGTCTATCTCGACCCCGAGACGCAGGAGACGCGCTTTCTCGCACCGGAGCGGCCCGTGCCGCTCGCGGGCAGCACGCCGGAAGAGAAGTCGCGTCTCTTCTTCGAGCGGTACCGCGACGCGCTGACGACGACCGGCAAGGCGGACGAGCTCGCGCTCGTCACGACGCGTGCAGATCGCGGCGGTGGCACGCATCTCCGATTCCAGCATCGCGTGGCCGGGCACCAACGTCCCGGTGCTCGACGTCGGAACGACGGCACACTTCGACGCCGCCGGCTCCGTCGCAGGGTTCGAGCTCGCGTTCCGCGCCGATCTCGGCAAAGTCGACCGACACCCGCGATCACGACGGACGAAGCCGTCATGAGGCCCGTGAGCACGCCCCGCCGGCGGTGCGTGGGCAGGACGCCGACGACGGTAACGCCCGCGACGGGGATCTTCCCGCCCGGGATCGTCAGCGAGAAGGCGAAGGAGCCCGCGCCGCCGCCGACCGCGCCGACGTCCCACGCGCCGAACATGCGCTCCAGATCGAAGAACGTAAGCCACCACTCGGCCCACGCCGCGTCTGGGCGGTTGCCGAAATAATGAGAGATGCCGTCCGCCGCCCCGAGGAGGTCGGCCTGCGTCGAGCCGCGGCGAAATGAGAGAGGCGGGGGTGGCGGCACGCGATCGTACCAGACGCACGCCGGACGCCGCCGCCAGAGGTCCAGCGCGCCTTTTTTCCACAGTCTGGGGGCCATCTTCGGGACCGCCTCTGTGATCGCCCTCATCGCATTCAGCGCCTGAGCCTCTCGGTTGTGGCGCAGCGAAAGGGCGGCTAGAAGCACGCTGGATGGGAACGTGCTCGATCTCGTATCGGGAGTCCGGCGTCGACATCGACGCAGGCGATGACCTCGTCGAACGCATCAAGCCGTTCGCGCGCGCCACGCGCATCCCCGAGGTGCTCGCGGACGTGGGGGGCTTCGCCGGCCTCTGCGGGGTGCCGGCCGGTATCGACGACCCGGTCCTCGTGAGCGGCACGGACGGCGTCGGCACCAAGTTGAAGGTCGCCTTCAGCACGGGGGTGCACGACACGATCGGTCACGATCTCGTCGGCATGTGCGTGAACGACATCATCACGTGCGGCGCCCGCCCGCTCTTCTTTCTCGACTACTTCGCGACCGGCAAGCTGGACGTGGACGTCGCAGAGAAGGTGATCCAAGGTATCGCGAGCGGCTGCAAGGAGTCGGGCTGCGCGCTCCTCGGCGGGGAGACGGCGGCGCTCCCGGGCATGTATGCGCAGGGCGAATACGATCTCGCCGGCTTCGCGGTGGGCGTGGTGTCGCGATCGAAGATCGTCGACGGCAAACGTGTCGCCGAGGGCGATCGGCTGATCGCACTCCGCTCGAGCGGCCTCCACTCGAACGGGTACTCGCTCGCGCGCCGTGTCGTCTTCGATGCGCTCGGCCTGGCGCTTGCGGATCGCCCACAGCGTCTCGGCGGGATCACCGTCGCGGAGGCTCTTCTCACCCCCACGCGCCTCTACGCGCGCCACGTCGGCGCCGTCCTCGCACAGGGAGTCGACGTGCGCGCGATGACACACGTGACGGGCGGCGGGCTCCCCGGAAATCTCCCGCGTGTGTTGCCCGACGGCCTCGGCGCGAGGCTCACCGGAAATTGGAAGCGCCCCGACATCATCGAGCTCATCGCGCAACGCGTCGACGAGCCCGAGCTCCGCCGCGTGTTCAACCTGGGCGTCGGGTACGTCTTCGTCGTTCCGCCCGCGGATGTCGCGCGGACGGTGAACGCGCTGCGTGGTCTCGGCGAAGATCCGATCGAGCTCGGCGAGATCGTCCGTGTCGCTGCCGATACGGACTTCGAGGCGCGGGTGATCTTCCCATGAGTACGCCTTCTGGTATCACGAAGCGCAGCGAGCCATTCACGATCGGCGTGCTCGTCTCGGGATCGGGCACGAACTTGCAGGCCGTCCTGGACGCGGTGAAGAGCGGATCGCTCTGCGCGAAGATCGGTGTCGTCGTGTCGAACGTCGTGACGGCCAAGGCGCTCGCTCGCGCGCGCGCCGCGAACGTCCCCGCGATCGTCGTCGATCACAAGGCGTTCCCGACGCGGGAGGGGTTCGATGCCGCAGTCGTCGAGGTGTTGCGCGCGCACGGCGTCGAGTGTGTCGTCCTTGCGGGGTTCATGCGCTTGGTGACGCCCGTGCTCCTCGGCGCGTTCCCGGATCGCGTCGTGAACGTCCATCCCGCGCTCCTTCCCGCCTTCCCCGGCGTCCATGCCCAGAAGCAAGCGCTCGACTACGGCGTGCGTGTGAGCGGGTGCACGGTGCACTTCGTCGATGCGGGCATGGACACCGGGCCGATTGTCGCACAGGCCACGGTGCCCGTGCTCGACGGCGACGACGAGGCGCGCCTCGGCGATCGCATCCTCGAGAAGGAGCACGAGCTCCTTTCCACCGTCCTCCAGTGGATCGCGGACGGACGCGTGTCCGTGACGCGCGACGCGGGCGCTCGCCCTCGCATCGTCATCCGAGCGCCGGAAGGTTCGTGAGCTCATGAGCACGACGTCGAAGCACTACGACGTCGTCGTGCTCGGCGCGGGCGTGGGGGCGCTCGCGGCGGCGGCGCTCCTGGCTCGTCGATCGTGGCGTGTGCTCGTCCTCGGGCAGGGTTGGCGCCGCGCGACGTACTCGTTCGACGGCTACGCCCTCGCGCGCCGGCCCTTCACGTTCCTCGCCGCGTCGTCGCCCGCGTGGGGCCGCATCCTCGTCGAGCTCGCGCAGTCGCAGACGTTCCGGCGCCGACTCTCGTCTCTCGATCCTATGCTGCAGGTGCTCGCGCCGAACATGCGGCTCGATCTCCCGCCGGACACTCAGCTGTTTACACGCGAGATCGATCGCGAGTTCCCCGCTGTGCGCCGCGTCGTCGACGATCTCTACGCCGAGCTCGCACGCACCAACGCCGCCGCGGACGTGGCGTTCGAGCGCGACGCGGTGTGCCCTCCGGGCGGATTCTGGGAGCGCCGTGAGACCGCTCGCGTGCTCGCGACGTTGCCGTATCTCGAAGGCGGAGACTTGCTCGCGGAGCTCGCGCGCGATCATCCGTTCCGCGACGTCGTGACGACGTCCGCGCGGTTCGGATCCGATCTCGCCGAGGGCGTGCCGCCGTTCGCGCTCGCGCGCTTGCACGGGGCATGGACACGCGGCGTGAGCCGCCTCGCGGGCGGTGAAGACGAACTCGTCGATTTTTTCCTCGAGCGCGTGCGCGCACACGGCGGAGACACGCGCCCCGCCGATCGTGCGGCATCGCTCGTTCACAAGGGTGGCAAGGTTCGTGGCGTGCACGTCGACGGAGACGAAGCACCCGTCGGCGTTACGTTCGTCGTGTCGGATCTCCCCGGCGCAAAGGTGCTCGACCTTGCGGCTTCCTTCCCCGTGCCGCGCTCGGACAAGGCGCCCGCGGTAGAGCAGGCGGAGCATCGCTTCGTCGTGTCGCTCGTCGTGCGACCGGAAGGGATCCCGGCTCCGCTGGCGACGGAGTCGTTCCTCCTCCCGAAGAAGGGGCCAGCCGTCCATCTCCAGCGCGTGCCGGGCGCGGTCCCCGGCACGCAGCTGCTCGTCGCCGAGGCCATCGCGGAGAGAGGCGCGATCGATCGCGCCCGCGCAGGTGTGCTCGGGACCGTGCTCGAGTTCCTGCCGTTCCTCGAGCGCCATCTCCTCGTCGTCGATTCTGCGCACGACGGGCGCCCGCTCTGGGACTTCCGCAGTCCCGGTCCGTCCCATCGTGCGATCGGCGAGAAGGCGTGGGGCCTGCGCGCCCTCCCGATTGATCGCACGCGGCTGCGTGCGACGGGCGGTTCGCTCGAAGCGGAGCCGATGATCCCGCGCTTCCGGGTGACGCCGCCGCAGCTCTACGGCCTCGCGGGCGAGCCGCTCCGCACGGCGCTCGGCAACGTGTTCGTGACGGGTCGAAGCGTGCTCCCGGCGCTCGGCCAAGAAGGAGAGCTAATCGCCGCGTGGAGCGTTGCGCGCGTGATCACGCGGACGGATCGGCGCAAAGAGAAGATGCTTCGCGAGATGTGGAGCAAGGTGGAACTGTCGTGAGGGTGGGGCGGGAGCGAGCGCTCACGCTCGCGCTCGATCTCGTCCTCGTCGTCGTGATCGGCGGAGGCCAGACAGGCTGCGACAACGCCGAGAAGCGCGAAGCAGAACGCCTGATCGACGCCGTGGGCATTTTCAGGAGAGCCGACAACAACGCGAAGCCGGGAGCGGTCGAGAACCT
>Ga0247727_10013221_pt1 | contig 13974 bp, 8 predicted proteins | sample WisWelCaveWW1625_FD_202498 | JGI IMG/M metagenome (GOLD analysis project Ga0247727, IMG submission 202498) | Biofilm microbial communities from Wishing Well Cave, Virginia, United States - WW16-25 | ecosystem: Environmental > Aquatic > Deep subsurface > Groundwater > Cave microbial mat | place... | reverse complement strand
CATACGTTCGTAATCAGTAGACAACACGATGAAGCCGTTTGCTCGACCATAGAGAAGACGGAACATCCATGGGTGCCGATCGAGTGTCGCTTCAAATCCCGGATGCCAGCCGCGAAAGAAAATGAGTGTTTTCTGACCAAACAGTTTGCACAGGAGATGGAAAATCCCGTCGCGGAAAAAGGATTTCTGATGGATGGACGGATTGATGTGAATAACGTCGAATTGTTTCTTTTTCAAAAGGAGCATAAGCCTGAAATAGTCTCCGGCCAAACGAGTCACAAAGGAAAAACCTCCTCGTTCCCCCGGCCTTCGGCCCATGGTAAAGTGCTCTATTGGTTCGGTGAATTTGTCTTTGATCTTAAGGAAATATTTCTCAGCACCCCCCAGCACATCATAGTCCCGGCGTAAGATAAGGACATTCATTGCAGCTCCTAACAGGTTGTTGAAAAAGAAAACCGCAGAGACGCGGAGGCACGGAGGGAATTTGAAATGATTGATTCTAATCGGTTTTCAACAATCATCATGGCGACATGGTGTCATGGTGGTTCATTTTTCATTTGTACGGCGAACGTTTTTCAACATCCTGCTAAGGGATTGAAACCTGTCGATTCTCCAGCAGGGGCAGGCCTACTATTGATGTAGCGCCAAAGGTGGTTGTAATCGTTCGCCGTTTGGAAACGGACGAGGTTGAACTCGACTTTGAGATTCTAAGCGGTTTCCGTTGACCACGAATTTCAAGAGCATCGACCTTGAAGTGAGTTCAAATATCCCGCGGTTGTCTTGCTTGTCACCACGTTCCTTCGAGCAAAATCGGAATCCAACATCAAAAAAGTACATTTTCTGAGCGAAAGTCGCAACTGCACCAACATTCGAACCGAGCAAAGAAAGTGGACAAGCACACAAGACGGGGTGCTCGATCAGCTCGATGAAGTCGTCCGTCTCTCTCTATCGAAAAGATCTCTCGACGAAACTCACATCGAGACGCTATCGAACCTGACTTGAGTTTTATGGTGGACATTCGTACTTTTCATTGATAACGTGAGATGGAGAGATGTCGAAGGGATTCAACGCGATGAGGCTTGGAGGTCATTCAACTACTGACCTTCAGTCTCGGAGACTGTCTTCTCACTTCTCATACTGATACTTTCTTAATGACGGAATTACTTTCTCTAGCACACAACGTGGGTACCGGTTAACCCCGCATCTGCTGATGAATCTTCTCTACTTGACCCACGCTCAGTATGTCACCGGAGGTCTTCCCAAGGTTATTGAACAGGTAGAAGCTATTGCAAATCTAGGCCATTCTGTAACCCTCGTAACTACTTCCAAGGGGAAAGGATTCAAGATTCGCCGCTTTGATGAGAATGGGATCCACTATCTCACAACGCCTAGTGTCTTGTGGGGAGGATTCAGGCAGGGCGCAGATCCGCTGGATGCTCTGCTTCGCATACTCGCGACAAGGAAAAGCAAATTCGATGTTGTTCATGCCATAGATTCGCGACCAACCGTTGTTCTCCCTGCTCTGTATATCAAGAAACGTCGCAAATGTCCATTGGTCATGGAATGGACAGACTGGTATGGGCGAGGAGGGACTATTTCAGAACGGTCAAGTAAGATCTATGCATCGACGTTGGGACATGCAGAGACATTTTTTGAAGAATATTTCCGCAAGCACGCGGACCGTGCCATACCGATTTCGACTTTGCTGGAACAAAGGTTGTTGTCTTTAGGCTATCCGAAGGAGAATATCCTTCTGCAACGTGTTGGTTGTGATACGAAGAAGTTCAAGCCCCAAAGCAAGTCTGTTTGTAGAAACAAATTACGTCTGCCTGACCGTACGAGCATACTCTGCTACGTTGGGAATATTTATTCTGCTGACCTGGACTTGTTGATCCAGTCGTTAGAGATTCTCCACCGGGATAAATCAAGGAATATCATGACGGTTCTGGTGGGTGGAAATCACGACCTGGAACCGCAGCTGGTGAAACGGCTAAACATTTTGCTGACGGGCAGGATCGACCTTCATCAGTTATATGAATATTTGGCCGCTGCAGATGTATGTTTGATACCGTTCAAGCAATCGCTTGCCAACAAGGCGCGGTGGCCTTCAAAATTTTCTGACTATGTAAACGCAGGATGCCCAACTGTTGCAACCAGGGTAAGCGACTATGAAACATTGTTTCCCAGGCACAACCTTGGGTTCCTTGCAGATGACGATACGCCGGACTCGTTTGCCCGGGCAATTGGACTTGCCCTGGGCGATGGAGCCCGATTGGAGAAGATCGGGCAAGCCTGCCGAGCCTATGCAGAAAAATATCTGGATGTTACGTATCTCGCGAGAGAACGCATTGAGCTCTATGAACAGGCGCTTAGGACGAACCATACTTGAATCACAATTGGGCGGGTACTGACGCACGAAGGAACACAAAGAGTAATCCTAAAGACGAATGTCGAACAAGATACTCCTTAGATTGGGTTCATCTTGACAAGTGCTTTCAACCTTCGTGCACAATAGTTTTCCATTGTCTTTGTGCCCGCCTGACCGTTCCGAGCTGTAATTCAGTCGGGCAGGTCTTCGAGCCCGCCTGACCGTCAAGAGCAATAAATCAGTCGGGTAGGCCTTTGTGTTGGGAAACCCGACTTTCCCACCAAAGTTCCAGAGAGCATCTTTTCGTGACAAAGAGAGGAAACGGTGAATGAAACCCAGAGCCTTGATTACCGGAATCACCGGCCAGGACGGTTCATACCTGGCCGAATTGCTGATAAACAAGGGTTATGAAGTCCATGGACTGATCAGGCGCGCAAGTACGTTGAATACGCATCGAATTGATCATATCTATGTTGATCCTCACGATCCCAATGCTTCATTGTTTCTGCATTATGGTGATCTTTCCGATGTGGCAGTAACAACCGATATCATCTATAACCTTCGACCGAGCGAGATATATCATCTCGGCGCTCAATCTCACGTACGAGTCTCCTACGATCTGCCTGAATATACGGGAAATGTAACCGGGCTGGCGACTACACGAATGCTCGAGGCATTGCGAAGAAGTGGTGTCAAAGCGCGGCTCTATCAGGCTTCCTCCTCGGAGATGTTCGGTTCTGAACCACCTCCCCAAAACGAAAATACACCGCTACAACCTGTGAGTCCATACGCTATTGCAAAAGTCTATGCCTATTGGATGGTCAGAAACTACAGAGAAGCCTATAACGTTTTTGCTACCAATGGGATCTTGTTCAATCATGAGAGCCCTCGTCGAGGTGAAACGTTTGTGACGCGTAAGATTACACGAGGAATTGGTGATATCCTGACAGGCAAGCAGAAGAAACTCTATCTGGGAAACCTGGATGCCAAGAGGGACTGGGGCTTTGCCCCGGAGTACGTTGAGGCAATGTGGATGATGCTTCAAACGGACGGGCCGGATGACTATGTCATTGGAACCGGTGAGACTTACTCGGTGAGAACCTTCCTTGAAGGGACAATGAGCTACGCTGGAATTGAGATTGAATGGCAGGGAAAAGGTCTCGAAGAAAAGGGAAGGGTGAAAAGTCACGAGTCGAGGTGGTCATCGACAATCAAGACTGGTGATGTTTTGGTAGAAATTGACCCTCGTTATTTCAGGCCAGTCGATGTTCCGGCGCTTCAAGCTGACATTCGCAAGGCAAAGAGAAAGCTCAAGTGGTCCCCGAAGCTGTCATTTACCGACCTTATCAAGGTCATGGTTGACCATGACCTGATGGCGGCCGGCTTGAAGACCAAGTCAGAGGGATTTGCCGCCCTTAGCCACCATGGGTATCTCTGGACCTGTGCGCAATCTCTTGTGCCGGCAAAACTCCTGGAATCTGTGGGTGAGCCTGGAAATTCCTGATGTTTCGAGATGAATTCTTGAAGGATAATGGATCGGAGGCAAGAGGGAACTTGTGGGATTCTTAGATAGACAGAAAATTATTGTCACCGGTGGGGCAGGTTTTCTCGGGCAGGCGGTGATCCGCAAACTCCGCGAGCGGGGTTGTTCGGAGATCGTGACTCCGCGAAGCAAGGACTGTGACTTGAGATCGTCTGAGGCGATTGAACGCTTGTTCAAAAGCACGCACCCCACGATGGTCATTCACCTGGCTGCCGTTGTCGGTGGCATTGGGGCTAACCGCGAGAATCCGGGTAGATTTTTCTATGAGAATGCGATCATGGGTATCCAACTGATGGAATTTGGTCGACGATATGGGATCGAGAAATTTGTCATAGCCGGAACCATTTGTTCATACCCGAAATTCGCGCCTGTTCCCTTTCGAGAAGACGACCTCTGGAACGGATATCCGGAAGAAACAAATGCACCATATGGGTTGGCAAAGAAAATGTTGCTTGTACAGTCACAAGCATATCGCCAACAGTATGGATTCAATGCGATTTATCTTATGCCGGTGAACCTGTATGGCCCGGGTGACAATTTTGATCTCTCTTCGTCACACGTGATTCCTGCACTGATCCGGAAATGTCTTGAAGCGAAGGAACAAGGGTCTCCAGAGATCGTCGTATGGGGAGATGGGAGTCCAACACGTGAGTTTCTTTTCGTGGATGATGCTGCCGAAGGGATTGTTCTCGCGTCTGAGCAATACAATAAGACGGAGCCGGTAAATCTGGGTGCAGGGTTTGAGATTTCCATCCGTGATCTTGTGGACCTTATCGTCAAGCTGACCGGATTTGGTGGAAAGATCGTCTGGGATCATTCGAAACCAAATGGACAGCCTCGTCGGATGCTTGATACAACACGGGCAAAGCGCGAATTCGGGTTCGTAGCGAAAACATCACTTGAAGAAGGGATTCGAATAACGATCGATAATTATGTCCGAAACCGATTGAAGAAGTCCCAAACAGCCTAACAGCTTCCTTCCCGAAGAGGGGCACACTCCTCAGTTTCCTTTCGCTTTTAGTTCCTCTGGATCTTTTGTTCACCTGCATGAACGTGCAACAGTCTCGCCTGCTATTACTTGTTGTAGCCCCATTTCCGATAGTTTTCTTCGACGACTTCCTGTGAGGGATGTTCTCGTATCGGCTCAGGTTTTGTTGTGAAATCATCCTTTGAATGATCTTGAAAGACCTGCGCGTTGATCTGGGTGTCCTCTTGAAAGATCTCAGGGACTTCCTGATCCTGAAAGATTGCACCGTACGGACACTCAGGCTCGCATGCAGCGCAGTCGATGCATTCGTTCGGGTCAATGAACAATTGCTTTCGGTAGTTCCCATCGTCACCAGTCAATCCATAAATGCAATCCACGGGGCAGACTTTGACACAGGCTGTATCCTGACAGTCCGCGCATAGTCTTGTAATAACCCAAGTCATCCGAATGGTCCTATCTTTATGCGATCATAGTTGTTTGTTCGTGCGCAAAGGTACACAACGGCCGGACGGAAATCAAACACTGGGTGCCTTACAGGAGTTCATCCTGGCGTGTGATTTTGGCAAAGTGATTCAAGATTAGCCTTCGACGGTTCGTTTTGACCGCGAATGCTTGTAGCGATAATTACTCAACGGACAGTCCCTTCTTCGCTAACCCTCTTGATAAAGAAAGACGGAATCGGTAGTATAGGTTTGGTCTCACGAATCCCGGAATATCTCCCCAGTTGGATGCGGCCGGTTTGAGCCCGAAAAGGAAGGACCATATCGAGAATCCTTGAATGAATCGGGCAAGTATCATGCGGGAACCGATGTTTCTTTCCTCTTTCTTGTTGGTGGAGTGTTTGATGTTTCCCGTTGTGGGCCAGTCGCAAGACCAACCCTGCCGAAAATGACCGATCGATGCAATAAATAATTGGACAAACCTGTAGAGTTGGATTATCGGAGGATGAAATGGTCAAGCTCTCAATAGCCGTTGCTCTCTTTCTTTCAGTGACGCGTACAAATGCCCAGGACTGGGAAATCACCACCGTTGCCACTGGCGCTAATCCGTCCATCGATGTTGATTCTCAGGGCGATCCACACGTTGCATATGTCTATCAGTCTCCTGCCGGATGGATACGATACGCTGTATGGAACTCCCCAATGATGGTCTTTGACACAAGCGCGGTAAGCTCCGGTAACTTCGAAGGCCCGGCGTCCATTGCTCTCGACCAGAATGACATACCTCACATCAATTACCATCGGCATACACCGCCGCCGGAACAGATTCACGCCTACCTTTCGGGGTCGACCTGGGTGAACGAGGATATCACTGATCCGAATCATGACGGCTGGGACAATGCCCTCGCGTTCGATTCCAACAATCTGCCACGGACAAGCTCCGTCGATCCATCAAACTATGTCGGAAGCACAGGAGTGGAATATGCCTGGTACGACGGCGCAAGCTGGCATGTGGAGCAGATTGGGTCAACCCTCATCAATTTTTTCGGGGGAACCTCGCTCGCCATTGATGGAGCGGATAATCCCCATATCACCTTCTACGACGACATTACAGACGACCTTATGCATGCGGTTAAGGAAAATGGAAGTTGGTCGATCACCGCGATTGAAACAGACGGCGATGCCGGACGGTTTTCATCGCTTGAACTCGATGCGCAGGACAGGCCGATGGTCAGCTACTACAAACATCTGTCCGGCACAACCGGTGTTGTGAAACTTGCTGAGTGGAACGGGGCCTCCTGGGTCTTAACTACGGTTGACACACTCGCTAACGTTGTCGTTAATGATGCAAGAACAATAACATCGCTGGAACTGGATGACGAAGGTGGGGTGCACCTGAGTTATGGAGACCAGAAGGTTGTGAAATACGCTTCAAGAGTCGGGTCGGTATGGGACGTAGAGACTGTCGTCGATTTGTCTTCGAGCTCAACAAACCTTGGTCAGGTGACAAGTCTTGCCTTGACAAGTGGCAAGGCCCACATTGTATACTACGAGGTTGTGGGAATCGGCATTGTCAAGCATGCGGCCAAGGATTTTCCTGTAGCGCAACTCGCCGTTACTCCTTCAAGCCTGGATTTTGGTGAGGTTCAGGGAGGTGAGATGGATACGCTCTCAGTCCTGGTTCAGAACATCGGAGCGGGAACACTCACTGTTTCCAACATTCTTATTGACAACGGATTTTTTTCCGTTCTTCCACCCACAGCCTTCTCACTAACGACACTCGATACCCACCGAGTCTATGTTCAGTTTTCAGCACCCTTCCCGGACACGGGGACCTTCCTGGGAACAATGTCGTTTGTTTCGAACGATCCGTCGGCCCAGACCGTAGCTCTGATGGCAGTAGTCGTGGGTGTTACAAGTGTTGAAGCAAATCGGCAGATTCCATCGAAATACGAATTGCTCCAGAACTACCCGAACCCGTTTAACCCGGTCACAACGATTGAGTTTGTCATTCGTCAATCGTCATTTGTCCACCTGACAATTCATGATCTCCTCGGCAGAGAAGTCGCGACACTGGTTAACGAAAAGCTTGCCCCGGGCACGTACACTAGACAATGGGACGCCATCGGCTTCACGAGCGGAGTGTATTTTTATCGGCTGTCAGCCGGTGAGCTTGTGCAGACTCGAAAGCTGGTGTTGGTGCGATAGGTGGTAGCTGAGATTGTAATCGTGGAGACGGCCTCAGATCTCCTGGTCACACGTGATGATGCACGGTTGTTCTGCCTTGACTATATAGATTCACTGTCCTACTTTTAGGCGTAAGACTTTCCCTTCAAACGGCTTTCATGCTGGTTCAAAGCATGGGAGACGCGGAAACTGATTTTCTCCTCGTTTTCCAAAACCGCTGTTTTTCAACGAGAACGTGATTATCTCCTTTGCCGCCGAACACAGCAAGAACACCTCACATCACCAAAAGCTGGCTAAGCAAGAGTGCCGCATAAGAGAGACAGATGACTAAAGACAAGAGATCCGGATCCGAGCTTTTCATCGTTGACAACAGCGACAGCCAGTGGAAGGTCCTGAGCTACCTGCGCGAATGGACCGATATTGCCAATTCGTTCGACATCGCCACGGGTTACTTCGAGATCGGAGCGTTGCTTGCTCTTGATGGTCAGTGGCAGAAGCTTGACAAGCTTCGCGTCCTCATGGGTGATGAGGTTTCGCGGAGGACGAAGAAAGCCCTCCTCGAAGGAGTTGAGCATGTGAAGGCTGTTCTCAATGAAAGCATTGAACGAGAGAAGGAGACGAACGACTTCCTCACCGGTGTACCGGGAATCGTCGAGGCACTTCAGAAGAAGCAAATGCTTTGCAAGGTGTATACGAAGGACAAGTTCCACGCAAAGGCCTACATTACTCATGCAAAGTCTGCAGTTGTTGGCTCATCAGCGCTAGTAGGGTCAAGCAACTTCACATTTCCTGGCTTGACAAAGAACGTCGAGTTGAACGTTCAACTGCGCCGCGAAGTAGAGGTCCTGCAACAATGGTTTGAAAGACACTGGAATGAAGGCGAGGATATCAGTGATGAAGTTCTGAAGGTCATCGAGCGACACATACGAGAATATACGCCGTTTGAGGTGTACGCGAAGGCCTTGCAAGAATTTTTCCGTGGTCATGAGATGACCGTAGGTGAGTGGGAGATGACGCACTCAAAGGTTTTCCCAATCCTTGACCAATACCAGCGGGAAGGTTACCAGGCTCTCATGAAGATTGCCGACAAATGGGACGGTGCCCTTCTCTGTGATGGGGTGGGACTTGGTAAGACCTTCATCGGATTGATGGTGATCGAACGCCTTGTCATGTACGACCGCAAGCGAGTTATGCTGCTTGTTCCGAAAGCGGCAAAGAAACCTGTGTGGGAAGTTGCCCTGCAACAGTATCTCCCCGATCTGGGGGGTGGCTTTACAAATCTCAGAATCTTCAGCCATACCGATCTCATGCGCGGCGGTGAATACCATGCTGAGATGCGAAGGATGAAGGAACAGGCAGATGTCATTATCATCGACGAAGCCCACCATTTCCGCAACCCGGGTGTCAGGGACAAGTCTCGATATTGGAAACTCTACGAGATAGCCGAAGGAAAGAAGCTTTTTATGTTGACCGCCACACCGATCAACAACAGTCTGCGAGACCTTCAGCACATGATCGAGATGTTCTCGCGCAGGGAGAGGCCAGATCATTTCAAGGTCGCTCCTTTAGGCATCCACTCGCTCTCCGGCCATTTCAGAAAGATGGAGAACACCTTGGAGAAATATCTTTCCGGCGATGGCAAAAAGCCGGAGATGGAGTTCGAGACAAACCAGACCGAGGCTGAGAAGGTGTTGTTCACGGATAACCTGTTTCGGGCCCTTGTCGTGCAGCGGAGCCGTTCGTACGTCAAAGCGAATCAGGTGCAACATGGCGGGCGCCTTGCGATCTTCCCGGTCCGACAGGACCCGATTGTGGCGGAATACTCTGTGAAGAAGACCTACGGTCGCTTGCTGGATATGGTTGAGATGGCGTTTTCCAAACAGAAACCTCTATTCTCTCTGGCTGTCTATTTTCCTCTGGCTTATTACAAAGGTCCCGACACCAAAATCGACCCCCTCGAGAAGGGGCGGCAGAGACAGGTCGTCGGACTCATCAGGACACAGTTTCTGAAACGCTTCGAAAGCTCCGCAAAGGCATTTGAGCTATCGTGTGAGACTCTGCTGATGAAGTTGTTGGCTTGGATTGAGAAACATAGTGAGACGGCTGCTGAGAAAAACAAGCTGGAACATTTGAAGCAAGAACACGCTGACATCATCGGCAATGTGCGGCAGCATCAACTGGAGCTGTTCGGCGGTGAGCCTGAGTTAGACGAGGATGTCATCACAGACGAGATGCTTGAAGACATTGAACTGCTCTCCCACGACGACTATAAACTTGAAGAGATTGCCGGCGAGACTTACCAGGATCTCGAACAGATTATGGAGTTTCTTACGGAACTGAAGAAGTTCAAAACTGCAAACGACGACAAGCTGAAGAAGCTCATCCACTTGCTGCGTACCGATCCGGTACTCAAGCGCCACAAGGTGATCATCTTTACCGAGTATATGGCCACTGCACGTTACTTGAGGTCCGAGCTTGAACGTGCAGGGTTCGAGAACCTTGATGAAGTGGATAGCGCAGTGGATAAGGACAGGGGAAAGATCATCCGGCAATTCTCTCCGTACTACAACGGCTCATCCTCTGGGGAGCTTGTCAACGAGGGACTTCCCGAAACCCGAGTCCTGATTTCAACAGATGTGCTCTCTGAGGGACTCAACCTCCAGGATGCAACACGTCTCATGAATTACGACCTGCACTGGAACCCGGTGCGCCTGATGCAGCGGATCGGTCGCGTGGACAGACGATTAAACCCGGACATTGAGGAACGCATCATACAGGACCACCCGGAGCAGAAAGAGATTCGCCGGACGGTTGCATACTGGAATTTCCTGCCTCCCGATGAACTCGACCGCCTGCTCGACCTCTACGGCCGTGTCTCCAACAAGACGCTCAGGATATCCAAGGTCTTCGGGATTGAGGGCAAGAAACTTTTGAAGCCGGAGGATGACTTCGACGCGCTCAAAGACTTCACGCACGAACTTGAAGGCACGACCAGCGACATCGAATCGATGCGGCTTGAGTACAACAAGCTGCTCCAAGATGATACAGGGCTGCTTGCGAGGCTTGACGCCCTGCCGGGGAAGTTTTTTAGCGGCAAGGAACATCCGTTCGAGGGGTCCCGGGCAGTCTTCTTCTGCTACTCTCTTCCAGCGCCGAAGGCTGACGACAGCGAGAAAGGGAAAACCGATACGATGGTCTGGACCGAAGAAGCAGGTTCGGCCCGGTGGTATCTGTATGACCTTGGAGGTGGGAAGATTCTTGAAGAACCGAGCGAGGTCATCGGCTTTATCAGATGCACACCGGCAACACCACGTCATTGTGTGATGGAGCAGAAGACGCTGAGCGAGATTCGCACCAAAGTGGAACGCCACATCCAGAACACATACTTCAAGAGCGTCCAGGCCCCGATTGGAGTAAAGGCAAAACTCAAAGCCTGGATGGAGATTTCATGAAGCGCGTTCCCGGCTTGTCGATTCCCTCGGAACTTATCGAACATCGGATCTTTCTCATCCGCGGTCAGCGAGTCATGTTGGATTTCCACCTCGCCCAACTATACGGGGTTCCTACAAAATCACTTAACCTCGCTGTCAAACGGAATGCAGATCGTTTCCCGGTAGATTTTGCCTTCCCGCTCACCGACCAGGAATTCGGGCGCGTGAAGGAATCTTTGAGGTTTCAATTTGAAACCTCAAAGACGGGGCGTGGCGGCAGACGCTATTTGCCCAATGTGTTCACCGAGCACGGTGCCATAATGCTGGCAAGTGTTCTCAATTCGCAGCGCGCGGTCGAAGCAAGTATCTATGTCGTTCGCGCCTTTGTCCGGCTGAGGAACCTGCTCGCAACACACAAGGAGCTTGCCCAAAAGCTCGGCGAGTTGGAACAACGAATCTCAGGACACGATGCTGACATTCAGGCGATTGTTATGGCTATCCGCCAACTCATGAGCCCTCCCGAACCGCCGACCAAACGGCGTATAGGGTTTGGTGTGGAAGAACCAAGAATCCGTTACCGTGTGAATCGACGCAGAAGCATCAGACAATGAACCACCCTGACATCGAGCGCCTGCACGGAATCAAGACTTCTGGGATTCTCCGATGCCAATAACCGAGCAGACCGTACGCAACATACGAGATCAGCAGACTCTGCTTGAGTTTCTTGAACGCGAGCTCCGGTGGCCTTTGCCGGAAAGCTCGCTGATGGATGACGTAACGTTTGAGTGGACCGCTGCCGATCTACGGCTGAGCGACTCCACCCGGCAGCGTCTTTCTGATGGTGCAATCAAGCAATTACGCCCGATGGCGGATGGACAGCCATGGGGAATCTTCCTGTTGACCTTCAATAACAGTCAAGTGTACAGGACCGCCCTGCGGGAAGTCCTCAGAGGACTCGTACCGAAAAGACGCCGCGACACAACCCTCCCTGGTTGGCAACATGAGAACCTCCTCTTCATCTGCATGACTGCCAACAGAGAGTTCACATTCGCGCACTTCAGGGGAGAGAAACCCGAGCGGGCAAGGCTCGTCCGCTTTTCATGGTCACCGGATGAGCCAATTCGCACACTCTGCGAGTTCAACCTGCCTCCGCTGGAATGGCCGGAAGAGGTGCTCGTCGGCGTCGACCCCACAATATGGCTGCAAGAATGGTCAAAGGCGTTCGATGTTGAGAAGGTTACGACTGAGTTCTTCAGAGAATACCGACGCGTGTTTGAGAATGCAGAGAATCTTATCCGAGGCGTCAAGGGTGATAACAAACGGCTGTTTACTCAGAAACTCTTTAACCGGCTTCTCTTTGTCAGATTCCTTGAGAAGAAAGACTGGCTGAAGTTCAACAATCGAACCGACTATCTCCGTGCTCTCTGGGATGACTACAAAAAAGACGCTACTAAGGAATCCAATTTCTATCGTGAGCGACTCCGAGTGTTGTTCTTCTCCGGCTTGAACGCTCCAAACGAAGTAAACCAGATCGGCATCAACCGTGGCGGGTTTTTGGGAGAACTTATCGGGAAGGTTCCGTACCTGAATGGCGGTCTGTTCGAGCAGGACGAAACAGATCAGGACAATCAGATCATCATTTCGGACGAAGCCATCGAACCCGCATTCTCGGAGTTGTTCTACCACTTCAATTTCACCGTCACGGAAAGTACGCCGCTGGATGTCGTTGTGGCCGTCGATCCGGAGATGTTGGGCAGGATCTTCGAGGAACTGGTGACCGGTCGGCACAAAACGGGGAGTTACTACACTCCCCGCAGTATTGTGACGTTCATGTGTCGTGAGGCGTTGAAGGGATACCTCGGTGGATGGGAGGGTCTCATCGAGGATCGAGACATCAGCAGTATTACTATTCCGCAAGCCCGTGAGTTGCTCGCGAAGATCGCAAAGATCACGGTTGTAGACCCGGCGTGCGGCAGTGGTGCGTACTTGCTCGGTATGCTGCACGAGCTTCATGACATTATTCGTCTGCTGGATACACGCACAGATAAGCCGTCAGCCAAGGATGACTACGAGCGAAAGCTCAACATCATCCAGAACAGCCTGTACGGTGTTGATATCGATCCATTTGCCACTAACATTGCACGGCTGAGACTCTGGCTTTCCCTTGCTGTGGACTTCGAAGGCGATGATCCGCCGCCACTGCCAAACCTCGATTTCAAGATTGAATCGGGAGACAGCCTCACGGCGCCCAACCCGCAGGATATTCCCGACCTCTTTCGCACTGTGTTGCTCGATCATGCCGAACAGATTGCTGGTCTCAAGGCCCAACACATGCGGGCTCACCACGAACAGAAGAAGCGACTGACCGCCGAGATTCTCAAGGAGGAAGAAGCCCTTACGAAAGCCCTCAGAGAATATCCCGCCCCAAAAGGGTCATTTGATTGGAGAGTGAAGTTTGCCGAAGTCTTCAGACATGATGGCTTCGATGTTGTGCTTGCCAATCCGCCATACGGCGTAACGTGCGAAGACTCTCTCCGTTTGCAGTACTTTCAAAAGGTCAAAGGAGAAGATTCACAGAGCAAGGACAGTTACGGGTTATTCATGGCGCGTGGGTTACAGTTATTAAACCCAGGTGGGTTCTTCACGTTCATTGTTTCCGACACATGGCGGACCATTCGCACGCATAGACCATTGAGAAAACTTCTCCTCACTAAGACAGTACTGCATGTGCTCGACCTCCCTTCGTGGATTTTCAAGGCAACGGTAAACACATGTGTCGTTTCTGTCAAGAATGGGCGAGCACCAGAGAATCATCGCCTGGTTGCAGGTGATCTCCATTCTTTGCCGACAGGCGATTGGGCAACGCTCGAAGCCAACCTTGCTGCTGTTGCCGCGCACGCTATTGATGTGCAAACAACAACCTACGCACGCTACACCTATCCACAGATGCTCATTGCTCGGAACTCTAAGCTGCCTTTCTTTATCGGAAGTCCCAAATTGTTCTTGCTTATGGCTGA
>Ga0247727_10013220_pt1 | contig 13974 bp, 18 predicted proteins | sample WisWelCaveWW1625_FD_202498 | JGI IMG/M metagenome (GOLD analysis project Ga0247727, IMG submission 202498) | Biofilm microbial communities from Wishing Well Cave, Virginia, United States - WW16-25 | ecosystem: Environmental > Aquatic > Deep subsurface > Groundwater > Cave microbial mat | place... | reverse complement strand
AAGTCCGCCCGCGCCACGAGCTGCTCCGCCACAAGCTGTTTGTAACGGTTATATTGAATCGTGGCCTCTTGCAAATCAGCCTGCGATTGCGGCAAACGGGCTTTCGTGGCGGCGAGATCGGCTTTGGTTTGCGCCCATGCTGCCGACATATCGCTGTGCTCCAGTCGCGCGATGATCTGCCCGGCTTTGACTTGGTCGCCTTCTTCCACGCCGAGATACTCTAAACGTCCCGTGCCTTTGGAAGCGACCGCGGCTTGGCGTTGCGCCACGACGTAACCGCTGGCGGTCAGCACGGCATCGACCTGCGCCGGTGAAATCGCGGTTACCGTGAAAGCTTGCACCTCCACGCTTGAGGCGAGCGAGCCGCGAAAAAATAAAAAGAAGATTGCGACCGCGGCGACGGCGATGCCGCCAAAGAGAAGGAAATATTTGCTGATCGAGGCGCCATTGGTGGTTTCGGAATCACGATTGCGGTCAATGCGCAATTTCGATAAATCGGCTGCGTTGGAATCTGCCATGGATAAATCTCTCAAGGTTTGTGTGTTGCAAGAAAATTTTTCACCGTCGTTTTAATTGCCGCGCCGGTGAAGCCGTATTTTTCGTAAAGAGCTTCCTGTGTTCCGGATTCGCCGAAACCGGACATGCCGAGGCGTTTTAACGGCACGGGCATTTCTTCGCTCAATAGTTCAGCGACAGTGCCGCCCAAGCCGCCGCGAATTGAGTGATCTTCAAGCGTTACGACGCAGCGTGTTTTGTTTGCCCATTTCACAATAAGCTCGTCATCAAGCGGGCGAATGGAGTGAATGTTAATCACTGCCGCGTTTATACCCGCTTGCGACAAGCTTTGCGCTGCATCGAGGCTCGGTTTCACCAATCCGCCGGTAGCGATCAACGTCACGTCGCTGCCTTCGCGCAACAAATCGCCTTTGCCGAATTGAAAACGATACGAGGCTTCGTGTACGTCGTCGAGTTTGTGGCGCGTCAAACGCAAATAAGTTGGCCGGTCATGGTTGACCAAAAACTCAATGGCTTGTAATGTTTCCAATTTATCAGCCGGTTGCAGAATATCGACATTCGGCAACGAGCGCATGAGCGTGATATCCTCCAACGCCATCTGGCTGTAACCATCCTCGCCGATGCCGATGCCGGCATGCGTGCCGACCAGGCGAACATTGGCATTGGTATAAGCCACCGAGAGCCGAATTTGCTCGAAGCGCCCGGCGAGAAAACAGGCAAAGCTGCAAATGAACGGAATTTTTCCGGCGAGAGCAAGTCCGGCGCCGATGCCGACCATGTTGCCCTCGGCGATGCCGATGTCCAAATGACGATCGGGAAATTTTTTGGCGAAAGCCAGCGTCATCGTGGATTTGGCCAGATCAGCATCCACGACGATTATATTCGGATATTTCTCACCTAAAGTTGCAAGGGCTTCACCGAATGCAGCGCGAGTTGCAGTTGAGGCCATGTTGCTGGTTCCTTGTTGCTTGATGCTGGTTGCTGGTCGCTTGTTGCTCGTTGCTTGATGCTGGTGGCTCGTTGCTGGTGGCTTGACGCTTATTGCTTGTCGTTTGTTGCTTGATACTTGTCGCTTCTTGCTGGGAACTTTTTAGCAACCAGCAACAAGGAACGAGCGACCAGCAACCAGAAACCAGCAACTAATATTTCATTACCCGAATATCCGCCAGCGCTTTTTCGCATTCCGCCGGCGTCGGCGCTTTGCCGTGCCAATCAACAAGATTGGCTTCCATAAAACTGACGCCGCGGCCTTTGATGGTATGCGCGACGATGAACGTCGGTTTTCCCCGATTTTCCTTTAAATTTTTATAAGGATGATCGGGGCGAGAACGATCCAACGCGCCAAGAATCTGCGAATAATTGTGGCCGTCGATTTCTTCAACGTTCCAGTTGAAGGCGCGCAGCTTGTCGGCGACGGGTTCGAGATTCATGATCTCATTGGTCAGGCCGTCAATCTGCGCCTTGTTGTAATCGAGAATGACAGTGAGCGTATCGACTTTTAAATGCGGCGCGGCCATCAGCGCTTCCCAGATTTGTCCGGCCTGCGTTTCGCCGTCGCCGATCATGCAATAAACGTGAAAGCTATTCCCATCGATTTTGCTCGCGAGCGCCATGCCGAGCGCAATCGACAAACCTTGTCCGAGCGAACCGGTCGAAGCCTCGATGCCCGGCAAGCGCACGCGATCGGGATGGCCTTGCAGCGGTGATTCCAATTTGCGCAACGTCATCAATTGTTCTTGGGAAAAATAACCGCATTTGGCCAGTGCAGTATACACGGCCGGCACACCGTGTCCTTTTGACAAAATAAAACGATCGCGCTCCGGCCAATTTGGTTCTTCGGGCCGATGGCGCAGGTGAGCAAAATAAAGGCACGTCACAATATCAATCGCCGAGAGCGAACCGCCCGGATGGCCGGAACCGGCTTCGGTCAACATGCGAATGATGTCGAGACGCAATTCTCTGGCAATTTCTTGCAGGGCTATGATGTCGGTGATGCGTTGCATGGTTTCCTTCGTCCAAGATGTCATTTCATGGTTGTCAATTCAAGTTATCAATATAGAAATCTTGCGTCACGAAGGCAAGGAAAATGTTGGCGGGAAATTTTTTATACCGCCGATCTTTCCAACGTATTCACCAGCAAACGATAATAATTGGCGACTGAGCTGATCTTCACGCGCTCGCTCGGCGAATGAGGAAATTCGATTTGCGGGCCCATCGACACCATGTCCATGCCGGGATATTTCTCGCCGATGATGCCGCATTCCAATCCAGCGTGAATCGCTTTGACCGCCGGCTCAACGCCGAAGAGTTCCTGATGAGCTTGTTTGCTCACGCGCAGAACTTCGGAATCGAGATTGGGTTTCCAGCCGGGATAACCGCCGCCTTCTTTGACTTTCGCCCCGGCGAACTCCGCGATGGCGCGAATGCGATCACGCGCCGCCTGCAACGCCGGCGCCACGGAACTGCGCGTGCTGCAATGAATCGTCACTTTATTCTTGCCGCTGTTGACGACGGCCAAATTCGTGCTCGTTTCAACGAGGCCGGGGATATCGTTGCTCACGCTCATCACGCCGTGCGGCAGCGCATTCAAAAGCGCGATCAATTTATGCGTGCTTTTGCCGTCCCACATGCGTTTGGCCTTGGCTGGCGCAACCGTCAATTGGATGCCGGGATCGGCTGTTTTAAATTCGGCTTGAATATCGGCGATTTGTTTTTCCAGCGCGGCGATGAATTTCTTCTGCTGTTTTTTCGGCAAAACCACGGTGGCAAACGCTTCGCGTGGAATGGCGTTGTGTTTATTGCCGCCGGAAATCCCTGCCAGGCGAAATTTAAATCCGCCCTCGATCATCAGGCGATAAAAAACGCGCGTCAGCAGTTTGGTGGCGTTGCCGCGCTGCAAATGAATGTCAACGCCGGAATGGCCGCCGTGCAAACCCGCGAGTTTCACCTCCAGCGCCGCAAATTCTTTCGACGGCTTGGTCGAATTAAGTGAGAGCGAAATATCCGTTCCGGCGCCCCCGGCGCAACCGACGTACAACGAGCCTTCTTCTTCAGTGTCCAAATTGATCAGACGTTTTGCCGTCAACAAATCCTTCGCCAGCTCCGTCGCGCCGGTCAAGCCGGTTTCTTCGTCGATCGTAAAAAGAAACTCGAGCGGACCGTGCATGATATCCCGCGATTCCATCACCGCCAAGGCTGAGGCGACGCCGATGCCGTTGTCCGACCCGAGCGTGGTGCCGGTCGCCGTTACATATTCGCCGTCGCGCTGCGGAATGATCGGATCCTTGTCAAAGTCATGCTGCACATCGGTGTTTTTATCATTCACCATATCCAAATGGCTTTGCAAGACAATCGCCGGCGCGGTTTCCCGGCCGGGCACAGCGGGTTTGCGCACGACGACATTGCCGGTTTTGTCTTGCTTGTAGCTCAGCCCATGTTTTTGCGCAACGCCGACGACATACGCGCGCATTTTTTTTTCATTCTTCGATCCGCGCGGAATTTTGAGAATTTCATCAAAATGTTTCCAGACGCTCTGCGGTTCCAGCTCGATGACAAATGACATTTTCCTGCCTCCTTAAAAAATTTACGTGATCGTACTCGTACTCTTTCTCGTACTCCTACTCTTACTCGCCTTTAAAAATTTTTGAAAAACGCATAAGAGTACGAGTAGGAGTAGGAGTACGAGTTGTTTAGGTGAGCTATGGTGACGTTGGTTTCGATAGCCGCCGATATTTCACCAAGCGCACACAATTGCCTTTGCGATTGAAGTGGACTTCATCCATCAAGCGATGCATCATGTAAATACCGCGGCCGCGAGGTTTGTAAAGATTTTCGGGCGCCGTGGGATTCGGCAATTTGCGATGATTGAAGCCCCTGCCTTGATCGGTAATTTTGATCTCGGCTTTGTTCTCGAAAAATTTGGCATCGACTTTCACCCGCTTATTCGGATCAAAGCCATTGCCGTGTTCCATGGCATTCGTCAACGCCTCAACGAGGGCGATTTTGATGTTGAGTTCTTCAACGGTGATGACGCCAAAACGGACGAGGGTTTCAGTGAGATGCGCCGCCGCGCCGGTGATATAATCCAGCGTGCTCGGCAGGCTGAATTGAATGGTTTGCTTCAAATCGGGAAGCGCACGCGACAGCGTTACCGGCGCATTTTGCAGCGCCAGTATTTTGCGCAGCGCGCCGAGCGTTTGTCGAGGCTCAAAATTCGATGGAATAAAATGAAACGCCCCGGCTTTCAGCGCGCCGACTGCTTCCGACATCCCGCTTTCCCCGGCTAACACAATGATCGGCAAAAACGGAAAGCGATTGCGCGTAACGGCAACCATCTGCGGCGCCGGCATATCCGGCAACGGCACTTCCAGCAGCAAGGCATCGCAAAAACGAGATTGCAGCACGCTGAGCGCCATCTGCGCCGAAGCCAGCACGTCAAGCTCGACACCGTTTTCGTGCAAAACCTGATGCAGCCGCGCCGACCATTCGCTGCGGCTGTCGACGAGCAAGAGCCGCGCTTTGGGCAAGCCCAGCGCGCTTTCCGTTGCCTTTGAATTTGCGGTGGCGGTTGTAACGGTGTCACTCATCATCACGCCATAGCTCAGAAACAGGAAGATTTTTTCTAATTACACCACCGACACAAATTTCATCTGCCGTACTTAATGGTGTTGGGATTTCCTCATTAAAGGCCCCTGTAATCCAAATTCGATGCGTCGGATCAATTTTGATTCCATAATGCTCGGCGAATTTATGACTAATTGCAGCCATAGCCGCTCCGGAATCGAACAAAAGCTCGGTCGGATGGCCATTAATTTTAACTGGAACCACCAGAACACCACCTAAATCAAATCGTCCAGTAATTCTACTGATTGATCGTGAGGACAACGACCACCCCCTCCGGAATATAATTGCCTGTGAAAAAAATATAAGGTTTATCTTTTGGATTTAATAACTCGTATTCCTTCGCTTGCCGTAATAAATCATCATCCGTTTTGGCATGAGCCACAACCACACCCGCAATCGGATTATTGTAACGATCTACTTTAGTGAGATGTACCGCAAGCCACTCGTCTTTATACAACGCACGAATTTTAGCAATGGGCAAGGGTTTATCCACCTCACCACTCTTCGGCTTGCCATTTCGGCCGGCTTTCGACTTGATCGAAGTTTTAACAATTTTGAAAGCTTTGGTTTTCATTGTTGTTTTGTCCTATTTGGGGTCTCGAATATTGAGACAATCCATTTAAACAGTCTTGGAGTCTATCCTACGATTACGCCAGCACTTCATAAAGCGGCATGCCGGCGCGACGGCGTTGACTGGGATCGCTTTCGATGATCGGAATCTTGTGGCCGCAATTCGGGCAGCAACCGTTTTGCAAATTGATCTCGTGCACCCAATGCCAGCTCCGGCGCACGATCAGCGTTTTGCATTTTGGACAATAGGTGTTGTTGCCTTCTTTCGTGTGAACGTTGCCGACGTAAACGTAATGAATGCCCATGTCCATCGCCAACAGCCGCGCCTCTTCGAGAATATTTTCCGAAGTATGCGGCAAGTGCATCAGCTTGAAATCCGGATGAAACGCGGTGAAGTGCAAAGGAATTTCCGGCCCGAGATTGTCGAGAATCCACAAACTCATGTCGCGAATTTCTTCCAGCGCGTCGTTGAGCGTCGGAATGATCAAATTGGTGATTTCAAACCATGTCGTGCCGCGGCGTTTGAGCGTTTTTAATGTTTCTAAAACCGGCGCCAGATGCGCCAGACAAGTCTTGCGATAAAAATTTTCGGTGAAACCTTTGAGATCGATGTTGGCGGCGTCTATATGATCGTAAAACGCCGGCAGCGCTTCCGGCGTGATGTAACCCGCCGTGACGGCCACGGCTTTGAGGCCGTAGGCATGCGCGAGCTTGGCAATGTCGATGGCGTATTCCGCCCAGATCACCGGATCGTTGTAGGTGAAAGCAATGCTCGGACAATCGCGTTGCATGGCTTCAGTAATCACGTTTTCCGGCGTAAATTCGTAAGCGCGTTCCTGGTCGTATCGCGCTTTCGAAATATCCCAATTCTGGCAGAATTTGCAGCCGAGGTTGCAGCCGGCGGTGCCGATGGACAAAATGCGCGTGCCGGGCAGATAATGCGCCAGCGGTTTCTTCTCGATGGGATCGATATGAACGGCGTAAGGATTGGCGTAAGCGAGCGAGTAGAGCGTGCCGCCTTCGTTTTTGCGGACAAAGCAAAAGCCGGTCTGGCCGTCGCCGATGTCACAATAACGCGGGCACAGGTAACAAACCACCTTGTTGTTGGCGGTACGGGTATAAAATTGAGCTTCCATCATGACCGAACCTCTTATTTTAATCCTTTCGATGATTAAAAATTACGTAAAAATCAAAGAAAAATCAAGTAAGTTTTCCTTATAAAACTCTTGCGGGTGAAATTTAAAATTGTATATTTACAACAATTGTCATGACAAAACAAAAAGATTTATCATTTTCAAAAAAGAGAGGCTGGAATGAGCAATAAAAATGAATGGGCTTTGATTCTCGGCGCTTCGTCGGGCTTCGGCGGCGCCACCGCGATTGAGCTGGCCAAAACCGGTTTTCACATTTTCGGCGTGCATCTCGACCGCAAAGCGACGATGCCGATGGTGGAAGAAGTCATTCAGAAGATCAAAGCCACCGGACAAAAAGCCGTTTTCTTCAACAGTAATGCGGCGGACGAAGAGAAGCGCCGTGAGGCGCTCGACAAGATGCAAGCCGAGATGGGCGCGGAGGGCACGATTTGCCTGCTCATGCACTCGCTGGCGTTCGGCAGTTTGAAATTATATGTCGCTGCCGAAGCCGCCGACGAAGTCGATAAAGCCAAAATGGAAATGACGCTCGACGTGATGGCGAACAGCTTGGTTTATTGGACCCAGGATTTGATGCGGCGCAAGATGATGCGGCGCGGCGCTCGGATTTTCGCGATGACGAGCTCCGGCGGCACGCGTGTGTGGCCGAATTACGGCCCGGTCTCGGCGGCGAAGGCTGCGCTTGAATCTCATATTCGCCAGCTCGCGCTGGAAATGGCGCCGCATGGCGTTACCGCCAACTCGATCCGCGCCGGCGTGACGGATACACCGGCGTTGCGCAAAATTCCGGGCAACGATAAAATGGTCGCCGTTGCGACAGAACGCAATCCGGGCGGCCGCCTCACGACGCCGGAAGATATCGCGAAGTTTATTGCGTTGATGACCGACGAACGCGCGCAATGGGTCACCGGCAACGTTCTCGGCGTCGATGGCGGTGAGGATATTGTGGGATGAACTCAATTTCAGTCAATATTAATGGGGGTTTCATGCAATTTTCAAAAACTGTCAACTTTTATCCCCAACGGATAGATGAACCCAACGGATTAGCCTTATCCGGTGGGGCCAATTTTTTAACCTTTTTGGTTGCGGCTTTGTCCGCGTTGTGCAGAAATGATTCAACGGCATTCATCGTGTCGTTGAATATTTTCGCGGCGCGGAATCGTGGCGATTCGCTTGTTTGAGGTGATCGTTTTTCGACAAAATCAATATCCTTCTTTAACAATAACCCCACAGACTTTTTCCAAAACCTCGATGCCCTCGGCCAATTGCTCGGTCGAAATGACCAAGGGCATCAGCGTGCGGATGATATTGGAATAAGTTCCGGCCGTCAATGAAAGAAGGCCATTTTGATAACAAAGCTGTTGAATCTTTTGCGCGGCTTCTTTATCCGGCTGTTTGGCGGCTTTATCTTTCACGATTTCCAACGCCCGCATCGCGCCAATGCCGCGCGCCTCACCGACTTTCGGATTTTTTGCCGCGAGCGCGGAAAAACGCCGGCCAACGTATTCTCCAATGGCCGCGGCGCGCTCACCGAGGTTGAGGCGTTGCATTTCTTCGAGACTCGCCAATCCCGCCGCGCAAGCAACCGGATTCCCGCCATAAGTCCCGCCAAGCCCGCCTTCGTGCGGCGCATCCATCAACTCGGCGCGCCCGGTGATGGCGCTCAAAGGCAAACCCGAGGCCAGCGATTTTGCCATGATGATGATGTCCGGCTCGACTTCTGACCATTCAATCGCAAAGGCTTTGCCAGTGCGGTAAAAACCGCTTTGGACTTCGTCGGCGATGAAGATGATGCCGTGCTCGCGGCAAATTTTCGCGATGGTGCGAACGGCCGCGGGCGGCGCCACGATGAAGCCGCCTTCGCCCAGAACCGGCTCCATGACCAGCGCCGCAACTTTATCCGGCGCCACGTGGCCGGCGAAGAGTTCGTCGAAAATTTTTTGATAGTCACCTTCCCAGTCGATTGGATGAGACGAAGAATGCCAGCGATATTCGTAGGGATAGGGAATGCGATAGGTCTCCGGCAGAAACGGGCCGAAGCCGTATTTGTATGGCTTGACTTTGCCGGTGAGGCTCATCGCCAGCATCGTGCGGCCATGAAACGCATGCTCGAAGCAGATGATGCCGGGACGCCCGGTGGCGTAGCGCGAGATCTTGATGGCGTTCTCAATCGCTTCCGCGCCGCTGTTGGCGAACATGGTTTTTTTCGCAAATTTTCCCGGGGTGAGTTCGTTCAATTTTTCGGCGAGCGCGATGTACGGCTCGTACGCCGTGACGTGATAACACGTGTGCGTGAATTTTTTCGCCTGCTCGCTGATCGCTTCTACGACGCGTGGATTCGCATGGCCGAGATTCATCGCGCCGATGCCGCCGGCAAAATCGATGAAGACGTTGCCGTCAACATCGGTGACGAGCGCGCCCTCGGCTTTCGCCGTGAAAATCGGCGTGGAATTATACGGCCCGCGCGGCACCGCGGCTTGGCGGCGCTGCATGAGCGCCTGGCTCTTCGGGCCGGGGATGGAGGTTTTGAGGTGGATGGATGACATTCTAATGTCTCGAATTTTTTGATCTGGTAGCTGATTTGCAGATTACCAAATGTCACTTATTTCGACAAATTGCTCACCTGTTTCTAATAGTGCGATTGCCTGTAGCAAAGTGTTTTGTAGAATTTGTTTGAGCCGAGCATTAGAAGTGTTGCCACATGTAATCCAGATAACTTGAGGTGGAATGCCGAATTCATCCAGCAATAGCAGAAAATCACTATCCTTGGTCATAACAAGGGCTGATTCTTTTCTAGCAGCAAAGAAAATCTCAGGATCTTCTGCATGTCGTAATCCCAAATCGCGTACAGCAATAGCTTGAATTGAAAAATGCTGCTTGATCCAGTCTGCTATTTTAGGAGATATTTGTGCATCGACCCAAATAGTCATGCTAGCACCAGAGGATGATCTAAGCGACGTCTTGCGAATTGCAAGCAAGCTCGTAAGTCTTCCGGTTCAAGATCCGGCATTTCGTCAAGAATTTGCTCTGCGCTCAAACCTGCGGCAAGAAGATCAAGCACATCAACGACTCTTATGCGCATTCCACGAATACAGGGACGTCCGCCGCATTGTTTAGGATTAACGGTAATTCTGTCCATTAAATTTGGCATTGTATCCTCCAAATATTTTCACTTTATCGATGTTTTAAAATAGCAAGAATCATCAACAAAAGCAATATTCTCTTCTTCCGAGCCGGCAAGATTTTCAAACCCACCCCAACTCGCTAAACTGTGGAAAGCTGCCTTGCCAAATCCACCAAATCAGGAAAAGCATGACGGCCATGGCATATCCGAAAAGAAAAAACAACATCACCGGATTTTCGGTGAAGGATCGCGTTGGTTTTTTCTGGTAAAATAGAATCCAAACTAAAATCAAAACCGCGCTGGGAAAAAGCAGCGGCACGGTTTGGCCTTCAACGGCATCGGTAAAATAAGCGAAACTGTAACATGCCGCCCCGGCAAATGTTTGCCACCTCGTCGTGACCGGCTTCAATTTAGCGGCCAAAAAAAGAAAGCCCAGGGAAATTCCAATCATGCTGCTGTGCCAAAAAATATGCCCCATCGTTTCATCAAAAAAATAATCCAGCCAAAAAATCGGCGTGTCTTTCATATCGTCCAAATGCCGCGCAATGGCATTCGCCGACAAGTTCATGCCTTGCCCGTTCACATAAAGAATGGAAGAAAATAAAAGAAGAATCCAGGCCGCTCGAATCTTTTGTTCTGAAACGGCGCGCAGATTTTGCCGCAGGATAAAATAAATTTTCCAAACCACGGGAATAACCACAAAAGGTGTGAAGAAATTCAGCAGATCGCCGGTGGTGAGGCGGTTTTTAATGTCGTGCGGCAAAAATGCCGGCATGATGTGCATAAAAGCATAAACGCCGCCAAAAAGCAAAAGCCAAAGGGAAAGATTGTTTTTTTCTCGATCAGGAAACTCGTGAGGTTTCGGCATGGTTTTTATCTATTTCGTTCCAAACAAGCGGTCACCCGCGTCGCCGAGTCCCGGCAGGATGTAGCCATGATCGTTGAGGCATTCATCCAGCGCGGCGGCATAAATGGCGACCTCGGGATGCGCGGCGCTGAGCTTGGACACGCCCTCCGGCGCGGCGACGATACAAACAAATTTAATATTTTGCGCGCCGGCCTTTTTAACGATTCCAGCCGCGGTTGCCGCCGAGCCGCCGGTCGCCAGCATGGGATCAACGAGAATAACATCGGTTTCGAAAATATTTTTCGGCAATTTGGCGTAATATTGCACCGGTTCGAGCGTGTCTTCGTTGCGATACAAACCGATGTGCCCGACGCGCGCTTCCGGCACGAGCTGCAGCAAGCCATCCAACATGCCGAGTCCGGCGCGCAGGATGAGCACCAAAGAAATTTCCCGCGCCAAAACCTGCGCTTTCGTTGGCCTCAGCGGTGTTTCGATTTCAATTTCTTTTAACGGATAATCCGCCATCACTTCGTAAAGCATGAAAGAGGTAAGCTCTTTGACGAGCAGGCGAAATTGCATGTGATCCGTGCGTTTGTCGCGCAGGTGGGTTAGTTTGTGTTGAATCAGCGGGTGCTGAATGATGGTTAGGTTGTTCATGACCGGACTCCAATTGATTATGCTTGTTTTGGTTATGCTGCAACCGGTTGATGTCATTGCGAGGAGTCACGATTTACCTTATCTTTAAAAAGTTTGTTTAATTCTACCAAAACATAGACAAGGTCGGCAGCAGGATTTCCTTGAAGAGGTGATTCAATAACGTTGCCATCCATGGTATGGTGATGATTGGGGAAAGTTTTTTTTTCAGGGAAGTGTTCTTTGTTATCCCATCGGCACAAAGGGTCTTTATCAAAAATTTGGTAGGAATAATCGTAGTGGCCGTGGTTATAGTAAATCCGTATCTGAAACGAGAGGGATGAAAATATGGTTGTTTTGATTTTAAAGGCAAATTGCTCAGTGGAAAAAAAAGACGTTTCTGTGATTTGCGTGTTGTCGCAAAACCCCGAACCATCGAGCAGTGCAACAAGCTCAGCCAATAATGTGCTCAACTTGCTCATCTCGAGCCTTTCCCCCTGAGGCCCAGCCAGCTCCCCAACATGTCGACGGCAATTTTCCAGTCGAGCGCATCTTCTTCCTCGAGCATGAATCGCTTTTGGCTGGATGGATCATGGGCGAGCTTTTTGGCGCGTTCCTTCAAATAATCATCGAACTGAGCGTACTTCATGCCGTATTTTTTTTCAAACTTTTCAACAATGGTACTATAATGCTCAATTTGATGGAGAATATGACCCGCCATCAGATCTTTGACGGCGGCCTCGGCGTTTGCATACAATCCATTGTCGACTAACGGATGAACGATTTCGGCAAGGCTCTGTGACATAGTGATAGTCAACTCCGATAATATGAAGATGGCGTTAGAAACTAAATTCCGTAGGAAAAGATATTTAATTCCCCCTAAAAAGTCAAGTCATTGCTTTGTATAATCTATTTTCTCCACTTCGGAATCCGTTCGCGTATTTTTCCGAAGCCGAGGCGGTCAAACAGGGCCTCGACTTTCCGGCGATCGGCGCCGGTGTATTTTAACGCCGGCAAATTCGCTTGAATCGGCGCCTCGCACGCAATCGTCGCGAGTTGTTTGGAGAGAAAGGCGCGGTCTCGACTTTGCTCGAGTTTGGCACGAATGGCCGCGGCGCCGCGCAAGCTCATCTTTTCCACTTTGCCGATTTGCTGATAAATGGCTTCGACGCTCGCAAATTTTTTCAACAAGGCCACTGCGGTTTTCTCGCCAATGCCTTTGACGCCGGGAATGTTGTCGACGGCATCGCCTTGCAAAGCCAACAGATCGACGATTTGATTGGCGCGCACGCCGAAGTGTTGTTTCACCGTTTTTTCGTCGAAACGCCGGTCTTTGGCGAAATCCCACAACGCGGTGCGTTTGTTGACGAGCTGCGCCAAATCTTTATCGCCGGAGACGACGACAAAACGGCTGTCCGGCTTGGAGAATTTGGCGATGAGGGTGCCGATAATATCGTCTGCCTCGTAACGGTCGTCAATATAGGCTTTCATGCCCAAGGCCTCGGTCACTTGCCAACAACCATCGAGCTGGGCCTCAAGCTCCGGATCCGGTTGCTCGCGGTTGGCTTTGTAGTCCGGATAAATCTCGTTGCGAAACGAACCGGTCAAGCTGCCGTCAAAGGCAACCGCCAGATGTGTTGGCTGCGCCTTTTTTAAAATTTCGAGAAGAAAAGCCGTGTAGCCATAAACCGCATTCGCCGGCGAGCCATCCGGCGCGCGCATCGAAGAGGGAATCGAGAAGTAAGCGCGGAAGATGTAAGGGCTGGCGTCAATCAGATAAATTTTTGACATGGTCGCTTGAATGTAAATGAGTGACAGAGTGAAGATAATACGAAGGTTTGTCGATTGCAAGTTAAATTACGCGGTTCGGTTAAAACTCGCGATTTGATTGAATGCTTGCATTTTCGGGATGAAATGTGTATCATGACCATTGTGGTTTAATGAAACCGCAGGCACAATCGAGAACGGGTTTGAGAGCTTGTTGAGTCATTTAAAGCGAGAATCGTATGCAAGACATACTTCCCGAACTCCGACGCTGGCGCGAGCGCGGCGCGGCCGTGGCGCTGGCGACGGTGGTGAAAACCTGGGGTTCTTCGCCGCGGCCGGCGGGCGCGAAAATGGCCGTGAACGAACGCGGCGAAATGCTTGGCTCGGTCAGCGGCGGCTGCGTGGAAAGCGCCGTCGCCGACGAAGCGCTGAACGTCATCCAAATCGGCAAGCCCAAACTGCTCACGTTTGGCGTTTCGAATGAGCAGGCGTGGGAAGTTGGACTCGCTTGCGGCGGGACGATCGAGGTGTTTGTTGAGAAGTTGGATGCTTGATGCTCGTTGCTGGTAGCTGGTTCTGGCGGGAGAGGAGATATTGTATGAACGAAAAAATTTTCAACGCACTTTCTGAAGCGATTCAGATTAGTGAGCCGGTTGTCCTCGCGACGGTCATTCGCGGCGCTGAAAGCGAGATCGGCCGGCATCTGTTGATCCGCCGTGACGGCAGCGCGCTAGACGATATCG
>Ga0247727_10013219_pt1 | contig 13975 bp, 12 predicted proteins | sample WisWelCaveWW1625_FD_202498 | JGI IMG/M metagenome (GOLD analysis project Ga0247727, IMG submission 202498) | Biofilm microbial communities from Wishing Well Cave, Virginia, United States - WW16-25 | ecosystem: Environmental > Aquatic > Deep subsurface > Groundwater > Cave microbial mat | place... | reverse complement strand
TGTCAATGGCAATGGACCGCGCTCAACGCCGACAGTTGACAACGAGGTAGTTTACGCCCTGGGCGCACGCGGCAAATTATACGCGTTGCAAACCGCCAGCGGCAAAAGGCTTTGGAGCCACGACTTAAAGAAAGAATTTAAAACCTCCGGCCCCTCGGATGAGGGATTCTCAACCTCGCCGCTCATCGAAGGCAATCTGCTTCTCGTCGAGGCGGGCGGCGGCGAAGGCAATTCCTTCATCGCTTTCAACAAACAAAGTGGCGCCGTGGTTTGGAAAGTAGAATCCGACAACGCGGCTTTTGCTTCACCGATTGCCATCACCGTAAATGGCGTTCGCCAAATCATTTTTTTCTCCGCTAGCGGCGTGATTGCGATGTCACCTGCCGACGGCAAAGTATTTTGGCGGCTGTCCTGGAAAACCGAAGGCAATGTGAATGCCGCGACCCCGCTGTTCATCCCTCCCGACAAAATGTTTATTTCCTCCGGATACGGCGTCGGCGCTACCCTGCTAAGAATAAAAGCCGGCAACGCGACTGCACGCATCGAAGAGATTTGGAAAAGCAAAGCGATGCAGAATAAATACACTTCTTCGATTTTGCGAAGCGACTACTTGTATGGCTTTGACGGAGGCATGCTGAAATGCATTGAAGTGAATACCGGCGCAGAAAAATGGGCGCAGCGCGGCTTCGGTGTCGGCACGCTCATTTATGCCGACGGCAATTTGATCGTGCTCGGCGACAAGGGCAAGCTGGCGCTTGTTGATGCCGCACCAACCGGATACAAAGAAAAAGCCGTCGCCGAAATATTGGACGGTAGATGCATCACCGTTCCGGTGCTTGCCAGTGGAAAATTATATCTTCGAAACGCAAAGGAAATGATCTGCCTTGACGTGCGAGGTGGCCTGTAATTCAACCATTCAATAAGGAGCGTCGAAAATGAAGAGCCGATTTTTATTTGCATCCACCCTGCTGTGTATTGGCCTGTTGTCCTTTGGCTGGAGCTTCAATCCAAAAGCCGCTGATTCGAAATCCAAGCCGGCGGCGAGCAGCAATACGGATTGGCCGCAATGGCGCGGGCCAAACCGAGATGGTATTTCGACCGAGACCGGACTTTTGACGAGCTGGCCGGCCAGCGGTCCGAAAGTTCTCTGGCGCGCCCCTTCGGGAGAGGGCTACTCGGGAATCTCAATCGCCAACGGGCGCGGCTATACCATGCTCGGCAAAGGCAACGATGAGTTCCTTGTCTGTTTTGACGCAGCCAACGGAAAAGAATTTTGGCGCTACACGGTAGATTCACAATTTTACAACGATCAAGGCAACGGCCCGCGCTCCACACCGAGCGTTGACGGCAATCTGGTTTTTGCGCAAGGTGCTCAAAGCATGCTGGTCGCGGTGCGCGCCGATAACGGCCAAAAAGTTTGGGCAGTCGATCTGAAGAAAGAATACGGCGCGAGGATTCCAACCTGGGGCGTCAGCGCCAGCCCGCTGGTTGAAGGAGAATTAGTGATGGTCGATGTCGGCGGCAAGGCCGGCTACTCGGTTTGTGCGTTCAACAAAGCAAGCGGAAAATTGGTTTGGAATTCTCAGACCGATACGCCGGGCTATTCCGCGGCGATTGCCGTCAACTCCAACGGCGCGCGCCAAGCCATTTTTTTCACAGGCACGGCTGCGGTTTCCTTGTCGCCCAAAGATGGCAAGATGTTCTGGCGTCATCCGTGGCAAACCTCTTATGATGTGAATGCCGCGACGCCGATTTTCATACCGAACGACAAGGTTTTCATTTCATCCGGCTATGGCGTTGGCGCAACGGTGTTGCAGATTCAAGGCCAGGGCGGCGCAATGAAAGTCGAGCCGGTCTGGAGGAGCCGCGTGATGAAGAATCACTGGGCATCGTCAATTCTTCATCAAGGTTATATCTACGGTTTCGATGACGGAATCTTGGCCTGCATCGATGCCAACACCGGTGAGCAACAATGGCAGCAACGCGGCTTTCAAAAAGGCTCGCTGATCTTTGCCGACGGGCATTTGATCATTCTCGGCGAGCGTGGCAATCTCGCGCTGGCCGAGGCGACACCGTCCGCTTACAAGGAAAAAGCCGCTGCCGAAGTTTTGCGCGGAAAATGCTGGACGATGCCGACGCTCGCGGGCGGCAAGCTCTATGTGCGCAATCAAAGTGAAATTTTGTGTTTGGATATGGTCGGAAAAAAGATGTGATGGGTAAAACGTAATGCGTAACGCGTAAAGGAAAGGTGCTCAAAGCGCATGAAATATTTTTCATACTATAAGCTTTTTGCCGCTGCATTTCTGATGTTGTTGGCAAATCTTTCAATTGAAAGCTTTGCGCAGGAAGGCGCAGAGAAAATTTATACAGCAGAAGACACGACCGTCGTTATCGCCGACCGCGTGACCAGAATACCGACGACAGGCAGTGTTGCGGCGAAAATGAATTTGCCGCTGCAACAAACTCCGGCCTCCGTGGGCGTGGTCACCAATGCCTTGATTGAAAATCAGGATGGCGTCGTGCTCGTCGATGCCCTCAAGAACGTCAGCGGCGTGAATGTGCAAAGCGGCTTCGGTGTGTTCGATTACTTCATCATTCGCGGCTATGAATCGCTCACCAATGGTCTCGTGCTGATTGATGGCGCAGCCGAGCCGGAAGTGACTTTTTACAATCTGTACAATCTCGACCGCGTCGAAGTGCTCAAAGGACCGAGCGCGTCTTTGTACGGCGGTAATCCTCTTTCGGGCACGGTCAATCTGGTTCGCAAGCAACCGATCTTCAGAAACTTTTTGCACGTGAACGGTTCATTCGGGCGTTTCAACTCCTACCGCGGTACTTTGGATTTCGGCATTGCCAATCTAAACTCCGGCGTGGCGTTTCGCTTGAATTCGCTCTGGCAGGATTCGGAGAATCATCGCGACGACAAAGGCAACGACAATCTCAGCGTCAATCCGGCGTTAACCTGGCGATTGAATGATCAAACCATGCTGAGCGCGAATTTCGAATACGTCGACAACAGCTATCAACCGGATGCAGGCGTTCCACTGCTCAACAATCAATTGCCAAATGTGCCACGCACGCAGTCTTATCAAACGCCATTCGATTTCTCCGATCAACAAATTCTTCGCGGGCGAGTTGATTTCGAGAGACGAATGAGCAAGACCTTCACACTGCGTGATAAGATTTACTACACGGACCTGGATTGGAAAACAGAGGGCACTCTGTTCTTCGGCGCATTTCCAACCCCGGGCGGCACGTTCGTGGCGCGCGCGCTCACTACGCTTGAAGACCGGCAGAAGTTATTTGGCAATCAACTCGAAGCCTCCCTCGTTTTTGGTACCGGCACCGTAAAACATCAGCTTCTTGCAGGTTTCGAGGTCAGCAGACTTGGAGACAAGTTCGCGATGGGCTTTGCTCAGTTGCCGCTGATTAGCTTGTTCAATCCTGTTGAATCTGCAACGGCAAACACGATCACTCGCATTCCAACCATGCAAGCCGATGGTCGAAGCCTCAACTATGCTCCCTATGTTCTCGATCATATTACCTTCTCGGAAAAAGTGCAGGTCTTACTTGGCGGGAGATATGATGTTATTGATTTCCAAGACCAACGCACCCTTTACACACAATTTGGGCCTGTTCTTTCGCCGACGGACAGAACCTACAAAAAATTCAGCCCGATGGCTGGGCTCACCTTCTCTCCGGTATCAAGCATCTCGCTTTATGCAAATGCCGGCCAAGCTTTTGCTCCACCTTCAAGCCAACAGCTCGGCGAGTTGAAGGCCGAAGAAAGCACGCAAGTTGAAGTTGGCGTCAAGACGAGCTTGTTTGACCGCAAACTCAACGCCTCATTGGCAGCGTATCAACTAGACAAGGACAATCTGGCCATTGCCAATGCCGATCAAGTCACCTATCACACCGGCGACCAAAAATCGCGCGGCATCGAGCTTGACATCGCTGTGCAACCCGCGCAGAATTGGCAGGCGTTCCTTGTCTATGCTTACACGGATGCTGAGTTGACGCAGTTCGTCGAAGAAATACGAATTCCTACCGGTGGAACATTTCAGGCAGATCGTAGCGGGAACACACCGGCTTTTGTGCCGAAGCACATTCTGAATTTCTGGTCGAACAAAGAATTTAAAAACGGGCTTGGGATTGGCGCCGGTGCGCGTTATATTAGCAGTCAATTCATCGACGAAGACAACGCCTACGAAATCGATGACTATGTGACAGTTGACGGTATGGTGTATTACACAATCGGCAACTGGCGCTGGAGCCTCAACCTCAAAAACTTGACTGGCACCGAATACGAAACTCGTGGCTTCGGCTCGGCATCGGTTCTTCCAGGAAATCCATTCGCGGTTTATGGCGCTGTTGAGTTCAAATTGTGATGTGAGATTTAGATAATTTTCAGCAAGCGGATCGAGCGGATTTAACGGATAGAAAACAAGACGCAGTTATCAATCTGTGTTTTATCCTTATAAATAAATCAGCTCGATCCGTGTACGTTTAATTCCCGCGGAGGGGAAAATGAAAAATGCGTTTCCCAGGTGGACGCTCTATGCAGGATTGATTGTGCTCTATCTCCTGCACAACGATCTTTGGTATTGGAACGACGGCACATTGGTGCTCGGCCTGCCCATCGGCCTTCTCTATCACTTCGGATTCTGCATCGCCGCCTCCCTCCTGCTGTTTCTCTTGGTGACTTACGCGTGGCCGAAGCATCTTGAAGTGGACTCACCGGAGGAGACACGGCAATGACGATCACCGTGATATTTGTTTATCTGGCTTTAGTCTTGGCGGTCGGCACGTTGAGCCACAAACTCTTTCGCGGCACCGGCGAGGATTTTTTTGTGGCCAGCCGTAGCTTTGGAACTTTCCTGTTGTTGATGTCTCTCTTCGGCGCGAACATGACGGCCTTCGCCATTCTCGGCGCTTCGGGAGAAGCGTATCACGAGGGCATCGGCGTCTTTGCGCTCATGGCCTCCTCCTCGGCGTTGATCATCCCCACCGTGTTTTATTTTGTCGGAACGCGAATCTGGTCTTTAGGAAAACGGCACGGCTATCTTTCTCAGATTCAATATTTCCGCCAACGCTATGATTCAGATTTTCTCGGCTTGGCGCTTTTCGTCGTCATCACCGCGCTTATGATTCCATATATTCTCGTCGGCTTCATGGGAAGCGGCATAACTTTAAATCAAATTACCAATGGCCAGCTTCCGGCTTGGCTTGGCGGTCTCATCGTTTGCGCTGTGACTCTGACCTACGTCACCTACGGCGGGATGCGCGGAACGGTGTGGGTGAACACGTTTCAAGTTTTAGTGTTCATGACTTTTGGCCTTGCGGCGTTCATCGTCATTTTCAAAAAATTAGGTGGCGTTGAAAACGGCATGGCGATGGTGGCGGCAAAACACCCTGAGTTGTTAATTCGCGGCGACAAAATTCAGCCATTGCAATTGCTCAGCTATACCTGCATTCCGCTCTCGGTGGGAATGTTTCCTCACATGTTCTTGCATTGGCTCACCGCCAAGCGCGCCGCCACGTTTCGCTACACGCTGGTTTTTTACCCGCTGTGCATCGCCCTCGTCTGGATTCCCAGCGTTTTGCTCGGTGTTTTGGGCAGCGTAGATTTCCCTGATCTCAAGGGCCCGGCTGCTAATTCTGTTCTTGCAAATATGATCGCCCTCTATGCTCCCGGCGCATTAGCAGGGTTTCTCGCCGCCGGCGTGCTTTCGGCAATCATGAACTCAATGGACTCGCAGGCATTGGCAGTGGGCACGATGTTCACGCAGGACATTGTCAAGCACTACGGGTTTCATGACCGGATGACTGAAAAGCAGCAGCTTCTCTATGGCCGGCTTTTCGTCGCCGCCGTCATCATCATCACTTTCGTCTTGTCGTTGGTGGTGAACCGCAGCATTTTCAAAATCAGTGTGTGGGCTTTTACCGGCTTTGCGGCGATGTTTCCAATCGTAACAGCCGCGATATTTTGGAAACGCAGCACGAAATATGGCGCGCTCGCCTCGGTCTTCAGCGTCGTGGTTTTGTGGATTTACTTTTTCATCCAAGCCGGCGATACACCGGACTATACCGTCGGCGGCACCGGCGTGATGCCGGTCGCGGTGATTCTTGCGGCGTCCGCGGCAGCGATGATCATCGTCTCGTTGCTCACCAAGCCGCCGAAGCAGGAGATTCTCGACAAGTTTTTTGCGGGCGATGGATTCATCGCATCAACAAAAAAACTGAGCGAATCAGAGAAGATTGTTGCATCAAGGGCATGAACTGGGAAGAGTAAATTCTATTGGAGACTTTCATGAAACTGCTCAATTCTTTTGCAGCAATAGCCATTATCTCAGGTGGTATGTTCGTCGTTGTGAAACCGGCCTCTGCTCAAAATTCTAATTCCGAAGAAGCCGCGGTGCGCGTCCCTTTGGAAAATTATCTCAAGGGCCATGCGACCGGCGACAGTACGTATTTCAAAAAGGCTTTTCACTCCGAGGCCAAGCTGTTTTGGATTCGCGATGGAAAATTTTCCCAGCGCACCAGCGCCTCTTACATTTCCGGCGCCAGCGGCAAACCTGCGGATGACGAGGCGCTGCGCAAGCGCTCCATCGCCAGCATAGATATCACCGGCAACACCGCTGTTGCGAAAATCATTCTCGATTATCCGAATGCGCTTCTCACCGATTATATGTCGTTGCTCAAAGTCGACGGTGAATGGAAGATCGTCAATAAGATTTTTAATGTTCAGCAAAAATCACATTAGCCCGCCACCTGATGCTGAATTTGAATTTTGTCAATACCGTCGCTTTTGCCGGCATCGTTCTGTTCATCGGTTACGGCATTCGCCGCGTCATTCCCCCGCTATCGCGATACAACATCCCGGCGCCGGTCATCGGCGGCCTGTTGATTGCCGTGATCATCACGATCATTCGGCGCTCGGGAGTGACCCTCTTTCAGTTCGACACTTCTCTGCAAAGCCCTCTCATGATCGCCTTTTTCACAACGATCGGTTTTGGCGCAAGTTTTTCGTTGTTGAAAGTTGGCGGACTTCAAGTAATCATTTTCTTTGTCATTGCGACGGTCTTTGCGGTCATGCAAAACGTCGTGGGAGTTTTGGTCGCCGGTTTGGTCGGTGTGCATCCTCTCTTCGGCGTCCTAAGCGGGTCGGTCACGCTCACTGGCGGACCGGCCACCGGACTTGCTTTTGCGCCGCTCTTCGAGCAAGCGGGTGTGCAAGGCGCGGCATCGGTGGCGATTGCCGCGGCTATGGTCGGCATCATTTCGGGTGGCTTGATCGGCGGTCCGATCGGCACGCATCTGATTGAGCGGCATCGATTGAAGAAGGCACGAGCAACCCCAATGCCGTCGGAAGTTCCGGTTGCGGCAAATATCGTCGAAGATCGCATGCACGAGGCGCCGAGCGCCGCGCCCGCCGGCGAGGATAAAGAATCTTACGCGCTTCTCAAAAGCGCCGTCGCTATTCTCGTGGCGATGTGGATCGGCTCGTGGGTGAGCCAGTGGTTTGCGGCCATCGGAGTTACGCTTCCCGCCTACATCGGCGCCATGCTCGTTGCGGCGGCGTTGAGGAATCTCGATGACTTGACCAAAATGTTCGGCTTCTCACAGCGAACCATCGATGACATCGGCGGCGTAGCGCTCTCACTGTTCATCGTCATGGCGCTCATGACGTTGAAACTCTGGGAGCTGGCGGGCTTGGCCTTGCCACTGTTGGCGATTCTGATTGCGCAAGTGATCCTCATCGCAACGGCCTGCTTCTGGCCGATCTTTCAGTTGATGGGGCGCGACTATGATTCAGCCGTCACCAGCAGCGGTTTTTGCGGCTTCATGTTGGGTACCACCGCCAACGCCATGGCAAACATGGAAACATTGGTCGAGCGCTACGGCCCGGCCCCTCGCGCGTTTCTGGTTGTGCCGATGGTCGGGGCATTTTTTATTGATTTCACGAATGCGCTGATCATCACGGCGTGTTTGAACATCTGGAAATAAGTTTTTTTTGAAAATAAAAATTAGTATTGCTTTCGCTCGGAGAATTCAATGCCTGATCTTTCAACTCTGACCATGTTTGTGATTGCGGCTTCAGTGCTGTTGATCACTCCCGGCCCCGCCGTGTTGTATATCGTTGCGCGGAGCATTGATCAAGGTAGGACGGCTGGAATTGTTTCGGTGCTCGGCATCGCTACCGGCACTCTCTTTCACATCGCCGCTGCGGCGTTTGGCATATCCGCCTTGCTCTTGTCGTCCGCGGTCGCGTTCAATATCGTGAAATATGCCGGCGCGGCGTATTTAATTTATCTCGGCCTGCGCAAGCTGATCGCACGAGAAGAGCTGCAGCCGCAAGAGTTGAAGAAAAACAAAAAGCTCTCAAGCATTTTCTATGAGGGGATAGTCGTCAATCTTCTTAATCCAAAAACCGCGCTGTTCTTTTTCGCATTTCTTCCGCAATTTGTCGATGTCCGCCTCGGTAGCGTCACCTTGCAAATTCTTTTCTTTGGGTTGGTGTTCATCATCATGAGCATCACAAGCGACGGTTTATTCGCCGTGCTTTCGGGAAGCATCGGGCAGTGGCTGCGAGGTAACTTGCAATTCCTGCGCGTACAGCGCTATGTCGCCGGAGTTGTTTATATCGGTCTCGGCGTCACCACGGCGTTGTCAGGGACTGCCAAGAAGTGAGAGGCTGAGTGCATGAAGATCGCCTACATCGCGGCCGGCGCCGGTGGAATGTACTGCGGCAGTTGCATCCATGACAACACCCTTGCTGCGGCGCTCATCCGCAAGGGACACGAGGTCGCGCTCATCCCCACCTACACGCCCATTCGCACCGACGAAACGAGCGTCAGCGGCAAAAAAATATTTTACGGTGGCATCAACGTTTATCTGGAAGAGAAGCTTGCGCTGTTTCGTCGCACGCCATGGGTGGTCGACAAACTTTTGAACAATTCCCACTTGCTGAATTGGGCCTCCCGCTTCAGCGCATCGACCAATGCCAAAGACCTCGGCTCGCTGACCGTGTCCGTATTGCAAGGCGAGCACGGCCATCAACGCAAGGAATTGGCTAAGCTGATTCACTGGTTAAAGAATGACTACAAGCCCGAGATTGTGCAATTGACGAACTCGATGTTCGTCGGCATGGCTAAGGAAATAAAAAAAGAGTTGGGTGTTCCGGTGTTGTGCGCCATGCAAGGTGAGGATATTTTTCTGAATGATCTCGTCGAACCATACAAAACCCAGGCGTTCCAGCAATTGCGCAGCCGCGCACAGGACATTGACGGGTTTGTCGTAATGAGCGAGTACTATGCTGATTTCATGGCCGAGTATATTCACGCACCGCGGGAAAAAGTTCATGTAGTGAAGCTGGGCATCAATCTGCGTGGACATGGCGAAACACCACCAAGAACGGGAGATCATAATCCGTTTGTGATCGGATATCTTGCGCGTATTTGTCCGGAGAAAGGCCTGCATGTTTTGGTCGACGCTGTTGGGCGACTGGTCAAGGCGGCTGCGCCTGGATCACTCAAGCTGAAAGTCGCGGGTTATCTCGGGGAGAGAGATCGACGATACTTTGAGGAAATCAAGAACAAGGTCAAATCGGCCGGTCTTCAAGAAGTCTTTGAATACGCCGGCGAAGTCGATCGCCAACAAAAAATAGAGTTCATCAAAAGCTTGGACGTTTTCTCAGTGCCTACGACCTATAAAGAACCGAAGGGATTGTCTATTCTCGAGGCACTGGCGAATGGAGTGCCGGTCGTTCAGCCTCGACATGGCGCATTTCCGGAAATCATCGAAGCAACGGGCGGCGGTTTGCTGGTTGACCCGAATTCCCCGCAAGCCCTTGCCGAAGGAATTCGTTCGCTAATGGAGAATTCGGAGCGGCGCAAGAGCTTTGGTCAAAGAGGCAAGAAAGCCGTTCATAAAAATTTCAGCGATGATACCATGGCCGAGGCCACAGTGCAAATTTATAAACAATATGTTCAAGCAAAGTGAGGTTTACTTATTATGCCGTCAACGAATCAGCCGTCAGCAGGAATGACGTGGCTCGCGTTTGCCTTGATGACAGTTGTCTGTTGGGGACTCTATGGAATCTTCCTCCACACCGGACAAGTCTCCATGGGCGATCCGGTGCATGGCCGATATAAAGCATTTCTCTTCGTCGGTCTCGCTTACGTGCTGACCGCCGTTATCGCGCCAGGTGTTTTGCTGCTTGCAGACGGCGCGTCGTGGAACTTGCCGGGCAAAGGCATGATGTGGTCGTTGCTGGCCGGTGTGGTTGGCGCGCTTGGCGCGTTCGGTGTGCTCCTCGCCTTTGGCGCCAAAGGCACACCGAGCGTCGTCATGTCGATCGTTTTTGCCGGAGCGCCGGTCGTCAATGCCATCGTTGCGCTGGCGCTTCATCCTCCCGCTGGCGGATGGAGCAGCTTGCGTTGGCAGTTTGCTACAGGAATTCTCCTTGCAGCCCTCGGTGGTTTTCTCGTAACGAAATACAAGCCCTGATTCCCCTCATGCCCCACGAATTTCACACCCATCGCCGAATCGAATTCGCCGACACCGACATGGCGGGCATCGTTCACTTTGCCCGTTTTTTCATCTTCATGGAAACTGCCGAGCATGAATTTCTGAGATCGCTGGGAACAAGCGTCGCGACGAAAATCGACGACATGCATATCGGCTGGCCGCGCTTGGCGGCTTCCTGCGAATATCTCAGCCCGGCAAAGTTCGAAGAGGTGTTGGACATTCATTTGATGGTTGCTCGAAAGGGCAATAAATCGATGACGTATAAGTTTGAATTTCGCGTAGGCGATGTTGTGATCGCGCGCGGGCAGGTAAGTGCGGCATGTTGTGTCCACGATGCGATGGGAAAACTTAAAGCCATTCCCATTCCTAATTTTATCGCGAATCAAATTCAAGAAGCGCCGGTAAGCAAGTGAGAAGCTAGAATTGAGAATCGTCGGTTTTCGTCATTGACACACATTTGGAAAATGGATATATTCGACCACAAACATTTTTCAGATTTTCTTATTAAGTGAATTTGTAAGGTTTGTACTATGGCAACGACAACGGCTCCATCGATCAAGCGATCTCGACTTTACCCGGAAGAACGCCTTCCAGAATCGGATGGAAAACCAATGGCGGAAACCGATGCCCACCGCGACCAAATGGTCTATTTGCTCAACGCGCTTAAAGAATATTTTCGCGGCGATCCCCAGGTTTATGTTACGGGAAATATTTTTCTCTACTATCGCGACGATACAAAAGCGCGGCAGTCGGTTTCGCCCGACATTTTCGTCGTGCGCGGCGTAAAGAAAAAAACGCGCCGTATCTATAATCTGGATGTGGAACACAAAGCGCCGGAAGTTGTCATTGAATTAACTTCCCCAAATACCAAAACCGAAGACCTCGGCACCAAACGTTTTATCTATGCCAGCCTTGGAGTGAAGGAATACTTTCTCTTCGACCCCTTCAGCGAAGCGATTCGGCCTGCCTTGCGCGGCTTCCGGCTTGAAGAAGGAGAGTACGTGCCGATGGTTGGCGCTCGTTTCACCAGCGAGGTCTTGGGATTGCATTTAGTTGTCGAAGACGACCGATTGCGTCTGTATGATCGCAACACCGACGAGCGGCTGCGCACGTATGAAGAATCTGAAGCCGCGCGAAGGCTCGCGGAAGCAAAAACCGCGCAAGAGACAAGGGCCAGACAGAAGGCCGAGTCAAAAGCAGTCGATGAATCCATAGCGCGACAGGCAGCAGAAGAAAAGACAAGTAACGAATACAAGGCACGCCAGGCAGCGGAGAACGAGATACTGCGATTGCGTGAAGAGATCGCACAACTGCGAAAAAAATGAAGCGCAGCCTCTTCGCACATGAAACTGCAAAGCGCCACTTTTTCATTCTCTGGACGAGTGGCGTTTTAGTTTTTGCTCATCACAGACGGCGAAGCTCCTGAAAGATATGATACCGACGGAATCCTAAATTGCCTAGCTCATCGCCCATCGCCCTAAAAGTCAGTGCCATACATAAACACTTCGAGACAAACACCCGGCGCGTCGAGGTGTTGCGCGGAATTTCTTTTAAAATGTTTCAAGGCGAGGCTCTTGTCATTGTTGGACCCTCCGGTTCGGGCAAGAGCACGCTGCTTCATGTGCTCGGAACCCTCGATAAGCCTTCAGCAGGCGACATCGAGATCGATAACACGAATCCCCACGCCATGCCGGAGCCGCGCCTGGCAAAGTTTCGCAACGAGGCTATCGGCTTCGTCTTTCAAGATCATCATCTCCTCCCGCAATATTCGGTGCTGGAAAATGTTTTGATTCCTACCATCGCTTTCAAGTACTCCGGCGAAGACAAAGAACATCGTGCACGCGAGCTATTGGCAAGGGTCGGCTTGTCGGATCGTCTCGATCATCGGCCGGCGAAGCTTTCCGGCGGCGAACGCCAGCGCGTTGCCGTGGCTCGAGCGCTTATTAATCGCCCCGGTCTTCTCTTGTGCGATGAGCCGACCGGCAATTTGGATCACGCCTCGGCAAATGCCGTAGCCTCCCTGCTCTTCGAGCTTCACAAAGAGGAAAAGAACATTCTCATCGTCGTGACTCACAACTTGGAATTGGCCGCGCGTTTTCCGCGCCGGCTTGAATTCAAAGATGGCACATGCGTCGAAGTCTGATTTATTACTGGCGAATTAATCTCGCCGTCTTAGTGGGCGCTGCTCTTGCCACCGCTGTTTTGACCGGCGCGCTGCTGGTCGGCGACTCGGTACGCGGCAGCTTGCGCGACCTGGCGCTCGACCGCCTTGGCAATATCGATTATACTCTTAGCCTAAATCGTTATGTTCGCGAAGAACTTGCGGCTGGCTTTCTCGAAGACGAATCGTTCAAAAAGCAATTTGAGAGGCCATCGTCTGTAGTCCTATCCATCGCCAGCGTTACCGATGCAACGACAAAAGCGCGCGCAACAGGGATCAATCTGCTCGGCGTTGATCAACGATTTATCGATCTCTTCCCGGAAAGTTCAACCGCAAGCTTCGCCTCTCTCTCAGCTCAAAACCCAAATCAGCTATTTCCCTCTTTAATAATCAATGAAGCTCTGCGCAACGAGCTTGGCGCAAAACCCGGCGACGATGTTTTGATTTCGCTGCAACGGCACAGCGACATCCATCGCGAGACTTTGCTGGGCAGCAAGAAAACCACCGATCTTGTCAAGACAGCCAGGTTCACCATAAGCCATGTTATTCCCGACCGTGGCATCGGACGATTCGGCCTTCGCCCGAACCAAAACTTGCCGTTGAATGCCTATGCGTCGTTGACCGATTTCCAAAAAGCCATCGATCAAAGAGGCAAAGTCAACAATTTCTTCTTTGCGCGAAAATCGAGAACAGCCGCAGATTCGTCAGCGGCATTATTAGAGCAGGCCTTGCAAAAGAAAATCACGCTTGATGACTACGGCATCAAAGTGCGTCAACATGACCAGTTCGTTTCGATAGAAAGCTCGGAAATAATTCTTGATCCTCGAATCGTAGAAGTTGTCGAGCATGAAAGCAAGGAGATGAAAAGCCGGCCGCTGCGGGTCCTGAGTTATCTTGCCAATACGATGCAGACAAAAGATCGCTTGCTGCCTTACTCAACTATTTCAGCGATTGAAATCGCTCCCGATCAGCTCTCGAAAGATCTGAGCTTTGTAGAGGGATCGCCATCCCACGCTCTCAAAGAAAATGAAATGCTTTTGAACGAATGGGCAGCTCAAGACCTCATGGCGAACGTGGGTGATAGCGTGAAGTTGAATTACTTCATCGTTGGCGAGCGCGAACAACTTCTCACCCGACAAGCTGATTTTCGTCTCGCAGGCATTGTGGCGATGACCGGTTTCGGCGCCGACCCGACACTCACTCCTGAATTTCCCGGCATTCACGACGCCGAAGACATGCAATCATGGGATCCGCCCTTCCCTGTCGATTTGAATCTCATTCGAC
>Ga0247727_10013218_pt1 | contig 13975 bp, 6 predicted proteins | sample WisWelCaveWW1625_FD_202498 | JGI IMG/M metagenome (GOLD analysis project Ga0247727, IMG submission 202498) | Biofilm microbial communities from Wishing Well Cave, Virginia, United States - WW16-25 | ecosystem: Environmental > Aquatic > Deep subsurface > Groundwater > Cave microbial mat | place... | reverse complement strand
AAAGGCCAGCAGCGAGCTGAGCCATGAGGAGCGGGTTGCGGGCGCCGCCGCCGGAGACGATGAGCTGCGAGATGTGGCCGCGCGTGCGGGGAAGAATGTGACGATGGAAGGCGTCCACGATGGAGAGCGCGGTGAGGACGGTGGCGGTGCGGACGAGGTCTGCGGGGCGGGCGCGATGCGCGCGGCCCCAGCGGAGAATGCGCGTGACGTAGGCTGCGCCGTATTGTTCACGACCGGTGGATTTTGGAGGAGGGAGGCGGAAGTAAGAGTCGGCGAGCAGATCGTTGAGCAGTTGAGGGATGAGATGGCCGCGGCGAGCGATGCGGGCGTCGCGATCGTAGGCTTGGCGGCCACGGGAGAAGTGGCGGACAAGGGCGTCGATGAGCATGTTGCCCGGGCCGGTGTCGAAGGCGAAGACGTCGCGGGGCCGCGCGGCGCGAGGGATGACGGTAACGTTGGCAATGCCGCCGATGTTGAGGGCAACGCGGCCGAAGCGCGGGTGGCGATAGAGGAGATAGTCCACGTAAGGGACGAGAGGTGCGCCGTGGCCGCCGACAGCGATGTCGGCAGGGCGGAAGTCGGCGACGGTGGTGATGCCGGTGCGGGCGGCGATGATGCTGGCTTCGCCGAGTTGGAGCGTGGAGGCGGTGCGAATGCCGGCGAAGGTTTTCACCGGCGCGCCCTGATGGAAGACGGTCTGGCCGTGGGAGCCGATGAAAGAAATGCGTCGTGGAGAGACGCGGAAACGGCGGCAGGCGTCAAGAGCGGCGCGGGCGAAGAGTTCGCCGAGAAGGAAGTTGAACTGGCTGATGCAGCGAGTGGAGGTGGGACGGCCTTCGGCGAGATGGAGAAGTGCGGCGCGAACGTCACGGGGATAAGGGAAAGAGGTGTGGTGGAGAAGGCTAGCGCGCAGACGAGGCGGCTTGCCCGAGATGCGGACGAGAGCGACGTTGATGGCGTCGGCGGACGTGCCGGACATGAGGCCGAGGATGAGAAGAGGACGAACGGTCATCAACTACGCTCCAAGATGAAACGCCCGTCCTCGTCCTCGAAATAACCTAGGCGACCAGGCAGGCAAGAAATAAGCGTGCCAATTCCTCGCCCCAAGATTTCTTTGAGCACTGCGCCGATCTCGATGTGCTTTCCATCTAGGTCATCGTCCTCTGATATGACCCAGCAGAGGTCGGGCGCCCCCTTCCCTCTGAGCAAGCTCTCTATAGCAGCCGCACTTTGTTGGCTTGTCGGTAGAGACTTGGTGTACCGAGGGTCAAGGTGAGGGAAGTGGGCCAGCATCCTAAGAAGGTCACCGCGCCGCTTCGGATTCCCAATGAATTCCAGATAACGCCTGCGACGGTCAGGCAAGAAAAATGCCTTGATGAGTTGCTCTTCGTGAAGCGCTTGTTCGGTGGACCTAGCCATCGTCATGAGATTTGCTTTTTGAGCTGGGCGAGGAGGTTCAGGGCGTCGAGGGGCTTCAGGTTGTCAGGGTCGGCCGCACGCAGGGCGTCGAGGACGGCGCGGTCAAGGGGAGTGAAGAGGACTGCTTGCTCTGGGCGGCGCGAAGGGCGAGCGCTGCTCGCCCCTACAGAAAAAGAAGAGTCGCCGGAGGCGTTGGAAGCGGAGGCATCGGCGGGAGAAAGCGCACCGGGGGAGAGTTTTTCGGTGAGCTGGTGCTCGGACTGTTCGTGGCGGAGGAGCACTTCGCGGGCGCGCTCAATGACGGAACGGGGCAGGCCGGCAAGGCGTGCGACGTCGATGCCGTAGGATTTGTCGGCTGAGCCCGGCTCGACGCGGCGGAGGAAGACGATGTCGTGGCCGGCTTCTTTGACCGAGACGTGAACATTTTTGACGCCGGGGAGGAGGTCGGCCAGCTCGGTGAGCTCGTGATAGTGGGTGGCGAAGAGGGTGCGCGGGCGCGCATGGGCGTGGAGGTGCTCGACAACGGCCCAGGCGATGCTGAGGCCGTCGAAGGTGGCGGTGCCGCGGCCGACTTCGTCGAGAAGAACGAGCGAGGCAGGCGTGGCGGTGTTGAGGATGGCGGCGACTTCGGACATTTCGACAAGAAAAGTGGAGCGGCCGCGCGCGAGGTTATCGGAAGCGCCGATGCGGGTGAAGATGCGGTCGAGGATGGGGAGACGGGCCTCGACAGCAGGAACGAAGCAACCCATCTGGGCCATGAGGACAATGAGCGCGGCTTGGCGAAGGTAAGTGGACTTGCCGCCCATGTTGGGGCCGGTGATGAGAAGAATTTGCTGCGAGGAGTCGTCGAGATACAGGTCGTTGGGAACGAAGCGCTCGCCGCGCTGCTCGAGCAGGCGCTCGATGACGGGATGGCGGCCGGCGACGATGAGCAGAGTGCCATCCTCGGTGAAGGAAGGGCGCACATAGTTGCGAGAGGCGGCGAGGCGGGCAAAGTTAATCAGCACGTCGAGCTGGGCGACGGCAGCAGCCGAGGCACGAAGACGCGGGGATTCCTTGGCAATGGCGGCGCAAAGCTCGGTGAAGAGGCGGCGCTCGATTTCAAGGATGCGCTGGTCGGCGTCGAGGACACGGCGCTCGTAGTCTTTCAGTTCGGGAGTGGTGAAGCGCTCGGCGTTGGCGAGAGTTTGTTTGCGCTCGAAATCGGCCGGGGCGAGGTGGAGATTGGACTTGGAGATTTCGATGTAATAGCCGAAGACGTGATTGAAGCGAATCTTGAGCGAGGCGATGGAGGTGCGGCGTCGCTCGCGCTCTTCCATGCTAGCGATGGTCTGGCGAGATTTGAGGCTGAGGTCGCGGAGGTCGTCGAGCTCAGAGTTAAAGCCGCGACGGATGACGCCTGGGTCGAAAGGTTGGGCGGGAGGATCGTCGGCGAGGGTGCGTTCGAGGCGCTGACGGACGTCGGCGAGTTCGTCGAGCTGGGAATGGAGAGCGACCAAGCGTGCAGATTTGGGATGCGCCAGGAAGCCGCGAAGAATGGGGAGATGAGCGAGCGACTGGCGAAGCGCGGCGAGCTCACGAGGAGTGGCCAGAGCGAGGGTGACGCGGGAGGCGAGGCGCTCGAGGTCGAGGACGCCTGAAAGCTCGTGACGGATTTCTTCTCGGAGGACGGTGTTTGCGCGAAGCTCGGCGACGGCATCGAAACGGGCTTCGATTTCGGCGCGGTCGAGAGACGGGCGAAGAATCCAGGAGCGAAGCAGGCGGGCGCCCATGCTGGTGGAGGATTCGTCGAGCGAGGCAAGGAGTGTGGCGGGGCCGGCGCGGGCGGAGTCGTCGGGGAAGAGCGGGGCGACCAGCTCGAGGTTGCGGACAGAGACGTTGTCAAGAATGAGCGATTCCTGCTGCTCGAAATAGCGGACGCGGTCGAGGTGGGCGAGCTGGGCGGCGCGGCCGTTGGTGAGGGCGGAGGTTTCGCGGAGATAGTGGACCAAGGCGCCGGCGGCGGAGGCAGCCTGGGGATGGTCGGCAAGACCAAAGCCTTCGAGACCGACCACCCCGAATTGCTCGGTGAGGAGCCGCTCCGCGTGGCTGTGTTCGAAGACCCATTCCTCGAGGCGGGTCTCAACGCCCCCGCTGCCGTCGAGGTCGGTGGGAGTGGTGGAAGGGAAGAGCGTGGCGGGGCGGGGAAGAAGAATCTCGCGCGGGTGGAGGAGAGCCAGGGCGTCGCGGAGTTTTTCTTCGGCTTCGGGGGCGGCAAACTCGGTGGCATGGAATTCGCCGGTGGAGATGTCCACCCAGGCCAGGCCAATGGGCGAGCCGGAGGAGGATCGAACGAGGGCGGCGAGGAAATTGTTTTCGCGGGGCTCGAGGAGATGCAGGTCGGTGGCCGTGCCGGGGGTGATGACGCGTACGACTTCGCGGCGGACGAGCTTTTTGCCCGGACCGGGCTGCTCCATCTGGTCGCAGACGGCGATTTTGTAGCCGGAGCGGAGCAGGCGGGCGATGTAAGACTCGGCGGCATGATACGGGACGCCACACATCGGGACGGGCTGGCCCTTTTCCTTGTTGCGAGCCGTGAGGGTGATCTGCAGCTCGCGGGAGGCGACGATCGCATCCTCGTAGAACAACTCGTAGAAATCGCCGAGACGAAAGAGGAGAAGCGCCTGTGGATAGCGCGATTTGATCGCGTGGTACTGGCGCATCAAGGGTGTGGTGGGTTCGGACATCGGAGAGAATGCTTATAGCACAGGAGGAGGGGGAGGGGGGCAGAGAGGAGATCGGGAAGTCAGGAACGTATGAGGTTGTGAGGGCGCTTTAGAGAATTGTCGAGATGGCAGCGGGCGGCCCGCCTACGCCGAGGCTACGGCGGGTGGAGCGAAGTAGAAAGAGCAAACGCCAAGATTGTTTCCGGCAGGGCCGGAATCTTCGATCGCTGCGCTCAGAATGACAGATTCACCCCACGTTTCGAGCAGTCGGTTAGCGGTCGGGGAAGGCGGGATTGGTGGCGTTGAGAAATTCTTCGAGGTCGGTGTAGCCGTCGCCGTCGAAGTCGGAGCTGGAGTCGGTTGGGCTGCCGCGCGTGAGAGTGCCGAAGTGGAGGAGCTCCCAATCGTCGGGCATTCCATCGAGGTCGGTGTCCGGGCGGAGGGGCCCGGCGGAGAGAAAGGGCCAGGTGAGGCCAAAGCTGATGCCGTTGGCGAAGGTCCCGGTGCGGTCGAGGACGTTGCGGACGATGCGTTGGTCGGTGGCGTCGCGCACGGGCAGGACAGCACCCCCCTGCTGAACGACCATATCGTAGGCCTGTTGAGCTGCGACCTCATTGACGAGACTTGGGGTGTTGAAGCGGGTGTCAGCGTAGACAAACTGGGGGTCGCCGCGAACCTGGAAGAAACCCTGGGTCGCGTTGCCCGTTTCGTAGACGGATTCGGGCAAGAGGAGGTGGGTCGTCAAAGGCTTCCAAGCCAGCAGCCTTATGGTCATCGGCCCGGGTAAGAAGAAATTGTTGATCATATTCAGCGAGCGGGGGCTACCCTCAGCCGGGACAAGACCCCAGTTGTAAACGACATTGTTGACCATTTCGACGGCCTCGACGCCGTCGAGAAGCGGATTGCGATCATCGGAGTTGGCGATCAGATTGTGATGCAGGGTGATCAGGCGGGGCACGAGATCGGGGGAAGTGGAGTTCGGGGCAATGCGCACGCTTTTGGAATGACCCTTCAAACCATACCCCTCGTAATGATTGGAGTGATACAGCCCCTCGCCCAGGATGGACCACTGAACAGAGATGTGCTGGGCGTTGGAGATAATCTCCGGGCCGCCTGTGTCCGGCCCCCAAATCAAGGTCGAGTGGTCAATGATGACGCGCGAGACCTCGCGGCTGGCTGAGCCCTCAATCAGGATGGCGTTGCGACAACAATTGTCGGAGCGGTTGATTTCGTCGCCGGGGCGCAGGCGGAGGTATCGGATCACCACGTCGCTGGCCCTGACGATCATCATTCCCCCTTTAATTTGCACGCCCTCACCGGGAGCGGACTGGCCAGCGATGGTGATGAAAGGGTCGGTGATGACAATGCTGTCGCGGAGCTGAATCGTACCGGAGACGCGGAAGAGAACGACTCTGGGAGCGCGAGATTCGAGGGCATAGCGAAGAGTGCCGGGCTCGCGGGCGTCGTCGAGGCGAGTGACATAAAAGACCTGGCCGCCGCGTCCGCCGGGAGTGAAAGCGCCATAGCCGTCGGCCCCCGGAAAGGCCACAAGCGCGCTCGGCCCCGTCGCGGACACAACGTTTATGGAGAATTGAGCTGCGGCTGTGGAGGCGCCGAAGTCGGTCACCTGAATTGTAAACGTGGACAAGCCCTCGGAGTCAGGCGTGCCCGAGATGTTGCCGGTGGAAGAATCCAGTGCGAGCCCGCTGGGGAGTAGGCCATCGAGCAGCGACCAGGTATAGGGGGATCGGCCTCCAGCGGCGGACAGCAGAAAGCTGTAAGAGACCCCGACGGTTCCCTCGGGGAGGCTCTTGGTGGCGATTTCGATGACCACGACGCGAATGAAAAAGTCGGCGGAGATGGACTGCGCGGGAGTGCCCGAGTCAGCCACCTGTACGGTAAAGGAAGACTTGCCAGACTTGGTAGGCCTTCCTGAGATCTCGCCGCTCTGCGGATTCAGAGCCAGGCCCCCCGGCAGAGAGTTGGCGGAGATATTCCAGATGAAAGGAGGCGTCCCGCCGATCACGGCAAGTGAGGCGCGATAGTTGGATCCCTCCACCCCGCCCGGTAGAGACCTGGTGCTGAAGGCCATCGGGAGTGCAGGATCGATGGTGAAGGTAAGAGAGGCGGAGGTGCCTCCTGTGTTCCCGTACGTGAAGACGGAAACGGAGGCGGGGCCGGGCACGGCCAAGTCCGTACTGAAAATCGTTGCCATGAGCCGGGTACTGCTGTCGTAGGAAGTGGGACGGTCGGAGCCGTTCCATCGAACTACTGACTTGGTGGAGTGAAACGATAGCCCATCCAGGACGAGGGTGAAGCTGGGCGAGCCGGCAGGCAGACGATCCACGGAAAGAGAAGTCAGCTCGGGGACCTTCGCCTGAGCTGGTGAAGCGAGGAACATGCAGACTACGGCCAGCAAAGCAACCTTCCATACTTGCCAGAATCGAATGCCCTCAACCGACTTCTGCGAACGCATGGAGGAAACTCCTTCAGGTCAGGCCCCGGGGAGGAAGGCGAAAGACCAATGCTGAATCAGAGATACCGTTGCCCATGGGTGAGTCACATGGCAACGGGGCAACCCATGCCTCGCGGAGAATGGGGACACTTCACCCGAGTGAGAATTTGGGAATCAACCACAGGCGGGGACTAACAATACATATTCTGGCGACGAATTGGGGACAAGTCAAGCAAGAACGCAAATGGCTGGCTAGGGCCCGTGGGCATCGTGGGATGGAAGTCGGTGGGGAGGCGGCGACGGAATGACACGGCATGCAAGCGCCCGGGAAAGGATTGGCCAAGGTACTTTGCGGTTTTGTGTTGAGAAAAATGGTCGAGACATTTGGCGGGTCGCGGGACTAAGCGTAGCAGACGGAGCGCGCGTTGCGGGCGAGCGCTCGGCGTTGCGAGGTAAAGCACGCAGTCAGGCGCGGGGTCAGCGGTTGATGGTCGTGGGGTCGGTGCCATTCAGAAACTCCTCGAGGTCGGTGTAGCCGTCGCCATCGAAGTCGGAGCTGGAGTCTATTGGGCTGCCGCGCGTGAGGGAGCCGAAATAAAGCAGTTCCCAGTCGTCGGCCATGCCGTCCTTATCGTCGTCCTGAATTGCGGGGCCGGAGGCGAGGGAAGGCCAGGACAGGCCGTAGGCGACGCCATTGACGAATCTCCCGGTCCGACCAAGGAGATTATCGATGGTGGATTGGTCCTTGGAATCACGGGCGGGGCGGCTGGCGCCGACATCAGGCGTCAAGAGATTCAGGAGCAGACTGGGGTCGTGTTCGGTTTCGATGGAATACGGCTCGAAGCGTGTGTCGGCATAGACGGAGCTGGGGCCGCCGCGGATGATTACGCCATCACCAAAGTTTCCGGACTCGAAGACGGCATTGTTGGGGATGCTGGGGATCATGCTGCTGGTATCGGGATACCAGGCGGTCCGTTCGAGTGTCTCCGGGCCGGTGACGAACAGGTTTTTGATCAGGTTGAGTGAGCGGGGAGTGCCGTAGCCGGCGCGAGTGCCCCAGTTATAGACGACGTTGTTCACGATGTCGATGTTTTCGCCGTCCTGGATTTGGGGGTTGCGTTTTGCTGACGTCGTAATCAGGTTGTGATGGACCGAAATCCGCTTGGGCCAGATGGAATTGCTGCGCGCGATCCGCAGGGACGTCGAGTGGCCCACGTTGCCCTCGGGATGGTTCGAAAGGTGGAGGCCCTCGCCGACGATGGAGTATTGAAGGGTCACGTCGTGGACATTTTCGATAATTTCGACGCCGCCATTGTCCGGGCCCCAGGTGGCGGTGACGTGATCGAGGATAACGTTGTACACCTCGCCTTTGGTGCCGTTGAGGTAGAAGGCGCCGCGACAACAGAGGTTGCTATTGCTGGGCTCGTCGCCGGAGCGAACGCGGAGGTAGCGGATAACCACGTCGTGGGTGCGGATGTCAATGTGAGCGCCCCTGATCTGCACGCCCTCGCCGGGGGCAGTTTGCCCGGCAACGGTCAGGAAGGGATTGCTGATGGAAATGTTGCTCAAGAGCTGGATGGTCCCGGAAACCTGGAAGACAACGATGCGCGGTCCTGAGGCAACGAGAGCGGCGCGCAGGCTGCCGGTACCAGAGTCGTTCAAATTAGTCACATTGATAACCCGGCCACCGCGGCCGCCTTTGCTCAACATGCCGGCCCCTTCCGCGCCGGGGAAGGCGAGGATTCCCACGACGGGCCCGGGCGGAGGAGCAGCGGGGGTGGTAAATGAGGGACCTTCCGCGAAAGCGATGTTGCCCGCCGAATCCGCCGACCGGACGCGAAAGAAGTACTGCGTTTCGGGGAGCAGGCTGCCGATGGTCATGCTATGGGCGGTGACGAGGGAGGAGGCCAAAGGGGAGAAGGAGCCGTAGGCGGTGGAGGTGCCGTATTCGACTTGGGAATCGCTGGCTTCATCGGTGTTCCAGGCAATGGTTGCGGTGTTGTAGGTGACGCTGGAGGTCAGGACGTTGCTGATGGTCGGAGGCGTCGAGTCGCTCGCACAAGTGAAAGTGAAATCATCCACGTAAATGGTGGCGCTCAAGCTGCTCAGATTCATCCGAACCAGGGCTTTGGCAGTCCCGACGGGGGCCACGACGGTAGCAGTGGCATTTTCCCAGCCGACCGTTGGTCCGCTATACCTCTTGACGGTGTGGGTCTTGATGGAGCTATCCGACGCCGTGCGCCAACGGACCTGGAGGTCGAGGGTAAATGAGTCGGAGGTGGGAGGAATGTTGACCCAGCCGGAGAAGTTGCAGGTGGTGCCGGGCGAAAGATTGCTTACCGTCTGAGAAATGGAATAGCCCGCATTGGAGATGGAGAGATGCTTGCCGGCAAAGCTGCCAGCAAATACGGCCTCGCTGCTGCGGGTGAAATTGCTGTTGCTGGACCAACTGTCGGGCCTGGAATTATTATCGGCATCAAGCTCAAAGTCCGGGTTTAGGAGGAGATTGGGTGTGGGATTGGAGTCCTGGAGACTTTCGGCAGGGATTGTCGAAGGATTGGCGGCCCGACTGCTTTCCGGCGAGGCGGAAGACGGGTCCAGAGCCAGGGCCATGGCGAAGTCGCCGCTCCGCCGCTGGAGTGCGCCCAAGCCTATGCCGGCTGCGGCCAGTAAGGCCAACGACACTCCACCCCAGAACACAGATTTCCAAGTGCGAGATTGCATGAAGGTCCCCCAGATTCGCCCAAGCGAATCACATTTCTACCGGTACACCTTGGGGGACGAACCCCGCGTGCGATGGGCTGTACCGCAGGGCTGACAAGGACTGCTGAACCGGAACCCCAACTGCAACAGCCACTTATTCTCTCGTTTTACGGTGCCCGCGTCAAGCGGCGAATGGGAGAGTCGATCTCCGCTCCTCCGACGAGGGTTGTAGTTGGAACGATGTGATGGAATTGCTCTTGGAAAACGAGAGGTTGGCGGAAAGCGTCCGGCGACCACCAGTCCTAAAGACTCACCGCAAGCTACTTTGCGAGATCAAGTTGGGAGAGAAGAAAGGCGTAGTCGAATGCGACTTCGCGGAGATAGTCGTAGCGGCCCGAAGAGCCACCGTGGCCGGCAGCCATGTTGGTCTGGAAGAGGAGAGGATTCGAGTCGGTTTTGAGGGAGCGGAGTTTGGCGACGTACTTGGCGGGCTCCCAGTACATCACCTGACTGTCGTTGAGCGAGGTGCGGACCAGGATGGCTGGGTATGGTTTCTTTTCGAGGTTGGTGTAGGGGCAGTAGGTTTTCATGTAGTCGTACTCAGCTTTGTTCTGCGGGTTGCCCCATTCCTCGAATTCGGCGACGGTGAGAGGGAGAGAGGGATCGGACATGGTGTTGAGCACGTCAACAAAGGGCACGTGGGAGACGACGGCTTTGAAGAGGTCGGGGCGCATGTTGGTGACGGCGCCCATCAGGAGGCCGCCGGCGGAGCCGCCCTCGATGACCAAGCGATCTTTGGAAGTGAATTTTTCGGCGATCAGGAATTCGGCGGAGGCGATGAAGTCGGTGAAGGTGTTGCGCTTGGACATCATGCGTCCCTGGTCGTGCCAGGGCTTGCCGAGCTCGCCGCCGCCGCGGATGTGGGCGATGGCAAAAGTGACGCCGCGGTCGAGAAGAGAAAGGCGGTTCGAGCTAAACGTGGCAGACATCGAAGCGCCATAAGAGCCGTAGGCATAAAGGAGCAGGGGAGCGGTGGCATCGCGCTTGAGGCCCTTGCGGTAAACGATGGAGATGGGAATGCGGGTGCCGTCGGAGGCGATGGCCCAGAGACGCTCCGACTGATATTTGGCAGGGTCGTAGCCGCCGAGGACTTCGGTCTGCTTAAGGAGGATGCGGGTGCGCTTTTCCATGTCGTAGTCGAAGACGGAACTGGGAGTGATGAAGGACTGGTAGTTGAAGCGGAAGGTGCGGGTGTCGTACTCGCGGTTCTGGCCCGGGGAGGCGGAGTAGACCGGCTCGGGGAAGTCAATGCGATGGGACTGGCTATCTTTGAAGTTGGTGATGCGGAGGCGGGGGAGGCCGTCCTCGCGCTCGAAGAGGACGTAGAAATCGGCGAAAACGTCCATGCCGGCAAGCATGACGTTGGGGCGATGGGGGATCACTTCCTTCCAGTTGGCGCGGCTGGGGTCGGCGACAGGTGCGGAGACGAGTCGGAAGTTGCGGCCGCCGGAATTGGTGCGGATGAATAAAGTGTCGCCATGGTCTTCGACTTCGTACTCGTGATCTTTTTCACGGGGAGCAATCATTTTCCAGGCGGCACGGGGATTTGCTGCGGGAAGATAGCGGACTTCAGAGGCAGTCAGACTGTCGGAAGAGAGGAAGAGGTAAGCGCGGCTGCGGGAGCGCTCGAGATCGAGACTGAACTTTTCGTCTTTTTCTTCATAGATGAGATCGTCGGGGCCGGTTGAACCGAGAGCGTGCCGATAAAGGCGATAAGGGCGCTTGGCGTGATCTTCGACGGTGTAGAAGAGTGTTTTGTTGTCGGCGGCCCAGGCGATGGAGACGGTCTTCTCGACGCGATCGGGGAGGAGCTGTCCGGTGCGAAGGTCGTTGACGTGGAGGGTGTACTGGCGGAAGCCGGTGTTATCGGTGGAGTAGGCCAGGAGGTTGCCGTCGTTGCTCACGGTGTAAGCGCCAAGGGCCATGAATTTCTGACCGACGGCAAGCTCGTTGACGTCGAGAAGGATTTGCTCGGGAGCGTCAGGAGCGAGGGTCTTGCGACAGTGGATGGGGTACTGCTTGCCTTCGACCGTGCGGGAGTAGTAGAGGAAACCGTGGTCGCGGACGGGGACGCCCAGGTCCGTCTGCTTGATGCGGGCGAGCATTTCTTTGTAAAGCGATTCCTGGAAGGCCACCGTCGGCTTCATCACCGAGGCGGTATAGGCATTTTCGGCTTCCAAGTAGGAGATGACGTCGGGGTTGGACTTTTCGCGCAGCCAGAAGTAGTCGTCCACGCGGCGGTCGCCATGGAGCACGTCCACCTTGGGGATTTTTTTGGCGACTGGAGGCGAAGCGGGAACAGCGTCGGCAGCTTGCGGCGCAGCAAGAGAAGCGTCGGTGAGCATGAGCAGAAGAAAAAGTGTACCAAGTATGGCGAACCTCTTCATGGCTTCCTCCCGGAGAGTTTCCAAGAATTGGCGACGGCCAGGCATATCCAGCGTGGGCTATACTAGCAAATCTTGAGGCGATGAACACGCATAGAGAAATCGAAGTGAAGTTGCGGGTGGCGGATGCAGCGGCGCTGCGGCGAAAGCTGGCAAAGGTCGGGGCAAAAGCGGCCGGCAGCGGGCGCGTCCATGAGATGAATACCGTGTTTGATACGCCTGACGGCGGACTGGCGAAGCATGGGCAGTTGCTGAGAATCAGAGTCATGGAAGGAGGTAAGGGAAGTAGAGGAGGTAAAGGAGGCAGAGGAAAGGATGCGCAGAGAGCGGTGCTGACGTTTAAGGGGGCGTCGGAAAGGGTCGAGGGAGATGCAGGGCGATACAAGGTCAGGGAAGAGAAAGAGGTTGAGCTGACGGACCCCGAGGGCCTGCGGGAGATTCTCGAAGCGCTGGGGCTGAGAGGGTGGTTCCGGTATGAGAAGTACAGGACAACGTATCGATTCCCGGCGAAGGAGAAGTGGGCGGTCGGACTAGAGGTGATGCTGGATGAGACGCCGATAGGCAGTTTTGTGGAGCTGGAAGGGCCGCGGGAGACAATTGACCGGGCGGCAGACCTGCTGGGGTTCAAGCGAGGGGAGTACATCACCAAGAGTTACCTGAAGCTGTATCTGGAGGACTGCCGGAGGAGGGGAGTCGAGGCGAGAGATATGCTATTCGGGAGTAGGGAGTAGGGAGTAGGGAAGAATTGGGCCATTTGGCCATTGCAGTATCTTGGCGCCAGCTGAAATGGAAGCCTGAAGAATCGGCTGCCTGAAGGCGAAAAAAGTTGAACAGAGTGCTGCTATTTTCTTGACAAAGCTCAGGGCTGCGATTAACTACTCAAAATGAGGCGAAATGTATTCCGTGAACGAAACGGTGGCGATGGAGCCCTGTTTCCGCTTGGGGCGGCCGGCAGGATGTGCTGCCGGACGGGAAGGCGCGGTGAGGCCTGAGCAAGGGTAGGAGTCAAGGCGGGAGGCTGATGCCCGTGGTCGGGGAGAGCCCTCGACTGCGGGATTTTTTTTGATTGGCCACAGAGGCATAGAGACACAGAGCAAAGGATAGACGGAGGTCAACAGAGGAAATTGAAGGATCGAAGAGATCGGTCAAAGTGCAGAGGATGGGCAATGGCCGCGAGGATGAGAAGAAACAAGAATCAAAAGTCACAAGAGAGGCTGGGAAGGAGGGGAAGGAACGCAAAAGGGAATAGGGAGGTAGAGGAGGTACAGGAAGTAGAGGAGGAAGTGACGCAGGGAGGATGAAATGCTGCACGCGACGGAATTACTGGGGGCGGAAACTTACGACGCGCAGGGGATTTTTGTCGGGCGAGTGACGGAGCTGTTTATCGAGCCGGCGGATGCGCCAAACCGCGTGGCGAGATTGCTGCTGGGGCGGGGCAAGTATCAGGCGCTGGTGGCCAGGTACGACCAGGTGGGATTTGTTGCGCCGGGGACCGTCCGGCTGATTGTGGAGGAGAGCCAGCTCGAGCATTACCGCCCGAACGAGGCCTGGCTGGCGGTGCAGAAGGATTTGCTGGACCAGCAAATTATTGATACCGACGGACGAAAAGTCGTGCGCGTGAATGACATTGATCTGGCCGAGCAGCGGACGAATGGCACGGTGGAGCTGCGGGTGACGCTGGTGGACGTGGGGTTGACCGGAGCAGCACGCCGGCTGCTGCAAGGGCTGGCGCCACCGTCGGTGATTCGGCGGATTCAGGAGAAACTTCCGACCCGGCAAATCAAATGGGAGTTTGTCAACCTGATCGAGCCGGATCCGCTGCGGCGCGTCAAGCTCCGCATCACACACAAAAAACTTGAACGACTCCACCCGGCCGATCTGGCCGACATCATGGAAGAGCTATCACCCGCCGAGCGGGAAGCAATTATTGCGTCGGTGGACGACGAGACGGCGGCGCAGGCGCTGGCGGAGCTGGACGCGCGGCTGACGACTCAGATTGTCGAAAAGATGGACCCGGAAAAAGCAGCCGAAATCATCGAGGAGATGGAGCCCGACGCCGCCGCGGACGTGCTGGCGGGGCTGACACCGGAAACGTCGCGGGATGTGCTTTCGGAGATGCCGCGAGACGAGGCGCAAGAGGTGCGCGAGCTGCTGGAGTTTGACGAGAGCACGGCCGGCGGAATGATGAACACCGACTTCATTTTTGTGGGTGAGGCGGCAACGCGCGATGAAGTGGTGGAATGGATCCG
>Ga0247727_10013217_pt1 | contig 13976 bp, 15 predicted proteins | sample WisWelCaveWW1625_FD_202498 | JGI IMG/M metagenome (GOLD analysis project Ga0247727, IMG submission 202498) | Biofilm microbial communities from Wishing Well Cave, Virginia, United States - WW16-25 | ecosystem: Environmental > Aquatic > Deep subsurface > Groundwater > Cave microbial mat | place... | reverse complement strand
GGCGAGGAAATGTCGAATAAGGGTACAATCCGCGCATGTCGAGTGAGCAACCGGTTGCGCGCTGGCTGTGGAATTTTGCGAATGGCGCATTGGTGATCGTGATGGTGGGAATCGTGTCGCTCGCGTTGGCCCTGGCGCAGGGCGTGGCCGACCCGCCGCGCGCGGGCAACCTGTGGCTGTTTGATGATTTTAAGAGTGAGACGAGCCGGTGGACATTCAGCGCCCCGGAGGGAATCAATCTGCACACCGAGGGCGCGCTCATCGCTGAGTTCACGGCGCTGACCACTCAGCCCGCCTTTGCGCTCACAGAGGGGCCAGCCAATAATTTTGTTTTGGAAATCGCCGGAACCCCGCGGGCCAACGCCAATGATATTGCTTACGGTTTAGTGTTTGGGTGGCAGGATGAAACCCACTATAGCGCGGTGCTGGTCAACGGCAATGGCTATGCGGAGGCGTATCAGCAGAATGGGGCTGAACGAGTGGTGTGGTTTGAGTGGCAACAATGGCCCCATGCCGTGAGCGGTGACAACCGCGTGCGGGTGGAAGTAGAGGATGGGCGCGTCGTCGCCCGCGTGAATGATGAGTGGTTGACGGAGGCCGCACTGACAACTCCGCCCGCTGGAAAAATGGGCGTGATCGCCCACACTGCGGGCGCGCCCGGAGGCATTATCTTTAGTTGGGTGAAGGTGTGGGCGGGGCCGTAAGCGCCTGGTTCTAAACCCTAAAGGTCTTAAAGACCTTTAGGGTTTCCAGGTTGGTGGCTCAACTCTTGAGAATCTTGGTGTCGAGGAAATAATCCAGCCAGATGCCGACGATGCTGGCGACCGAGATAGCGACCAGGGCGATATTGCTATAAGCAAATTTTTGGGGCGTGGTCCCAAAATAGGCGATGAGGGCAAATGGAGTCGCTAAACCGATGACGGCCGACACAACAAAAACGATCATACGTTTGATGTCCATGATGATACTCCCAAGCAGATATGAGTGAACCGGGAAGATTGTATTCAATTCAGGAGAGGGCGTCAAGCCAACTGGTCAATCTTTAGCGATGGTGTTATCATTGTAACAAGCCCGTGACAATTCTGTTCAAAGTTGCTTTAAGTTGGATGAATTTGTCCATATCCCTGCTATACTGACCCCCACAACCTACCCTCAATTACCCCCATACCTCCTACCGCGCTTGTGTGGATGCGGCGGGAGGTTTCTATGCAACATGGCCCCTCACCCGGGCCGCTGAATCTGAAAGGAGATTCCTTACCCATGAGTTCAAGTATTGTTGGCCCCCTGCCTCACGGCGGCACATTGGTGAATCGCGTTTTGCGGGGCGAGATGCGAACCGCCATGCTGGAGCGGGCCAAGAGCCTGCCCAGTGTGCAACTCTCGCCCATGGCCACCTCGGATTTGGAGTTGATTGCGGTGGGCGCGTTTAGCCCGCTCACTGGCTTTATGAGCCAGGCGGATTATGAGCGCGTCGTGACCGAGATGCGCTTAGTGTCTGGGTTGGTCTGGTCGGTGCCGGTGACATTGCCCGTTGATGAAGCCCAGGCCAAATCCCTCAGCACCGGCACGGAAATCGCGCTTAAAGAGGATGACCGCATTTTGGGGATGATGGAAATCACCGAGATTTACCCTTACGATAAAAATAAAGAAGCGCTCAACGTTTATGGCACCGACGAAGACAAACACCCCGGCGTGGCCCGCCTGTACAAGCAGGGCGATTATCTTCTGGCCGGTGACATCTGGCTGGTGGATTGGCCCGCCGCCGCGCAGAGCGAGTTCCCCGAATTCCGGCACACCCCGGCGCAGGCCCGCCGTATGTTTGCCCATCGCGGCTGGAAGCGGGTGGTCGGATTTCAGACACGCAATCCCATTCACCGCGCGCATGAATACATCCAAAAGACTGCGCTGGAAATTGTGGATGGCTTGTTCCTGCATCCGCTGGTGGGCGAGACCAAATCGGATGACATTCCCGCCGATGTGCGGATGACGTCGTATCAGGAATTGCTGCGCGACTATTATCCGGCCGACCGGGTGGTGTTGGGCGTGTATCCCGCCGCCATGCGCTATGCCGGGCCGCGCGAGGCCATCTTCCATGCCATGGCGCGCAAGAACTATGGGTGCACCCACTTTATTGTGGGCCGCGACCATGCTGGCGTGGGCAAGTATTACGGCACCTATGATGCCCAGCGCATCTTCGACAACTTCCGCCCGGAAGAGCTCGGCATCATCCCCTTGTTCTTTGAGCACACCTTTTATTGCAAGAAGTGCGGCGGCATCGTGTCCAGCAAAACCTGCCCGCACGACACCTCCGAACATATCGTCCTGTCCGGCACGCAAGTCCGGCAAATGCTGGAGCGCGGTGAGCCGCTACCGGCCGAGTTCACCCGCCCCGAGGTTTCGCGCGTCCTCATCGAAGGCATGAAGGCCAAGCGCGAACAGGAAGGGTCTTAAGGCGCACCCATGTTTGGTCTTGGAAAAAAGAAGAAAGCCAACAAGCTGTTTGTGATGGGGCTGGATTGCGCGCCGCCCGAACTGGTCTTTGACCAGTATCGCCAAGACTTGCCGACCTTTGATAAGTTGTTGAGCCAGGGCGCGTATGGCAATCTACGCAGTTGCACGCCCGCCATCACCGTTCCGGCGTGGAGTGTGATGACTTCGAGCAAAGACCCCGGCGTGCTGGGCATCTATGGCTTCCGCAATCGCGCCGATTACTCGTATGATCGCATGACCATCGCCACCGGCTCGTCGGTGAAAGAGCCGCGCGTGTGGGAGGTGTTGAGCCAGGCCGGCAAGAAGGTCGTGACCATTGGGGTGCCCGGCACATATCCGCCCAAGCAAGTCAACGGTTCGCAAATCTCATGCTTCCTCACCCCCCAAACCATCAGCACCGATGACCAGGGCCGCCAAATCACCAAGACCTTCACCTATCCGCCGGACTTGAGCGCGAAAGTGAATGCGTGGGCGGGCGGTGAGTATGTGGTGGATGTGAAGCAATTCCGCACCGACAACAAAGACTTCCTGCTCCAGCAAATTTACGATATGACCAAGCAACACTATACCGTCGTGCGCGAGATGCTGAAGTATCAACCGTGGGACTTCTTTATGGCGGTGGAGATGGGCACCGATCGCATTCATCACGGCTTCTGGAAATTCATTGACCCGACCCACACCAAGTATGAGCCGGGCAACAAGTTCGAGAACTCCATCCGCGACTACTACAAATATGTGGACAGCGAAATTGCCAGCGTGCTCAAACTGCTGGATGATGAGACCGCGCTGATGGTGGTCTCGGACCACGGGGCCAAGAAAATGGACGGCGGCATCTGCATCAACGAGTGGATGCTCCGCACCAACTGGCTCTCGATTCTGGATGACCGCCCGGCGCGCCTGACGCCGATGGAGAAAGTGGAAATTGACTGGAGCAAGACCCGGGCCTGGGGCGAGGGCGGCTACTATGCGCGGGTGTTTATGAACGTGAAGGGCCGTGAGCCCAACGGCATCATCGAACCGGCCGACTTTGAGCGGGTGCGCGAGGAACTGGCGCAGGCCATCACCGACATTCGCGGGCCCAACGGCGAAGACATCGGCACCCAGGTTTACATCCCGCAAAAAATTTACCGCAAGGTCAATGGCGTGGCGCCCGACCTCATCGTGTACTTTGGCGATTTGCTGTGGCGCTCGGTGGGCAGTATCGGCCACCCCGAAGTGTGGACGTTTGAGAACGACACCGGCCCGGATGATGCCAACCACGCCCAGGAGGGTATCCTGATGCACTGGGATCCCACCCGCAAATTAAATGGCCGCAAAATCAGCGGCATGGAAATTATGGACTTTGCGCCCACCGTTCTGCAATTCTTTGGTGTGCCGGTGCCGCCGGATATGCAGGGGCGCGTCATCAACTTTGAGGAGAAAAAATAACGTGGAACACCAAGGCTTTACGATTTGGTTCACCGGCTTGTCGGGCGCGGGCAAATCCACCGTGTCCGAAATTCTGGTGAAGCGCCTGAAAGCGCACAATATCAAAGTGGAAGTGCTGGATGGCGATGTGGTGCGGACGAACCTGAGCAAGGGCTTGACCTTTAGCAAGGAAGACCGCGACACCAACATCCGCCGCATTGGCTGGGTATGTGAGGTGTTGAGCCGCAACGGGGTGTGCGCCATTGCCGCCGCCATCTCACCCTACCGCGAAATTCGCGACGAGATTCGGAGCAAGATTCCCAACTTCATTGAAGTGTATATGAGCGTTCCGATTTCGGTGCTGGCCGAGCGCGATGTGAAGGGCCTGTACAAAAAGGCGCTGGCCGGCGAAATCAAAAACTTCACCGGGGTGGACGACCCCTACGAGCCGCCGCTCAACCCGGAAGTGACCTGCTATTCCGATGGCACCGAGACGCCGGAGCAGAGCGCGGAGAAAATCTGGAAGTATTTGGACGAGCGCGGGTTGTTGAAGAGCCTATAGCCATCGCCCGCCTTATCTTGAACGATGACAACCCTGCCTGAGGCCACAACCCTCAGGCAGTTTGTTTTCTACCTCTATCGGGTCACGAACTCAAATAGGGTTTCAGTTTCGCCAGGATTCGCTCACGCGGGTTAAAGCCCATCAACCGCTCCACCATTTGCCCTTCCTTAAATAGAATCAGCACCGGCACGCTCATCACGTTACAGGCCATACAGGTCTCCACGCTGAGGTCCAGATCCACCCGGCCCACCCGCACCGCGCCATTCCACTCGTCGTTGAGCCGGTCCACAATTGGGGCCAGCATTTGACAGGGGCCGCACCACTCGGCCGTAAACTCCACCAGCACTGGCCGCTCACGGCTGGCCTCCACCACCTCGCCCTGAAAATTGCTATCGTCAAACACATACATCATCGCCATACTCTGCCTCCGATATGCGACCATAGTAGCCGTTGCCCTTTTGGTCGTCAAGTTGAATCGCTGAAAATTAATACAAATCTGATTGACACTGCTCTAGTCAGGCGTTATAATCTTTCTCATATCATTAGCACTCTCGCTCCGAGAGTGCTATTGTAATCAGGCCAAAATGGAACCACTCACCGAACGTCAAGAGACCCTCCTCACCCTCATTATCCGGGATTATGTGGAAGCCGCCACCCCCATTAGTTCCAAGGGGCTGGTGGAGAAATATAACCTCGCGGTCAGTTCGGCCACCGTCCGCCATGAGATGGGGGCGCTGACCGAGAAGGGTTATTTGCGTCAACCCCACACCTCGGCCGGGCGCGAACCGACCGAGGCGGGCTATCGCTATTTCGTTCAACGCCTCACCAACGAAAACGAATTGCCGGTGGCCGAACAGCGCACCATCAGCCACCAGTTTTATCAGGCCCGGCGCGAGGTGGACGAGTGGACGCGGCTGGCGGCGTCGGTGCTGGCCTATCACTCCCACGGCGCGAGCCTGGTCACCGCCCCGCACCAGGAGCAATCGCGCTTCAAGCACATTGAGTTGATTGCGACCCAGGGCCGGATGGTGCTGTTGGTGGTGGTGCTGACCGGCGGCGAAGTGCGCCAGCAAATGCTGACATTGGCTGAGCCGGTCTCTCAAGAGATGTTGAGCGAAGCCGCAAAACGTATTACTCAAATTTGTTTTAGTCTCGACAGCGCGGGCGTGGCGGCCCAGGCGCCGGCCCTACCCACCCTGGAGCAGGAAGTCGCCCGGCTGGTGGCCGACATGATGAAACGGGCCGAGGCCTTCTCGGCCAGCGAGGTCTTTCGCGACGGGGTGAGCAATGTGTTGGCCGAGCCGGAATTTGCGGGCAACGATTCGGCGCGGCAAGCCTTGCGCGTGTTGGAAGAGCGCACGTATCTCGAAGAGTTTCTCACTAAAGCCATCTCGCCCAATGTTGGCGGCGTGCAAGTCGTCATCGGCGGCGATAATGCCTGGCAGGAATTAAAAGACTGCTCGATGGTGCTGGCCCGCTATGGGGTCTCCGGCTATGCCACCGGGGCCATGGGCATCCTGGGCCCGCAACGCATGGCCTATGGTCGCGCCATCTCCACCGTGCGCTATGTGGCCGGGCTGATGAGCGATCTCATGTACGAAATCTACGTGGAGTGACAATCGCGGAATGGACGAAGATAAAGAGACTGCTCCCATCTTTGAAGAAGCCGCCCCGGCCGAGACGGAAACACTCACGGTCGAAGCGCTTCAACAGGAGCTGGAAACCGCTCGTAAACAAGCGCACGAATATCGGGAGGGTTGGCAACGTGAGCGCGCCGAATTTGCCAATCACAAACGCCGCACCGAAAAAGAACAAGCCGACCTGCGGCAAAACGCGGCGGGCCGCTTGATGGCCCGGTATCTGGATGTGCTGGACGATTTTGACCGCGCCATGTCCGACCAGCCCGCCGAGGACGCCAGCGCCGAAGCCGCCATCCAATGGGCCGTGGGCGTGGGCCTCATTTATCGCAAATTCCAAAAAGTTTTGGACGACGAAAGTGTGACGCGCATCGTGGCTGAAGGCCAGCCCTTCGACCCCAATCAGCACGAGGCCGTGACCCACGAAGACAGCGCCGAGCACGAATCCGGTTCTGTCATCGCGGTTCTGCGGCAAGGCTACAAAATTGGCGACCGGGTGATCCGACCGGCGTTAGTGAGAGTAGCAAAATAAGCAGGTAGACAAGTAGACAAGTAGGCAAGTAGGCAAGTACCCATGTACACAAGTAGACACGAAACCCTGTATACCTGTTTCCTTGTTTACCTGTGTACTTTTTTTACAGGAGATACTCATGGGCAAAATCATTGGCATTGACCTCGGCACCACCAACTCGGTGGTGGCCGTCATGGAAGGCGGCGAACCGGTGGTGATTACCTCTTCGGAAGGCTCACGCCTCATCCCGTCGGTGGTGGCCGTCAACCCGAAGAATAGCGAACGCTCGGTGGGCCAGGTGGCGCGGCGACAAGCCGTGTTGAATCCCGAAAACACCGTCTTCTCCATCAAACGCTTTATGGGCCGCAAGTTCAGCGACCCCGCTGTGCAGAAGTCGCTCAAAGTTGTGCCCTACAAAGTCAGCGCCGCGCCCAACGGTGATGTGCGCGTGAGCATGGGCGGCAAAGAATACTCGCCGCCCGAAATCAGCGCCATGATTCTGGCAAAGATTAAACAGGACGCCGAAGCCTATCTGGGCGAGACCGTCACGCAAGCGGTGATTACGGTGCCAGCCTACTTCAACGACTCACAGCGCCAGGCCACCAAAGATGCCGGCCGGATTGCGGGTCTCGAAGTCCTTCGCATCATCAACGAGCCGACGGCCTCCGCTCTAGCCTATGGCCTCGACAAGAAGAAAGATGAGACCATCGCCGTGTACGACCTGGGCGGCGGCACGTTTGATATTTCCGTGTTGGATGTAGGCGATGGCGTGTTTGAAGTCAAGTCCACCAATGGCGACACGTTCCTGGGCGGCGATGACTTTGACCAGCGCATCATTGACTGGGTGGCCGACGAGTTTCTCAAGGATCAGGGCATTGACCTGCGCCACGATCGGCAAGCCCTACAACGCCTAAAGGAAACGGCGGAGAAGGCCAAGATTGAACTCTCGACCGTCACCCAGACCGAAATCAGCCTGCCCTTCATTACCGCCGACGCCTCCGGTCCCAAGCACCTCAACCTTACCCTCACCCGCGCCAAGCTGGAGCAACTCTGCGATGATTTGATTCAACGCTCCATCAAGCCCGTGCAACAGGCGCTCGACGACGCCAAACTCAAGCCCGCGCAAGTCAATGAAGTGGTGCTGGTGGGCGGCATGACCCGTATGCCCGCCGTGCAGGACGCCGTGCGGAAAATCTTCAACAAGGAACCGCACAAAGGCGTCAACCCCGATGAAGTGGTGGCGGTGGGCGCGGCGATTCAGGCGGGTGTGCTGGGCGGTGAAGTCAAAGACATCCTTCTGCTCGACGTGACCCCCCTCACCCTCTCCATCGAAACGTTGGGCGGTGTGGCCACGGCGCTGATTGAGCGCAACACCACCATCCCCACCCGCAAGGGCCAGGATTTCTCCACCGCCGCCGATGGGCAGACCTCGGTGGAAATTAAAGTGGTGCAGGGCGAGCGCCCGATGGCGGCTGACAACAAACCACTGGGCAATTTCATCCTCGATGGCATCCCACCCGCCCCGCGCGGAATGCCCAAGATTGAAGTGACCTTTGATATTGACGCCGATGGCATTCTCAAAGTCTCGGCGCAGGACAAGGCCACCGGTCGCAGTCAACATATCACCATCACCGCCTCGTCGGGCCTGAGCAAAGATGAAGTTCAGCGCATGACGAAGGAAGCCGAGGCGCACGCCGCCGAAGATCGCAAGCGCAAAGAAGAGGTCGAGACCCGCAACCTGGCGGATGGCACGGTCTTCCAGGCCGAGCGCGAATTGCGCGACTTTGGCGACAAAATTCCGGCCGAGGTCAAGAGCGCGGTGCAGGACAAAATTACGGCGGTGCGTAAGGCGCTGGAAGGCGCTGACCTCGACGCCATGCGCCGCGCGGTGGAAGATTTGAATCAGGCCCGTCAGCAAATCGGCCCCTCCATGCAACCGGGCGAGGCCGGCGCCGCGCCCACGGGCAACCCGGGTGCCGACCCGACCAACGGCCAGAGTGGCCCCGGCGGCGATGATGTGGTGGAAGGCGAGTATAAAGAAGCGTAGACCGGTAAACAAGGAAACAGGCACACAGGTACACAGTGGGCCACAACTTATCTACTTGTTTACCTGTGTACATATCTACCTTCCACCCATGCCCACCCAACGCGATTACTACGATGTTCTCGGCGTGCCGCGCGGCGCCGGCGCAGATGACGTTAAGAGCGCCTTCCGCAAACTCGCGCGGCAGTTTCATCCTGACGTGAACAAAGAGTCGGGGGCCGAGGAAAAATTCAAAGAAGTCAACGAAGCCTACAGCGTGCTGTCGGATAACCAGAAGCGCGCGGCTTACGACCGCTATGGGCACGCGGGCGTGAGCGGCCTGGGGGGCGCGCCCGACTTTTCGGGCTTTGGGGTGGAAGATATTTTTGAAAATATCTTTGGCGGCTTTGGGACGCGCTCTGGCGCGGCCCGGCGTGGCCCCCGGCGTGGCGAACACATCCGTTATCCCCTCACCATTACGTTTGAGGACGCCATCAACGGCGCGCAGAAAGAAATTCACTACACCCGCCACGAAGTCTGCGAGACGTGCCGGGGCAGTGGGGCCGAGCCGGGCACCACGCCCACGCGCTGTGCCACCTGCAAAGGCTCCGGCGAAGTGCGGCAGGTGCGCCAGACCTTTCTGGGCTCGATGGTCAACGTCACCACCTGCCCCATGTGTCGGGGCGCGGGCGAGGTCATCAACACGCCTTGCCACACCTGCCATGGGCGCGCGCTCGTGCAAAAGACACGTGCGCTGGTCGTCAACATTCCGCCCGGCGTAGATAACGGCAATCAGATTCAACTGACCGGCGAGGGCGAACCCGGCGTCAATGGCGGCCCCAATGGCAATCTCTATGTCGCCATCGCCATCACCCCGCACAAATTCTTCCGGCGACAGGACGATAACATCCTTCTGGAAGTGACCATCAACGTCGCGCAAGCCGCGTTGGGCGCGGAGGTGACCGTGCCGGTGGTAGGCGGACAAGAGAAGCTGAGGATTCCGGCCGGCACACAGTCGGGCACGGTCTTCAATGTGCGCGCGAAGGGCGCGCCGCGCCTCCAACGCAATGGTCGGGGCGATTTGCTCGTCATCGTCAGCCTGGCCACCCCCACCCATCTCAACGGTGAGCAGAAGAAACTACTCAAAGAACTCACCAAATCCCTCAACGACGAAGCCCAACCCCAGGAGCGCGGTGTGCTGGAACGACTGCGGGATGTGCTGGGCGAGTAATCAATTACTACTTACCAATTACCTGCCTTGCGTAATTAGTGAGTGGTAATTGACTCTCATGAACTGGCTCGAAGTCTCCCTCACTGTCAACGGCGAAGCCGCCGAGGCCGTGGCCGAGGCGCTGTCACGTTTTGCGCCGGAAGGTGTGGCGATTGAGGGCATTCAATTTGAGGTGACGCCCGATGAGCATGGCGTGGCCGTGGGCGATGTGATTGTGCGCGCCTACCTTCCCGCCGACGAGCAACTCGACGCCACCCGCGCCAAACTCGAAGAGGCCTTGTGGCATTTAGGCCAACTGCTCCCCCTGCCCGTCCCGGTCTATCAACCTATCGCCAACAAAGATTGGTCGGAGTCATGGAAGGCCAACTTCCAGCCCATTCGCGTGGGCAAGCGTTTGATGATTGTGCCGGCCTGGCTCAATCCCCTGCTCGCGCCCGATGACATTCCGATTCGGCTTGACCCCGGCCTGGCGTTTGGCACCGGCACGCACCCCACCACCCAACTGTGCCTGGCCGCCATCGAAAAACATCTGCGGCCCGGTCAGGCCGTTTTGGATTTGGGAACCGGGTCGGGAATTTTGGCTATTGCGGCGGCGAAACTTGGCGCTGGTCCGGTGTGGGCGTTGGACATTGACGCGGAGGCCGTGCGGGTGGCCAATGAAAACGCGGTCGCCAACGGTGTGGCCGACCATGTTCGTGTTGAACGAGGCTCTCTCCCCGACGTTCTGCGTGCTAACTACAACGCCCCATTGGTCGTCGCCAACATCCTCGCCCGGGTGCTCAACGACATGCTTGAGCATGAGTTGGCTCGCACGGTTACTCCGGGCGGCCTGCTGATTCTTTCCGGCACCCTCGACTCACAAGCCTATGAGGTGCGCCCTCAGCTCACCGCGCAGGGTCTGACGTTCCTCGCCCAGGAACACGTTGACGATTGGGTGGCCCTCATCGCGCGGCGTTAATCCACCGCGCCCGTTTTGGGTCATCTCATAGACCGTTCAAATTAAAGTCGGACAATCTGCTCCCGCCGGATTCCCTGGCACAGCCCGCCAGGGCAAGTGTGCAATCCGGCGGTGGATGCTTCGCACAAATCCGCCGCGAGCGGGATTGTACGAAATTAGAATGGTTTCTCTATCAGGTTAAGGGCGTCCCCTCCACCCACCAGCTCTGCATGTGGCGGAGGGTGATGATCTGGACTTACGCAATTGGGTTTTTTATCACGACCCCCTATTCAGGGGGCAGGCGACACGAAGTCGCAAAGTTCTTTTTGCTTAAGAATCTTCGTGTCTTTGTGTCTTTGTGTCTTTGTGCCTTTGTGTCTTTGTGCCTTTGTGTCTTTGTGTCTTTGTGTCTTTGTGTCTTTGTGTCTTTGTGCCTTTGTGTCTTTGTGTCTTTGTGTCTTTGTGTCTTTGTGTCTTTGTGTCTTTGTGCCTTTGTGCCTTTGTGCCTTTGTGCCTTTGTGCCTTTGTGGTGAAGTTTCTTGGATCAGCTTGATTGCCTGCGTAAGTCCAGATGTGAATTCCCTGTAAGGGTCGTTTCAATCTGTTGACGCAGAATTTCTGTTTGACCGGTGTGATAGGTGTCGTGGGTATACAAGCCAAACAAGCGCGCGGCCAGCGTCAGCTTGTGTTCACCCACCGACACTTCACGCGTCCAGTCTTTGGCGCTGAGGCGAATTAAGCCGCTCGCCAAATCGGGCTGGCCGTGTTCCAGCAAGCGCAGTTGATGGTCAAACCGCACGGCGTTGTCGGCCTTGAGCGTGGCGGGGTCAGCGGCGTAGCGGGCTCGTTCGGCCTCGCGCAAGCGGGGCGCTTCGCCGAGCAGGGCCAACGCCCGATCCCGGTTGACCAGGATATGACCGATGATCCAGTTGAGAGGCAGCGGGGTTGGCCGCAAACTCTCCGCGTGGGTCACCCTGACCGTGTGCGTAACAATGGTGTAGACGTTTAACGCAAAAGCCTCAGCCAACTGGGTGGGGGTAAGCAGGGTTATACGCGTCATCGTCGGGCTGTCCCATTTGGTATCACTTACCCGCCATGCGCGGGTTTGGTTCAATCAAAAGCGGCGCGCTCTAACCCAAGACGAAACGCACAATAGTCACATAAGATTTTCACGGCAAACTACGCCTCAAGCATATCGCCCTCTCCTCCTCCATCTTCTGCTCCACCCAACTTCCTCGCGCGCCGCTGTTCCGCCCATCCCCGGCCTGCCAGACGCGGGTTTTCTCACCAACGAAAATATCTTCAACCTCACCTAAGCTGGACTCTGGCGAGTCTCTGGATTCGAGGCTTTAGCCGGTTTGACCTTCCCCGGCTAAAGCCTCGAATCCCGGAGAAAACTCAATGGTTGCCAAACTCCACTATTAAGATAGCCAAGTGGTTGTTGCACCGCCGGCCGCATCCGCCTGATTATAGACGCGCCAGATTGCCGATTTCTTACCGGCCAAAGTCGGTATAATACCGCTCAACAACCAATGTGCCAATAACATTTGCGCCTCAGAGCGCGTCAATGTGGCGCAAGGAGACCATACCATGAAGGTATTCAGGCGTATTTGGATGGTGGCGAGCGCTCTGGTGGTGGCTTGCGCCTCTGCCCCACCGACCACGGCCCCTCAGGCTACGACAGAAGCGCCGCCTATCACAGCCTCCCCAGACATCTCTCCAGCAACGGCGACGCTTGCGCCGGATGAAGCGCCGCCGCACGGCGCACGCGTTGAGTTTACGACCGACTTCAGCCGGCACTCGGTCCCCTACAGCGAAATCCTGTCGGGCGGCCCGCCCAAGGATGGCATCCCGGCCATTGATGCGCCCCAATTCATTGGCGTTGACGAGGCTGACCCCTGGCTTCAGCCCATTGAGCCCGTCATCTTCTTGCAGATCGGTGACGAGGCCCGCGCCTATCCCATCCAGATTTTCATGTGGCACGAAATTGTCAACGATACGGTCGGCGGCGTGCCGGTGGTCATCACCTTTTGCCCGCTATGCAACACCGCCATTGCCTTTGAGCGCACGCTCAATGGGCAGGCGTTGGATTTTGGCACGACTGGGCGTTTGCGCTATAGCAACCTCATCATGTATGACCGCCAGACCGAGACGTGGTGGCAACAAGCCACCGGCGAGGCCATTGTCGGCGAGTTGACCGGCGCACAACTCGTCTTTCTTCCGGCGTCCATTATTGCGTGGGCCGATTTCAAGGCCACATTTCCGGATGGCAAAGTGCTGTCGCGCGATACGGGGTTCAATCGGGATTACGGGGATAATCCCTACATTGGCTACGACGATGTGAACAACCCACCCTTTCTCTATCGCGGCCCGGTTACGCCGGAGGCGATGCCGCCGGTGGCGCGGGTGTTGACGATTGACCTCAATGGGGAAGCGGTGGCGTATCCCTATGACGTTCTGCAACAGGTCAGCGTCATCAACGACACGGTGGGCGGGACAGCGGTGGTGGCACTGTGGGCGGCGGGCACAACTTCGGCGTTGGACACCCGCACGGTAGCGGGCGGGCGTGATGTGGGCGCGGCTAACGCCTTTGCGCGCGAACTGGATGGTCAGACGCTGACGTTTGCCGTTGACGGTTCGCGGATCGTGGACAACGAGACGGGCAGTGAGTGGGATATCTTGGGCCGGGCCGTGAGCGGGCCGCTGGTCGGGAAGGCGTTGACGCCGGTGGTGGCCGTCAACCACTTCTGGTTTTCGTGGGCGGCGTTCAAACCGGAGACGCGCATCTACCAACCCTAACGGCGACATCCACAGCAGCCAGCGGTGTGAATTCACACAACAAGAGGGCCAACCAGATAATCTTCCAACTTGCCGTTGTGATAGGCGTCATAGGCCATCATATCAAAGTGCCCGTGTCCCAACAGGTTGAAAGCAATCACTTTCTTCTGTCCAGTTTTCTTGCACTCCAACGCTTCGTCCACTGTTTGCATTCCCCGCTCAACCGAGTTACACTCTCCCCAACCTACGGAAACTCTGAGTGTTTTGGAACCACTCACCCAAACCCTCTTGAGCAACCTGGGTAGAATCTCAAACTTAAACCCGCCTCAATTAGAACATCATGCTCCGCCTGACTCACCGGGCAGCCACCGGCCCATCCGTTGCGGCATGATTTCGGCTA
>Ga0247727_10013216_pt1 | contig 13976 bp, 10 predicted proteins | sample WisWelCaveWW1625_FD_202498 | JGI IMG/M metagenome (GOLD analysis project Ga0247727, IMG submission 202498) | Biofilm microbial communities from Wishing Well Cave, Virginia, United States - WW16-25 | ecosystem: Environmental > Aquatic > Deep subsurface > Groundwater > Cave microbial mat | place... | reverse complement strand
CGCTAGACGACAGGGGCAGCGGAAAGATACCTGTTTTCACAGTTTTAAAAAGGTATCTACGCCGCCGCCCGGATTTGAACCGGGACACCCTTGCGGGTCAAGCTTTCCAGGCTTGTGCAATACCAGGTTATGCGACGACGGCAATGAGATTTTCTCGGCGTGAAAGCTTTATAAAGGTTGTTGTGATAGTCGCTCCATGCTCCTGCCTCAAATTCCAGAACGCAAAGAAATCGGAGACTTGTTCGAGCGTGGCGATTATGCAGGGCTGGAAAAATTCGGCATCCGACAGGTCAGCGGTCCTGCGCCCTATGACTGCCTTGCGTACGTTGTGCACAAGCTGAACTGCGTCTCGACGCCAGACACCTTGAAAATAATCCAGGACGCCCCTGTGAGCGAGTTTATACCTGCGCATTCAGGCATCGCGTATTACGGTTTTCTATTTGACACAGGAAAGCTTCCGGACAACGTCCACGTTCCGGACAGCATCAAGGGCAAGCGAAACCTGACCGTGCGGCATTACGGCTGGTATGAGAACAAGCAGGTGACGTCAAAATGGCAGCACGGACCTGTGTTTCAGCATGAGTTATGGGCGGTTCCGCATTTTTTCGGCGGTCACGTGCTCTTTCGGGAGAATGATTCCGAACTTATCACAGAACTCCAACTTGCCGAACGGATGAAACGTTTGTAAAAAAAAGAAAATAAGGAAAGAAAACTCTTACTTCTTCGCGGTCAAGTGGTGCCAGGCAGACACGAGCTGGACGATTGCCAGCAGGTACAGCGCCCAGGCAACGTTGTTTTTCCACGTAAACCAGGCTGCGAGCACGCCGCCAATCAACAATATCCATCCACGGACCTTTCTGTCCATCATTATACATCACCTCGTTATGCACGGAGAGAATGAAGAAGGGTTTATGAATGTTTCCATGTTTTGCGCGAGCCGTCCGAAAGCAGGTGCGACAGAACACAATAGTAGAGGCCGTGGGGAGAGCGCGTCTCAAACTGGCGGTTGATGCGGCGAACCTCTGCAGGCGATGCCGAATGGTATTCAATCAGTTCAGCGGTCGGCGGAATGACGTGCAGGTGGTTGAACCACACAGGAACCGCAGATTCATACCCTGCCTTGATTGCGACCTGCTCGCGCTCGTTCTGCATTTTCGCGCGATGCGACGGATACCACGTGCAGACATACCACTTTTCCTCAATCGGAAACCACTCGTTCAATGGCGATGGCGTGATTTGAACACGCGACCCACACCTTATGAAAGTGTTGCTCTGCCAGGCTGAGCTACATCGCCGTATACGACGGAAAGAAAGAAAACGGTTTAAAAAGGTTGTTACTTGAGCTGTCCCCTGATTGCGTCTGCGACTTTCTTCAGCTCTTCCTGCGCAGGCTTCTTGTGCGGCCAAGGCTGCAAGCCGTCATTAGTGAAACGCGGAATGATGTGCAGGTGCGTGTGAAACACTGCCTGTCCCGCGGCTTTCTTCGTGTTGCAGCCGAGGTTGAACCCGTCTGCCTTCACTGCCTTGACAACAGCAGCCGCGATTTTCTTGGTGCGCGTCATCATGTCACTGAGCACGTCATCAGGAGTTTCCAGCAAGTCAACATGATGCGCGCGCGGAACCACGAGCGTATGCCCTGGCTGCACAGGCGCGACGTCCAGAAAAGCGAAAATCTTGTCGTTCTCGTATACCTTGTGCGCAGGAACTTTTCCCGCAATTATTTTGCAGAAAATGCAGTCATCCATTATTTCACTCCAGGAACTTGTCGAGCTCAAGCAAACTCTTGACTTTGTTAACGTACTCGCGCGTTTCCTTGCGGTCAACCAGCACGGGCATGATGCCTGCCTTTTCCGCGCCTGCAATGTCTGTTTCCAGGCTGTCGCCGACGAGCATTGTGTCTTCCTTGCCCACGCCGAGCTTGTCCAGCGCGACCTCAATGAGTTCTGCGTCTGTTTTCAGCGCGCCGACCTCGTACGACCAGCAGACTGCGTCAAAGAGCTTGCCCAATCCGAATTTTTCCAGCAAGCCCTCGACTGACTGCTTGTACGTGTTTGAAATAATCGCTATCTTGACCCCCTTGCTTTTCAGCGCCTCAAGCGCCTGCAGGGTCTCAGGATACAGCTGCGCGAACAATCTGCTCTTGTTCCACACGCCGATAAGCTTTTCCACAACCCAGTCCGGAACGCGGCAGTCCAAGGCGTCAGCCGCGTCCATGAACATCTGCGCCTGGTCTTCATATGCAGTGGTCATCGCGACGCGCTCAAACTTTTCCACGAACTCGCCAAACGCCATGCTCGGCCGCATCAATCTGTACGTCTGCTTCATCGGCGAGTACGCGCCCTGCTGGACAAGCGTCCCCCAAAAGTCAAACAAAACCGCTTTTTTCATCGTGCTGCGTGAGCCCTTTGCCGTTTAAAAGTTTATGCACTGTCTCTGTGCCGAAGGCACCTCACACTGAGTATCCATTACTTCATTGCGTATGGACCAGCGGGGATTTGAACCCCGAGCCTCACCCAAAAAAGGCGGTTTTGCCGCTTGCCATGGGCGCGTTCTACCGGGTTGAACCACTGGCCCGTATAGCTTTAAACGCCTGAATCGTCTTTAAAAAGGTGTCGATGCTATGGACCCGCCGGGAATTGAACCCGGTGCCTCATCCGCTTTCGGGGTTTTGTCCTTGCGAGGGATGCGTTCTGCCGATGAACTACGGGCCCTTATCGTCGGAAGAGCAAGTGACCGTTTAAAAAGATATGTGTCGGAAATGCCCTGCATTTCCGAGCATCCTCGTCAACACACGCGTTGATGATATGTCAGCAGCTTTATAATAAGTACTACCGCATCTTGAGCAGTGTGAAGTGAAGACACATGACCGGAAAAAACTTGCAAGACGTTTTGGCGATGATTGCAAAAGGACTAAAATCAGATAACCAGGACCTGCAGACAGCTCGAGAGCGCAGGTTTCAGCAGTTCAAGAATGACCGCGAAACAACCCTCCTCTACGACCGGGCGATTGCCTGGCAGATAAAAAACGGCAGCAAGGATGCAAAAGGAAACACTGCAGATGCCGCGTGGATAGCCTATGAAGCCAGACAATACCGCAAGGGCATCGAGTTGCTCACGTCTATTGGCAATGTGGACGATGCTGCATTCTTCGCAAAAGTGGCGGGAGAAAGCGAATGCGCGCGCGACCTTTACCGCAAGGCAGGCAACGCGTACTATGCCCAGCGCATGCAGGACAACATTGACTTCTGGAAAAAGAAATCTGCGTGATGCTGAATAAAGAGGGCGTGAGAAAAATAAGCACGCCCCTTTGGTCTTTGATAAGCGCAATGAGCAGGAGCTGGTTTAAAAGCTTTTTCGTTCTGCAGTCAATCCTTCAGTTTCAGCGCCTTCTTGAGCGCCTCGCGGTCAAAGCCCACGATGACGACCTTATTGTCGACAATGATGACCGGCACGCCCATCTGGCCGCTTTTCTCAATCATTTCATTCGCGGCGTCCTGGTTTTTGGACACGTCAATGTCCTCGTATTTCACGCCGTGCGCCTTCAGGAATTCTTTCGCCTGCTGACAGTATGGGCACGTGGGCGTTGAAAAAATCCTGACTTTTGCTTTTGTTTCAGCCACGTTCTTTCGTGAAGCGCTCTGATTTATAAGGATTGTGATTCATTATTTCTTGACGTACACTGTCTTGGTTTCGCCTTCTTCAATGGACAAAGATTCAGTTGTCCAGGCGTACTGCGAAGGCTTTTGCGCAGGAGGACTTGCGGCTGGTTGAGGCGTTGCCGCAGGCGTGGAATTCTGCTTTGGCTCTTCAGGCAGAGGCGCAAGCGGCGTCACGACAGACTCTACTGCCGCAGGAGCTTCGGCAACAGGCTCTGCTTCAACAACAGGCGGGGCAAGTTCTTCGTCTGGGATGTTCACACAAGCAGTCAGGAAAAGAAAAATGAAAAAGAAAAAGGCAGTTCTCATTGCACGATAATCTTTCCGCGCATTCCCGGGTGGGGCGTGCAGATGTACACGTAACTGCCTGCCTTGTCAAACGTCACCTTGCCTATCTGGTCTTTTTCCAAAAGGCCGGTGTCAAAGCCATTGCCGGTTGCCGTGTGCGCGACATCATCCTTGTTTGTCCAGCGCACAGAATCGCCTGCGCGAATCGTGACAACTGCGGGCGTGAAGCGGAAGCCCTTGATTTCAACGTCGTGAATCACGCCCTGCGCAGGGTCGTCGTTCAATGGCGCTGTTTCGCCCATCGGAACAGTTTCAGGGGCGGCTTCTGCAGCAGTGTCGGGAACAGGCTCTGCGTCCGGAACAGGCATCGCCTCGGATACAGGGGCTGCTTCAGGCGCAGGCGCCTGAGGCGCGCACGCAGCAATCACCAAAAGAATTGCCAAAATCGCAATTATGTGTTTCATGGACATCACCATACTACGCAACTGCGTTCTGCTTCTTAAATTTTGCTGAATTACCCTCACCATCATTTGATTCACGAAGTAGTGATAAATTTATATACTAGTGATTATCACTAGTGCATAGATTTGAGATGAAGCTAGACCGGACTATCGAGCAAATCAAGGGAATTCTCCAGAAGGACCGCCGCGGTTTGACTGTCGGCGAAATAGCCCATCTCACCAGGGTTTCTCGCATCACTGCCATGAAGGCCCTGAGCCGGCTCGAAGGCGAAGGGCGGATTGAAGTCAGGCGGATAGGCAACTGCAAGCTGCACTACTGGAGGGACGCGCCGTGAAGATGGAACGCGTCCTGAGGCAGATGCAGGAAATCCTGCAGAAAGACACCCGCGGGCTCACGGTCAAGGAGCTTGCCGAGCAGACCAAGGTGTCCAGGATTACGGCGTCAATAGCCCTTGCACGGCTGGAAGGCAAGGGGCTCATTGAGGTCCGCATCATCGGCAACTGCCGGCTGCATTACTGGAAGGGAGGTGGACCGCAATGAAGCCACTCCTAAACAGGAACGCGTGGCTGCTGCTCGCAGTGCTGCTCGCAGCAGCGCTTGCTCTGCCTTCCGCGACCGCGGTCATCAGCGACTGCGGTCCTGGCGGACCGGTGCGCGTCAACACCAGCGACACGCTGGCAGGCAATATCGCCTCGCCGGGCCAGTGCATCTGGATTAACGCGAGCAACGTCGTGCTGGACTGCGCAGGGTTCACCATCACGTACGGCGGAAACGGCACTGACTTTGTCTTCGGCATAGGCGCGGGCTTCAACCACAGCAACATCACCATCCGCGACTGCGTCCTGCGCGACAACACCAGCGCAGGAATGTTCAACCTCGGCATCAACCTGACGAAAGTAAACAACAGCTTCATCGTGAACAACACCATCTTCACGAACGGCACGAACAACAGCTGGGGCATTGCGCTTTCCACAAACGCGAGCAACAACACCATTGAGAACAACACAGTCATCACGTTCGGCTCAAGCTCGCAGGCAGACGGCATCCACATCCGCGGACCGAACAGCTCGTTCAACCTCGTGCGCTACAACTTCATCAGCGTCAATGCGTCCAACAACAACGGCACCGGCGGACTGGTTACGCAGACCGTCCCGCTCACCGCAGGCATCCGCCTGGAAAACGACGTCCGCAACAACACCATCGACAGCAACACCGTGCTCGGCGTAGGCAACAGGACAAACACCCTCGGCATCTTCCTGAACCTCATCGCCATTGACAACAATGTCACCAACAACCAGATCTTTGTCAACGGAACGCGCGCAAACGCAGGCATCCGCGGCTTCGGCACCATCATCCGCAACAATTTCGTGAACAACACCGTCAGACTTGACGGCAATGACTCGTCCAACATCGGCATCTGGCTCACGTCGCTCGTTATCTTCAACAATGTCAGCAACAACACCATCTTCACGAACGGCACGAGCACCAATGTCGGCATCCGCATGGAAAGCTTCGCGGACAACAACACCGTTTCCTGGAACGTCATCCAGACCAACGGCACCGCGGGCTCGAACTTCGGCATCCACGTCAACAACAGCGCCAGGGGGAACAACATCACGAACAACATCATCAACACCGGCGGCCAGACCACGCTCAACCACGGCATCTACTTCGTGACCACGGTCAGGGACAACAACATCAGCGACAACAATATCACCGCGCGCGGTGCGACAACAACCAACAACGGCATCCGCCTGGAAGCGACCGCGTCGCACAACACCGTCCGGCACAACACCGTGTTCACTGCCGGCACCACAGACAACTACGGCATCTACCTCATCACGACGACCTCCCTGAACAACATCACCGCGAACAACATCACCGCGACCGGCACTAACCTTGCCGTCGGCATCCGCACGCTGACCACGTCCAACGCAAACCTGATTTTCAACAACAACATCGTTACCAACGGCACAGGCACGACAAACTACGGAATCCAGCTCAGCACCAACTCCAACCTCACGGCAGTGAGCGGCAACGTCATCAGAACGCACGGCACCATCGGCAATGCAGGCATCAGGCTGGACACGCAGGCGGACAACAACACCATCCAGAACAACACCATCATCGTCGCAGGCATCACCACCGGCAACAACGGCATTGAGGTCTCTGCGTCGCGCTTCAACAACATCAGCAACAACAACATCAGCGCGAACGGCACTGCCGGCGGGGCAGGCATCTTCCTGTTCGCGGCAAGGAACAACAGCTTTGCCAACAACACAATCACCACCAACGGCACGAACAGCTACGGCATCGTCATCACGCGCTCCAACGACACCACTTTCAGAGACACCACCATCAAGCTCACCGGCGGCTGGATTAACACGTCCAACCACACCTTTGCGAACCGCTTCTTCAACACGACATTTGACAGCTTTGGCGGCAGGATGTCCTTTGCGAACTTCACCATTGACAGCTTCCAGAACTTCACGCTGCAGCGCGCAAATGTCTCCTTCAACCTCAGCTACGTTAATAGTAGCAACCTCACTTACCTGAACAGCACTGCCACGGTGACGCTGTACAACATCACCTTTGTCGACCCCACGCCGAAGATACGCTACGGCGACACCTCTGTGTTCGTGGATTGCCCTGCGGAGATTTGCGTCGAGCAGGAATACCTCGGCAACAATTACACCTTCAATGTCAGCCAGTTCTCTTCCTTTGCGGCAGGAGAAGCGGCAGTGGGCAACCTGACCATCACCAAGACCGACTCACCAGACCCGGTCAGCGCAGGCATGCAGCTCAACTACACCGTCAACGTCACGAACACCGGCAACGGAACAGCATACAATGTCACCGTTAACGACACGTACCCCGCAGGAGTCGTCTTCAACAGCGCACAGCCCACGCCGCTCACCGGAACGAACAACACCTGGATACTCGGCAACCTGACCGCAAACACCAGTGTCCTCATCAATATCACCCTCAATGTCAGCACGGACCTGACAAACGGCACGGTCATCAATAACACCGCCAATGCGACCTTTGAGAACAACAGCGGCATTTACACCAGCGTCATCGCCCTGCAGAACACGACCGTGCTTGCGCCGGTGTTCAACTTCAGCAACATCAGCGTTACCAAGACCGATTCCCCAGACCCAGTCAGCGCAGGCACGCAGCTGAACTACACCATCTTTGTGAATGTCACCGGCAACGGAATCGCGTTCAATGTCACGGTCAATGACACGTATCCTGCGGAAGTGATATTCAGCAGCGCAGACCCTGCCCCGCTGAGCGGAACAAACAACACCTGGATACTCGGCAACCTGACGGTCGGCACAAACTTCAGCATCAACATCACCCTCCAGGTCAGGACACAGGTTGTCAACGGGACAATCATCAACAACACCGTCAACACCACCTTCCAAAACGAAACCGGACAGCGCCCAAGCATCCTCACAAGCCAGGCAACAACAATCCTTGCGCCAGTCATCAACTTCACCAATATTACCATCACGAAGACAGACTCCCCAGACCCGGTCAACGCAAGCAGCTTCCTCAACTACACCATCTTTGTCAACGTGACCGGCAATGGAACAGCATACAACGTCACGGTCAATGATACTTATCCGAACCAGACAATATTCCTGACCGCACAGCCAGCACCGCTCACCGGAACAAACAACACCTGGATACTCGGCAACCTGACGTTCGGAACGAACTTCAGCATCAACATCAGCCTGCTCGTCACAAACGTCAGCAACAGCCTGGTCATCAACAACACTGCAAACGCAGACTTCCAGAACGAAACAGACCAGGCGCGCGTGAACCGCAGCGCCACACAAAGCACAACCGTGCTTGCGCCACTCGTATTCAACGTGACAAACATCACGGTCACGAAGACAGACTCGCCAGACCCGGTGAACATGAGCGCGTTCCTCAACTACACAATCTCTGTGAACGTCACCGGCAACGGAACAGCATACAACGTGACGGTGAATGACACGTATCCAAACCAGACCATCTTCCTCACCACACAGCCAACACCGCTCACCGGAACAAACAACACCTGGATACTCGGCAACCTGACGGTCGGCACAAACTTCAGCATCAACATCAGCCTGCTGACCACAAACATCACGAATAACATCAGCATCAACAACTCAGTAAACGTCACTTTCCAAAACGAGACGTCGCAGGCATTCCAAAGCAGGAACGTGACGATAAACACCAGCGTGGCATTCACTGCGCCCGGAGCGGTCATCAACTTCACTAACATCAGCGTCACGAAGATTGACAGCCCTGACCCAGTGCTGATGAGTTCCTTCCTCAACTACACCATCTTTGTCAATGTTACTGCAGAAGGAACTGCGTTCAATGTAACTGTTAACGACACCTATCCCAACCAGACCATCTTCCTCACCTCAAGCCCAGCACCGCTCACCGGAACAAACAACACATGGATACTCGGCAACCTTTCACCCGGAACTAATTTCAGTATCAACATCTCGCTCATCCCAACGAATGTGACGAATAATATCTCAATCAATAACAGTGTCAATGTTACTTTCCAGAACGAGACATCGCAGGCATTCCAAAGCAGAAACTTCACGATAAACACCACGGTGTTCGTGCCGCCGCCAATACTGAACAGCACCAACATCACCATCACCAAGACTGACAGTCCAGACCCTGTCCTGATGAGCACGTTCCTGAACTACACCATCTTTGTGAACGTGACCGGCAATGGAACTGCGTTCAATGTGACGGTGAATGACACGTATCCCAACCAGACAATCTTCCTGACATCATCGCCGTCACCGCTGACCGGCACGAACAATACGTGGATTTTGGGCAATTTGACAGCAGGCACAAACTTCAGCATCAACATCAGCCTGCTTGTCACAAACGTCAGCAACAACCTCACCATCAACAACAGCGTCAACGCCACCTTCCAGAACGAAACATCGCAGGCATTCCAAAGCAGAAACGTGACGATAAACACCAGCGTCACGCTCGCGCAGCCGGTTATCAACTTTACAAACATCACTGTCACCAAAGTTGACACGCCTGACCCTGTGCAGGCAAGCACGCTGCTGAATTACACTATTTTTGTGAACGTCACCGGAAACGCAACGGCGTACAACGTTACCGTGAATGACACGTACCCCAACCAGACTGCCTTTATCAGTGCAAGCCCAACGCCGCTGACCGGCACCAACAACACCTGGATACTCGGCAACCTCACAGTCGGAACCAACTTCAGCATCAACATTACACTGCTGGTCAACAACGTCACCAATGGCACGCTCATCAACAACAGCGTGAACGCGAGCTTCCAGAACGAAACCAGCCAGAACCGCGTCGGCAGAAACACAACAATCAATACCACAGTCATCAAGGATGTCCAGGTCAACTTCACGAATGTCACCGTCACGAAAGTTGACAGTCCTGACCCGGTGCTGATGAGCACGTTCCTCAACTACACAATCTTCGTTAACGTGACTGGAAACGGCACGGCATACAATGTGACCGTGAACGACACCTACCCCAACCAGACAATCTTCCTGACATCATCACCTGCCCCATTGACCGGCACCAACAACACATGGATACTCGGCAACCTCACCACAGGAACAAACTTCAGCATCAACATTACACTGCTCGCCACCAACGTCAGCAACAACCTCACCATCAACAACAGCGTCAACGCCACCTTCCAGAACGAAACATCACAGGCATTCCAAAGCAGAAACACAACCATCAACACCAGCGTCACGCTCGCACAACCCGCAATCAACTTCACCAACATCACGGTCACCAAGACAGACTCGCCAGACCCGGTGCTCATGAGCACGTTCCTCAATTACACAATCCTCGTTAATGTGACTGGAAACGGAACCGCGTACAATGTCACCGTGAACGACACGTACCCGAACCAGACAATATTCTTGTCAGCACAACCAACGCCATTGACCGGCACGAACAACACGTGGATACTCGGCAACCTCACTGCAGGAACCAATTTCAGCATCAACATCAGCCTGCTTACCGCCAATGTCACTCAGAACATCACCATCAACAACAGCGTCAACGCAACCTTCCAGAACGAAACATCACAGGCATTCCAAAGCAGGAACACGACAATCAACACGACATTGCTTGTGGTCATACCGCCGTTCAATGTCACCAACGTAAGCATCACGAAAGTGGACTCGCCAGACCCGGTTGACATGAGCTCCTTCCTCAGTTACACGCTCTTTGTCAACGTGACTGGCAATGGAACTGCGTACAATGTCACGGTCAATGACACGTACCCGGCCCACGTCATCTTCCTGAACTCCAGCCCGCAGCCGCTCACCGGCACGAACAACACGTGGATACTCGGCAACCTCACTGCAGGAACCAATTTCAGCATCAACATCTCACTGCTTGCGGACAACGTCAGCAATAACATCCTCATCAATAACACGGCAAATGCAAGCTTCCAGAACGAAACCAGCCAAGCACTCGTCAACCGCAGCGCCGCGCAAAGCACAACCATACGCACGCCGCCAGTATTCAACGTAACAAACCTCACGGTCACGAAGACAGACTCGCCAGACCCGGTCAATGCGAGCAGCTTCCTCAATTACACCATATTCGTGAATATCACCGGCAACGCCACTGCATACAATGTAACGGTCAACGACACCTATTCCAACCAGACAATCTTCCTCACGTCCAGTCCGACGCCGCTCACCGGAACAAACAACACCTGGATACTCGGCAACCTCACTGCAGGCACCAACTTCAGCATCAACATCAGCCTGCTGACAACAAACATTTCGAACAACATCACCATCAACAACAGCGTCAACGTCACCTTCCAGAACGAAAGCAGCCAGGCATTCCAGAGCAGGAACACCACCATCAACACCAGCGTGCTCGCAGTCATACCGCCGCTCGTGTTCAACGTGACAAACATGACAGTCACCAAGACAGACCGCCCAGACCCGGTCAACATGAGCTCCTTCCTGAACTACACCATCTTCGTCAACGTGACCGGAAACGGAACAGCATACAATGTAACAGTGAACGACACGTATCCGAACCAGACCATCTTCCTTACTGCACAGCCAACGCCGCTCACCGGAACAAACAACACCTGGATACTCGGCAACCTCACCGTCGGAACAAACTTCAGCATCAACATCAGCCTGCTCGTCACAAACGTCAGCAACAACCTCACCATCAACAACAGTGTCAACGCAACGTTCCAGAACGAAACCAGCCAGACGTTTGTCGGCAGAAACACGACCATCAACACGACAGTATTCGTGGTACTCACGCCGCCGGTCACAAACTTCACAAACCTCAGCGCCACGAAGATTGACAGCCCAGACCCGGTCAACATGAGCTCGTTCCTCAATTACACCATCTTCGTGAACATCACCGGCAACGGAACCGCGTTCAACATAACAGTCAACGACACGTATCCGAATCAGACCATCTTCCTCACTGCGCAACCCACGCCGCTGACCGGCACAAACAACACGTTCGTCCTGGGCAACCTGACGCCGGGCACCAGGTTTGCAATCAACATCAGCCTGCTGGCAACCAATGTCACGAACAACCTGACCATCAACAACAGCGTGAACGTGACCTTCCAGAACGAAACAAGCCAGGCATTCCAAAGCAGAAACGCCACCATCAACACCAGCGTGCTCTTCGTGGCCACGCCGCCCGTGCTGAACCTGAGCAACATCAGCGTCATCAAGACCGACGCTCCTGACCCTGTCAATGCAGGCACACAGCTGAATTACACCATCAACGTCACGAGCAACGGCAACGGCACGGCAATCAACGTCACCGTGAACGACACCTATCCCGCAGGAGTTGTCTTCAACAGCGCACAGCCCGCGCCGCTTGCCGGGACAAACAACACATTCCTGCTCGGCAACCTGAGCGCAGGAGCAAGCGTGCTCATCAATGTCACGGTCAATGTCAGCAGCATGCTCTCCAACGGAACCACGCTCACGAACACGGTCAACGCAACGTTCCAGAACGAGACAGGAGGCGCGCTCAGCCGCGTCGCGACGCAAACAACTACGGTGCTCGCGCCGGTGTTCAACATCAGCAACATCTCGCTGACAAAGAACGACGCGCCAGACCCTGTGGAAGTCAGCACCCAGCTCAACTACACCATCAATGTCACGAGCAACAGCAATGGAACCGCGTTCAATGTCACAGTCAATGACACGTATCCGACACAAATAATCTTCCTCAGCGCAAGCCCGGCGCCGCTCACCGGCACGAACAACACGTTCATCGCAGGCAACCTGACTGCAGGCACGCTGTTCCAGATTAACATCTCGGTGCTCGTGAACAACGTCACGAACGGCACGGTTATCGGCAACAGCGTCAACGCGAGCTTCCAGAACGAAAGCGGAACAGTCCAAAGCAGGCTTGCGTCCCAGTCCACGACCGCGCGCAACCCGGTCATCCTGAACATGAGCAATGTCACGGTCACGAAGACTGACACGCCTGACCCGGTGGCAGTGCCTGCGCTGCTCAACTACACCATCAGCGTGGCGAGCGCCGGCGACGGCATTGCGTTCAATGTCACGGTCAACGACACGTATCCTGCACAAGTCATCTTCCTCAGCGCACAGCCTGCACCGCTTGCCGGCACGAACAACACGTTCCTGCTCGGCAGCCTTGCGCCGGGAACAAACATCAGCATCAACATCACGTTCAACGTAACGTCAGTGCCCAACGGCACGCTCATCAATAACACGGTGAACGCGACCTTCCAGAATGGCAGCAATGGCACGTACAGCGCAGTGGACACTGAGAGCACGCTTGTCCTGAACGAGCCGGTCTTCAACCTCAGCAACATCAGCGTCAGCAAGAGTGACTCGCCCGACCCTGTGGAGAACGGCACCCAGCTGAACTACACAATCATAGTCCGCAGCACCGGCAACGCAACGGCATTCAATGTCACGGTCAACGACACGTATCCGACGCAAGTCATCTTCCTCAGCGCAAGCCCGGCGCCGCTCACCGGCACGAACAACACCTGGATACTCGGCAACCTCACGCCAGGAACAAACATCAGCATCAACATTACCGTGAACGTGAGTAATGAGACACTCAACGGAACAGTCATCAACAACACCGTGAATGCCACATTCCAGACAGAAACAGGAGTCGTGCAGGGCGCCGCTGACACTGAAAGCACAACCGTGCAGAACGCTACATTCGCGCCTCCGCCGCCACCCCCGCCGCCTGCGGCAGGAGGGGCAGGAGGAGGCGGAGGCGGAAGCTCCTCGCGCAAGGCACCTGCCAAGACGCAGCAGCGCACGCCCCTGCCGCGCACCGAGCAGCCGCTCGTGCTGCCGCCGCTGCCCGAACTAGAGCCAGAACTGCCGCCCGAAGAGACTGTGCAGCCGCCGGAAGAACGCGAGCCGCTGCCAACCGCAGAAACTGTCAGGCACGTTGAGCGCGCCCGCGCGCAGAAGAAGTCGTCGCCCTGGCTTGCGTTCATTATTGCATTGTTCCTCGCCGCAGCAGTCCTCGGACTCCTGA
>Ga0247727_10013215_pt1 | contig 13977 bp, 13 predicted proteins | sample WisWelCaveWW1625_FD_202498 | JGI IMG/M metagenome (GOLD analysis project Ga0247727, IMG submission 202498) | Biofilm microbial communities from Wishing Well Cave, Virginia, United States - WW16-25 | ecosystem: Environmental > Aquatic > Deep subsurface > Groundwater > Cave microbial mat | place... | reverse complement strand
CGGAAAACTTGAAAAAGGCTATTGCTTTGGAGCCGAACCGGGATGAATTTAAAATAAATCTGGCGATTACTTATCAACGGGGGAACAGTTATCGAGAAGCGGCTACGGTTTACCGATCCTTATATGAACAGTATAAGGGACAAGATAAAAACAACTCGAATTTTTCAAGATCTTTCCTGGGATTAAGAGAGTGTTATGAAGCTCTGAATGAATTTGATAGTGCGCTTGAATTAACGCGTGAAGTTTTGAGCTATTATCCAACTGACCGAAATCTGATTAACTTTATTCAGCAAACAGAGGAGAAAAAGAGTAAGTTTTTGAAAGTACAGGGAGATACAGCAAAGAAAGGGTAGTCCATTTAAGGCGCTTATTTTAAATGGGTTATGTTTTTTGTATAACGTTTTGCTTAACGAAAAGGGCAGAGATAAGTCTGTCCTTTTTCCATTAATACAGGATTTAATATATGTAAAGGAAATCATCTCGAAGTCCGATAAATTAAATGTTAGTCGAAAACCTAAAAATGAGGGACATGGATGTCAGATCTGGGTATTCAAGGAAGCGCCAGTGATCGGCGTGTAGATTATAAGGAAAGTTTAAAACGAAACACATCGCGTGATAAAATCACAGACAATATCAAGGCTGGATTTTACAGTCAACATAAGGTTTTGGATGAAATTGTAGATAAGATTGTCGATGTCTTTCACCGCAGTATGCCGGAGTAGTTGACAAAATTGTAAGGGGAATGAAAATATGAGATTGGAATTAGAACATTTTTGGAAAAGTCCCGGGATGGGAATGGTCCTGGGGATGTTGATTGGGACGAGTATTAGCATTTTTCAGATTATTACTTCTCTTACCTTATCTTCTCCATTTTTAAGTATTATCATAAATATCTTTTTAAATTTATTATTATTCGGTTTTAGCGGATTCTTAGTTGGACTGATCGTCTGGATCCGCCGCTGGAACATGGAAACCGTATTCTTTCTTTTTCTTTTATTTACGGTCGTCATTTGTTATATAAATACAGACCAGAAGCAGATCAAATATAACAAGTTTGAAAATTCAATATCTCAAAATTTGTTTCAATTTTCCCACCGTTAGGTAGCCGCAAGAACCGTTAGGTTTCAGATTTCCGTTTTTACTTACTGCTTTTAATTGAATGTGTCAAAGGCAAGAGTTGCCGCACCGACCACTCCGGCCTGATCCCCTAATTTTGCAAAAACGACTTTGGTTCGATTAAAAATCATATTCCATGTATTCGCTTTGATATAGCGACGCGCTGGTTTCAACAAAAAATCGCCTGCATTGGTCACTCCTCCGCCAATAATAAAAATATCAGGACTTAAAATATTAAGGAGGTTTCCTATTCCGATCCCTAGATATTCGGCGGTTTGTTCGGTAATTCGGAGTGATAAGGAGTCGCCTTCTGCAGCACAGAAATAAATTAAGCGGCTGCTGAGGGATTCCCCGCTCTTCAATTTATTTAATAGGAGAGAAGAATTGTACTTGGGATACGCGGCAATAAAGTCCTGAGCTGTACGGACGATTCCGGTCGCCGAAGCATAGGTTTCGAAACACCCTTTTTTCCCACAGCTGCATCGTCGACCGTGCATGATGATTGTCATGTGACCTACTTCTCCAGCCATATCATGGGTTCCCCGATAAACCTTGTTATTGATAACAATCCCTCCTCCAATCCCAGTGCCGAGGGTAATCATCACTACATTCGTTTTACCTTTACCCGCCCCAAAGCGGGCTTCTCCCAGGGCAGCTATGGTGGCATCATTACTGGCCACGATTCTTAAGTTAAACTTATTTTGAACAGGTCGGTAGATATTCGTTCCCTCCCAACCCGGCAGGTTTTGGGCGCCTCCAATCAAAGTGCCTTGCCTATCCACAGCTCCAGGGGTTCCCAGACCTATTCCAATAATCTGTTTTTTAGGAATCGGGGTTTTTCTGATCAATTGTTCAATCCCGGTTAAGATGTTTCTTAATACGTGTTTTCCTCCCTTGTGGGCCTGCGTCGGCAAGGTCATCGTGGTGATTTGTTTTCCGATCGGATTTATGACTGAAAATACAATATGCGTTCCGCCCAGATCAATCCCAATCGCACCTTTCATATTTGACGGTTTCTTTTTATAGCCGAATTTTGTCCACATGCTTTATTTTTTTTCCAAGAAAGATACTCCCCACTCTGATAAACCGATCTGGATGGTCCGTTACAAAATAGTCAGCAGACATTTTACGAGTCTCTGAGGAAAGAAGATTAAGCTGACGAAGGATCGACTTAATTTCTTGAGCAGTTGCTGAAGCAGAATCGACCAGATGGACTTTACTGCCGAGGACCCCCCTAATTGCCTGTTTCAAAAGAGGGTAATGGGTACATCCCATAATCAGGGTATCAATTTTTGTTTTTTTTAATCCACGAATATAATCTTTGGCAACCAATCGCGTGACAGGATGGTTTAACCAACCTTCTTCGACTAAGGGAACAAAGAGGGGGCATGATTTCTGGAAAATTTTAATTTTATTACTTAATTGATGTAAAGTTCTGGGGTAGGCCTGGCTGGAAATCGTTCCAATCGTTCCAATGATACCGATCCGAAAATTTTGTGTCTTGGCTAAGGCAAATTTGGATCCAGGAGAGATCACATCGACGACAGGAAACGATTTGAACCTTAATTTTAGAGTTTGTAAAGCGAAAGCCGACGCTGTATTGCATGCGACAACTAGTAGTTTGATTTTAAATTTCTGAAGGAAGAGGGTGTTTTGAATTGATAGCTGCGTTATTTTTTCCGGAGAGCGAGGACCGTAGGGAGCTTGAGCCGTATCTCCCAAATAAAGTAGCTTTTCAAAAGGGAGGATTTGTTCGATAGCCTTTAAAACAGTCAATCCCCCCACGCCCGAATCAAAAATACCGATCGGTCGGTGATTATTCATATTTAACTTCGTACTTAGATTTGAAATTCAGGATTCCGTTTAAAATTGATTCAGCAACTTCTTTTTGGAATTTTTTTGAGAATAGGAGCCTCTCATCTTCTGGATTTGAGATATAGGCAATTTCAATCAAGACAGCAGGCATTAAGCCTCCATTGAGGACATAGAATCCGGCTTGATCAACACCAGTCCTTTGCTGGCGTAAAGAATGGATTTTTGAAAATTCGTTGCTAATCATCCCGGCGAAATCCTGACTTTCATGGTGAAATTCATTCATCAGCAAGTCCAAGAGAATAAAATTCCTCATATCAAATTCTTCCTGCTGGGGCTGTTCGGATTTCTCCCGTTCCAGCTCGATAACTGCGTTTTCCTTGGCCGCATCAATGCGGGCTTCATCGTTTTTAGCCGGGGCTAGAAAATAAACAAGATAGCCACCGAGTTGTTTGATGCGTTTGGTATTTCCTGAAATACTATTTGCGTGGAGGCTAATAAATAGATCTGCCCCGCTTTTGTTGGCATAATCCGTACGGTCATTCAGTTGCATAAACTGATCTTCCCGGCGGGTTAATAAAACCTTAATTTTGGACTTCGTGAGAATTAATTGCTCTAACTGCAAAGCGATTTCCAAAACACAGTCCTTTTCAAAAGTTTGTTTAGAATAACCGATCGCCCCAGGATCCTTACCTCCATGGCCGGGATCGATCACAATCGTGTTGATTTCTTTAAGTTTTTCATTTTTAATATAATCTTTATCATTGATTTTATCAGATGATTTTGTAGTGTCCGCTGCTACGCGCGGGCGTACGGTCACAATTAATTGATAAGGATCCGATCTTTCGATCAGTTTAGGCTCACTTGCACGGGGCTCAAGTAAGAGAGAAACTTGCGCAGCGGTTTCGAACTGGATACATTCTACGCCCCGGATCAATCCTTTTTTAAGCCCCGTATTAAAGAGCGAGGGGGGTATTTTCCCTTGATTGAGGGTAATCAAAAAATAGGGTTTGTAGTAAGATGTTTGATAAGCTATTTTATCAGATAGGGTCATGGTGAGCATCGTCCCGTTAGTCTTTTCTTCGATCTGGATATCGGAAACGGAAGAGCGATCTGAAGCAATTGTTAAAGTATTTTTCTGTGGTTCCCACTGAATCTTTTCCGGTAAAACGTTTTTAAGCAGGGTTTCCATATAAATTATCGGGAAATAGAGCTGATGATTTAAAAAAAGAGGGGGATCTTTAAAATGGAGTGTGCTGTCTCCGACCAAAACGAAGGGATTTCCAATCGTGAAAGTTATACGGATATTGTTGAGAGTAATCAACATTTTTAACTTATAAGGTTCCCAAAAAATATTTTTTTCTGATCCGAATATAGTGATGAGATCTGCGACAGCGAGATAAGTGGTGCCTTCATAGATTTGCTCGGTTAGATTTAGGGGAGGACGTTTTCCTTGGAAATCGACTGTCAGTGCATGCGTTGGGATCTCCCTTAGAATTAGAAATAAAATTAGAAGATTATGGAAAGGACGCTTCATCTGCGATTCTTAGGTTTTAACATCGAACGAATCTCCCGTTGGGTATCTCTTTTTTTAACCGTTTCACGCTTATCACCTAGTTTTTTACCTTTACCCAACGCTAATTCAATTTTCGCTCTGCCATTTTTAAGGTATAATTTTAATGGCACCAAGGTCAATCCCCTCGCCTGGATCTGACCGATGAGCTTTTTTATTTCATTTTTATGTAAGAGGAGTTTTCGTTTCCGAGTCGGTTCATGATTAAAAATACCCCCCTGCGAAAAGGGAGAGATGTTCATATTCAGGAGGAAGCACTCTTCGTTTTGAATAATCCCATAACTTTCTTGGATTGTCACTTTTCCTTGACGGATCGATTTTATTTCTGTGCCGGTCAGTACAATTCCGGCTTCAAAGCGGTCAATAAAGTGATAATTAAAATGGGCTTTTCTGTTCTGGCAAATCATGGGGCAGCGAACGTATTTTTCTAATGAAGAGGGTGGTCGGTTGAGAAATTATTCGTCTTAAATTTACCCGTCTTCGCAGGATGATTCGATCTTGCTTTGTACACAGGGGGCAGGAGGTTCAATCCGCTGGAGATCCTTTGGCTGTGCTCAGTATAGATGAAGCAATCCGTCCTGACAAAAGCGGGCAAGTTTCCTGCGATCCGGTCCAAGAGGAGGCAGTGAGATCCCACTATTGTCTTACATTGTTAATTTCGGGCAGTTGTTGTAAATTTGGTAAAACAACGATTTCGATGCGCCGATTTTCGGAACGGCCTTCTTCGGTCGAATTGTCATCTAATGGGTGAAATTCAGAATAGCCGGCCGCAGATAGATGACTCCCAGAGATTCCTTCCATTTCTAGAAATTTTACAACTTCGACTGAGCGCATGACTGATAACTCCCAATTTGATGGAAAACGGGCAGACTTAATTGGGAGATTATCTGTATGGCCTTCGATTTGGAAGATCCGATCCGGTACTGTTTTAAGTACTTCTGCAATTTTTTGGAGGGCGACCTGACCGTCTTCACTGATTGTGGTGCTGCCTAATTTAAAGAGGATATTGGCCCCCATTTGTACCACCATCCGACCGTTTTCATATTTGACTTCGAGTTGACCAGTTTCGATCATACTTTTGAACTGTTTCAAAAGGTCTTGAAAGATCTGGCTTTGGCGTTCAAGTTCTTTTTTTTGACTCGCTAAATTTTGATTCTTTGTTTTTTCATCGTTAATTCTAAGGAGGAGCGTATCGGCTTTGCGGAGAAGTGAATCTACCTGCCCTTGGGTCAGACTTAAATTTAGAGATAAGGCATCCCGCGTTTGACCGCACAGATTTAACTCGCCTTCGACTTTGGCACGGACTTCCTGGATATTAGTAATGTCATCGATGGCTTTTTGATAGAGTTTTTTATTAACGCCACAAGAAAACAAGCTGATGGAAACCAGAATCCACAAACAAATTTTTTTTTGACCAGCATTAAATCTTTGCATAATGGCCTCGCGGATTTAAGGTTAAATTTTATGTTTTTTAATTTTCATAATTGTTTTGGCTGTGACGGGAGAGATCTCGTACCCGGTGTATTGTTTCACATTTTCTTCCAGTTGTTCGGAAGAAGTTGAAAGGGAGAGAATTTTTTCTAAAGACATTTTTTGTTGACTGAGAAGAAGAAAATCAGGGAAGGAAAGATAATCCTTATCCGTTTTCCAGAGAATTCCAGAGGGTAGTTGCAGCGGTGAACCGCTTTTTCCGGAACGATAGTTCATTTGCAACCCACCGGTTTCATGATCGGCAGTAAAAACGAGTAATGTGTTTTGGAGATTGTTCTGATAAAATTCAAAACATTTGTGCAAGACTTGATCCATTTCCAAAACAGCTTTGTAAACAGCGCCAACATCATTGCGGTGAGATTCCCAATCAATCCGCCCACATTCGACGACCAAAAAGAAACCGGAATGGGTTTGATTCAGAACTTTTAGGGCGAGATCCGTCAGAACGGGCAAGGCGGGTTCTCCTGTTTCTTCATCATCCCGGTCGATTGCGGCACTCATCGCATCGGGACTAAAAAGGCCAAGGATTTTTTTTGAAAAAGGAGGAATTTGAGGCAACTGATCTTTATGGCAGAAGATTGTATAGCCCTCTCTTTGAAAGCGATCGATCAAATTCAAACTATCTTTTCTCGCAGAATGCAAATACCAGTCGCGGGGTAAGGGCATGGAGTCATTTATTTGGGGAGCTTTTGCCGGCAAAAAAAACTTGGCACCACCTCCGAGGAGGACTTCGATTTCCTGTTCGGCGAGCAAGGCCGCAATTTCTGCTTCGTTATCCCGGTCGCTCCGATGAACATAGAAAGCGGCTGGTGTGGCATGGGTCAGACGGGTATCGGTTATGAGTCCGGTTCTCATTTTGTTCTTTTTGGCAATTTCGAGAAGAGAGGTCGCAGGAAATCCATCAGCATTAAGTCCCAGAAATCCGTTTAAAGTTTTTTGACCACAGGCTAGTGCCGTTGCGGCTGCAGCCGATTCGGTAATTATTTCGTTATCTGTATGGGTGAGGAGCAGGGCCATGGTCCCTTCCTCAATGATGTTTTCAAAGGCGGTCTTCTTGTTCGCCGCACGGGCAATATTATCATAAATGGGAAGGGTCAAATGGGACAATCCAAAATCGTCTCCAATCACAAGAATTACATTTAATTTCCTATCAATAGCGTTAGCAAGACTTTTAAACAAGGTGTGATTTTCGAGAATCCCTTTTATATTTTTCAACAATGACTGCTGACCGCAGGCTCCGACTATGACAGGACTGCCAGAATGGTGTCCGCTCGTCCAACGTACGCCTGTCTGTTCAGAAAGGTTCAGGGACAATAACGCGGTGGGTAGATTGGCTGAAGACCAAAAGCGATCGGACCCTATTCCAAGTGGTGGATTGAGTTCAGGCTTAACGGCCAAGCAGGAGAAAATTACAAGGCAACCTAGCATTAAATAAAAGCTAAACCATTTAAAAGTTTTCAAGATAAAGGTATTCCTTATAAAAGAGAAACAGGACGAATGACGTGTTGGGGAATCGCTGCGCTACGATCCTTGATAGGAAAGAGAGCAATTTCCTGATCGGATAAGGATAAGAGAGAAAAGGGATTATGAAACTCACGCAAAGGATCACAGGGCAGGACGATTTGAAAGGAATCGAGATCAATTCCAATCCCCCTAATTTTTTGAAATTTGTAATTTTCGATAAATCCCTGTGGATTCAATTTAATCTTTATATTTTTTCCATTCTGAATGTTTTCGAAGTGAGAAAGCAAGTAAGGACCATAGAAAATAGCCCGGGGAGAATGGACGGAAACAGAAGGACGGGGTTCTCCCTGGTTTTGGGAAAGCCATGCTTGCCATCGACCCAAAATTTTTAAATGAATATTTTTTCCAAGAGGACATACTAATCTTCCATGATCTAAGGAACCCGTAATTTTTTTACCATTGGCGAACACCTCATTTAAGCTGTACCAAAATGGCAGTCGAAAGGACACATTTTGGAAGTCGCTATTATTGCTTATTTTCAATTCAATATGGCCGCTAGGATTAGAAGAGAGATTTAATAACATTTTATTTTTTTTAATTGTGATATTTTCAAGGAAATTAACCGATAGAGTAGAATCTAACCGGGTGATAATATATTGTGCTGCCTCAGCCAGGGCACGCACACCAAAAAGGGAGCAACACCATGGGGCTTCCTTACCAAAGGTGGAAAACTGAGGCTGAATCTGACAACTCCCAAAGCCACCATTATATTCCTGATTATAAAAGACATGATTCCTCAAACATACTTCGGCCAGATGTAAATAGCGGTCATTGGCTGTGATCCGCCATAATTTTAAGCAAATTAGCAACCAATCGAAGATTGAGCAACCTTCATCCAATCGATTTTGAGGATTATGAAATTCTTCTTTAATTCCACCGCTGACCAGAACTTCGTTTTGAATAATCAATCCGATCTCTTTTTCCAGGTTGGAAAGCAGAGAGCGGTCTTGAGTTAAGAGGATATAATCCAATATACCGCGGCGGATAGTAAGGAAGGTATGACTATGATCCGAATCCTCGTAGCTACGGGTCGCCCGGTAAGCTGTGGGGATGATCTCTAGATCTTTTTTTTGTTCTGTTAAGCGGGCAAGCATCACCTGTCCCGCGATACTGTGGGTATAGGCATCTTTGTTGACAGCATAAAAATCCGTATGATTTCTTTTTTCTTCCAAAAACAAGGGTAATTTTTTTCTGTAAAACTTACCAAGTTTTTTAACCTTTTCTTTTACTTTATTATCTTGAAAAGTATGGGCATAATCGCTTAATCCATAAATGAGCCAACCATTTCCGTAGAGCAACGGCATATTCAGGGTTGATGGATTATCCGTTACACCGAAATGACCATCTTTTTTCTGATATCGCAAGGCCTGCTCTACGATATTTTTCAGGCGGGTGGAGGGACGACGTGCCCCTTTCTCCATTGCGGTTAGTGCGAGAATCCAACGACCCGTAATATCTCCTTGAAATTTTCTAAAATGACTAAAATGGTCTTTTTTCTCGGATATTTGGGCTAAAATATATTCATCGCAAAAGGGAGCCATCCCCGTGATCCTAGAATAGGCCATGGCAAGTCTTTTTCCCCAATTGCCCCTAAGGGTAACCGGGAAGAAAGCTGATTCACCCCGTGTTGGATAAATTGTGGGTGGAACAAAGGATAATGAAGAATGTCCGGTTTGATGTAAGCGGTTCATTTTTATTAAAATCCAGAAAATCTTATAATGTTAGTTTATTTAAAAAATGGAATCAAATATTTATAAAATTTTGAATTACGGTTGTTGTAAAGGTATTTTATCATTCCTAGATAGCCTCAGCCGGGTTGCTCTATACCCTAATTTTGTGGCTTCCAGCAATGGGTATAATATCCAAGAGGTTGCATTGGGTCGATGGAGATTATTTTACTACCTGAAAGATACAAAAAATGAACAAGATTGAAAAGTCAATTTATTTGTTATGGCTTTTTTTCAATAGCGGAATGGGTGAATTAGCCCTTTTTCGAATCGATGAAACAGATTCACTTATTTTTAGCTACCGGAAAGAAGGACGACTAGAAGAGGTCATTGAGATTTGTGCTGATAAAATTAAAACGGAAGGGAATCAATGGTATTTCCAAATGGGTCTGACATACTTTTTATGGAATAAACCTCAACAGGCTATTGATTATTTCAAAATCTCACCTCAGTACGCCCCTTTTTTTACAGAGTATTGTTATTTTCTTTTAGGGCAATGTTATCAACTGTTGGGAGATTCATTTAATTCTCTCCACTGGTATTATCGACTCATTACAGAATTTTCTGGTTCATCCTTAAGTCCCGAAGCGTATCTCAAGATTATCGATAATTTAGCGGAAAAGAACAATCTGGCCAGCAGTATCCGTTTAGGAGAAACTCTGCGACAGCAGAATCAATCCCTGATCGATAAACGATTAATCTCACTTGAAATCGCTGAATTGTATGAACGCGACAATAATTATGAAGCAGCTAAAATACAATATTTAAGCGTTTTTCGCCCGGAGGACAATTTGGATAGTCTTTCCCACCAAGCCTATGAACATTTTGTCCGTTTAACTTCGCCAATGGGTGAGATCAGAGATGAACAAACTTATCAGATTGCTAAGTACCTCTATAAAAAAGGGCAGTTTGATGAGGCCCTACGATATTGTGAAAATGTATTAAAAAGGGTGAAGGACGAGCAGCTGCGCAAAGAGATTGAATTTTTAATTGGAGAGTGCTTGTTTCAGCAAAAGAAGTATCTCAAGGTTATTCAATATTTTAAGAACTTTTCACAAAAATATTCATCACCTTCATTGGCGCATGTCTATATTGGCCGGGCAGAAATAAGACTGGGGAATTTACAAAGTGGACTTAATCAGTATTTAACATTCTATCGTAAATTTCCCAGCCATCATTTTTGTGATGACGTGCTCTGGCAAGTAGGCTGGATTTATTTTAATTTAAAAAAATATGATCAAGCCCTGGCCAACTTTAGCCTTTTACGTAACAATTATCCAAACAGTATTTTTTCCGAACAGGCCGATTGGCGGGTCGGCTATTGTTATTTTAAGAATAAAGAATATCCGCAGGCGTTGACCATTTTTAAAAATTTTCTTAAAAACAATCCGAAAAGTGAATTGATTTCCAAGTCTTACTATTGGGCGGCTAAATGCTGCGAAATGACTAACCAATTTCAGAGTGCAAAGCAGTTTTATCGGTTAGCCGGCCAATCGGAAAATGCGGGATTCTATACTTTTTTAGCCAAAGCCAAGTTGGGAGATAATGCGCGGGATTTTCAAGCCACGAATAATATCCCAGTAGAGGAATGGTTGATAAAAAATTCTAGACTCTCTCTCGATGAGCGATCCATAAAAGAAGCAGGCACGTTGTTCCAAAAAGGAAAGGTTTTTTATTCTTTCGGGTTTGAAGAATGGGCAGAAGAGGCCTTTGACGCACTTGATAAAGTTGTAGAAAAAGATTATTTTCTTTTATATCAGTTGGTGCTCAACTATGAGCATTGGTCCCTTTATCATCGGGCTTTCAGGTTAGCCAAACAATTTCAATGGGTGCTACGTCCGCCCCTTTTCGATGAAGCCCCGCTGATTTTTTTAAGAAAAATGTACCCGGCCTATTACAGCGAGATTGTTCAAAGTTACGCCAAGAAGTATCATCTCGATGAAAATTTTATTTATTCAGTAATACGGCAAGAGAGTATGTTTAACGCGCATGCCTTTTCTCGAGCAGGGGCAATGGGGCTCCTGCAGTTGATGCCTAAAACAGCATCGGCGGTTGCGAAGCGGATCGGAGCGCCGGAGTTCATCAAAGATGAATTATGGAATCCTGATTTTAATCTGCACCTGGGGATTTACCATTTGCATGAAACACTGCTTGAATTTAAACAGGATTTTATTTTAACACTTTCGGTATATAATGCAGGTAAACCTATTACGATGAAATGGAAGAAGGAGAAAAAAAATTTGGCGATGGAAGAATTCGTTGAAGAAATTGATTATTCGGAAACGAGAAATTATATTAAAATAATCCTAGCTAACTATTGGATGTATAAGCAGCTCTATCCTTCGATGCCGTCACCGATGCTTGTAGCAGAAATTTCCCACCGCGATACGAGTGCATCGCCCCGTGCAGAGGAAATCCCTCAAACTGAAATCAAGGAAGGCAGCGAAATGATTTTTGAAAAGGGTGCCTTACCTCAAAGCCTGGAAGGAGTGGAAGAAGATATGCCCATTGAAGAAAATCATGCCGATTGAAGTGAAATCATTTGTCTTGCCATAAATGTATATGAAATTATCTGAACGTATGTGTTTCCTGTCAGGGAGTCCTTATCACCATTCGGACATCCAGCTGGCTGGAGACGAGTGAAAGTTCAGATCTGGACACATCAGGTTGACGGACTTACTGAAAGCGATTTTGTATTTGCGGCAAAGACAGATCTTTTATATTAGAGCCAGAGCTTGTTCCATTTCTGTTGAGATATGCTCATTGATTTTTGAAAAAGAATTAAAATTATTTGGATTTTCTCTCACGGTTTTTTACTTAAATCATTATGAGTTTGTTATTAGCGGGCGGTCAGGACCGCATTCTTGAATTAATGGGTGTTCATATCAAGCGCTTTAAGATTTTGGTGAGTAACGTCTATGCGAATACCCAGTTTAAGGTTTCCTATTCTAAAGAGGTGCGTAAGACTAACTCCGATGTCGAACGTCTTATCAAGATTACTTGGAAGAAAAAAGAAGAAGAGGCGCAACGTCAACAAGCCTTACTCTATTCAGCTAAATTGTGCCGTTTGATTGGTTTCAAGACAGACAAGAATACTTTCGAGTTAACCCTAGGAGAAACTACTTATAAAGAACTCTTGGGGACCAATGTTCATTATCCCTGGATCTACAGTAAATACGGTAATGAATATCTTTCCAATGCCTTGGGGGTCAGTGCAGTGATTGTAACGAGCGATGGAAATCTTCTCTTCGGTCAGCGCGCGTCCTACCTCGCGTATGATGCAGGAAGATACGACGTGTGTGGCGGGTTCATTGACCCTGATAAAGATAGCCAAGATGGTATTCCGGATCCCTTTAAGGCGATGAAGCGCCGTGTGATGGAGACTTTTTTAATAAAAGAAGAACAGATTGAATATATTTACAGTTTAGGATTGATGCAGAATTATGTAACGCTAAAACCCGAACTCACCTTTGAAGTTAAGCTGAAATTATCTTCTCAGGAAGTCAAGTTTGTCCCTCCCCAGAATATTCAAGTGGAGCGGATGGGAGAATATGTCACCGTTGAGGATTCCCCTAACGAGCTAAGGAAGTTTTTGATTAAACGGCGAAACCAGATCACTTTTGTTTGTCAGGCTTGTATCTGGATGTTTGCCATGAGAAAGAAGTACTGGAGTAGTTTTGAAAGTATCCACCACTATCCTTTTATTCACCGCAAACTTCCTAAAATTGCCTTGGTCCTTGGCGGAGGATTTGCAAAGGGTTTTGCTCATATCGGAGTGATTAAGGTTTTGGAAGAGATGGGATTGAAACTCGATTTAATTGTTGGAAATAGCATCGGTGGATTGGTCGCGGCTTCCTATGCTTCCAATATGTCCTACGAAATCTGTGAACAAACTGCTGTAAATTTTCATTGGAAAATGATTGCAGACTGGGAGATTCCTAAAAAAGGATTATTGAAAGGAGAAAAATTAGAGGAGTACGTCCGTACAATAGTAACGTACGATAAATTTTCCGATTTACAAATCCCCTTGGCTGTCGTCACGACCGACTTAGTGACAGGCGAAGAAGTTATCCTTTGCGATGAAAAAGTTGCCAAGTCAAAAAAAATTTATGATCGGGCGAACCCTTTCTTCGTTTTTGGAATGGAGATTGCAACAAATCTTGCCTACGATTATCGGATCATCTACATGGAGACGTCAGTCCCTGTGGCGGTGCGGGCAACCTGTTCTTTTCCCGGAATCTTTAATCCGGTTCAAATCGGTGAGCGCCTGCTGGCTGATGGGATCATCAGTGATAATATTCCAGTCAAAATTGCACGCCGACTAGGGGCGGAGTTTATCATCGCCGTCGATTTAAGCTTTGAAAGAAAATCTCACGAATTAAATAACATTTTTGATATAATCATGCGGGGGCATACCCTACAGAGTGATAAGCTTGCCCGCTATCAATTAAAAGGTGCGGATATTATTATTCGTCCCGATATGTCGGGATTCCGCTTTAATGATTTTAGTCACGCTCAAGAAATGATTAAAACCGGTGAGGAGGCGACTCGCAGTTTGTCTTCTTTGATCCAAAGGCGTTTGATTAAGAAAGCAAAAATCAGTTTAAGAAAAGAAAGATAGAATCCATTTTTTTGATAAGAAAGGGTCACTATGGCGACTTTAATGCGGCAGGAAAAAGATTATTGGGGTATTGATTTGAGCGATGACGTTGTTGTCAAAAATATTATTAAGAT